>Ga0224523_1000288_pt1 | contig 30122 bp, 25 predicted proteins | sample CFST50metaG_FD_182732 | JGI IMG/M metagenome (GOLD analysis project Ga0224523, IMG submission 182732) | Peat soil microbial communities from Stordalen Mire, Sweden - C.F.S.T50 | ecosystem: Environmental > Terrestrial > Soil > Wetlands > Peat | place: Sweden: Norrbotten County, Stordalen Mire... | reverse complement strand
GCAAATGGTTATTTGCTGGAGCAATTCCTTTCTCCTATGAGCAATATTCGTAAAGATAATTATGGTGGTGGTATCGAAAACCGTTGCAGGTATGTTCTTGAAATAGTAGCTGCCGTTGCAGCGTCTATTGGAAAGGAAAAAACCGGAATTCGTTTATCTCCTTACGGTGTTGCCAATGATATGCCACATTATCCTGAAATAAATGAAACTTATAAATACCTTTCAGCTCAACTTAATAAGCTTGGAATTGCATATATTCATCTTGTTGATCATTCTGCAATGGGAGCTCCCCCAGTACCTTTGGAGATCAAAAAACTCATACGAAGTAACTTTAAAAACAGATTAATCCTCTCCGGTGGCTATGACCAACAAAGAGCAGAGGCTGATATTCAAAGTGGATTGGGTGATCTGATTGCATTTGGGCGTCCGTTTATTGACAATCCTGATCTCGTTGAACGTTTTGAAAACAACTGGCCTTTATCAAAGGATCTCAAAATGGATCTGTTTTATTCTGCTGATGAAAAAGGTTATACTGATTATCCAAGTTTTAAAAAATGAACAAAAACGTTTCGGATCAACTGGTAGAAATATTAGTTGAAGCAGGTATTAAAAGGATCTATGCCGTTACCGGGGATAGTCTCAATCATTTAAATGCAGCTGTTCATCGTAATGGTAAGATCAAATGGATTCATGTCAGGCATGAAGAAACTGCTGCGTATGCAGCAGGAGCAGAGGCCCAACTGAATGGCTTGGCATGTTGTGCCGGTAGCAGTGGCCCAGGACATGTTCATCTGATCAATGGGTTGTATGATGCACACCGTTCATCAGCTTCTGTTTTAGCCATTGCATCTATGATTCCAACGAAAGAATTTGGAACGAATTATTTCCAGGAAACAAATACAACCAAACTTTTTGACGATTGTAGTTGCTACAATCAGATTGCTTCTACACCGGCACAATTGCCACGCATGTTGCAAGCTGCCATACAACATGCCGTACATAAAAAAGGAGTAGCTGTTCTTGGATTACCGGGTGATATTACAAACCTTCCCGCAGTAGCAGCTGAAACTACTACTCTGCTTTTTCGGAACAAGCCTATTGTCAGACCATCGGAAAAAGAGTTGTTGCAATTGGCTGAACTATTGAACTCTCAAAAAAAGATTACTGTTTTCTGCGGGCTGGGCGCTGCAGAAGCACATATAGAAATTATTCAGCTTGCTGAAAAGCTAAAGGCTCCAGTAGCATATTCATATAAAGGAAAGATGGCGATCCAATATGACAATCCTTATGAAGTGGGACTCACAGGATTGCTCGGGATTCCATCGGCTTACCATAGCATGAATGAATGTGATTTACTTATATTATTGGGAACAGATTTTCCTTATACGCCTTTCATGCCTGTCAAAAATAAAATCGTACAAATTGACATTAATCCAGAAAACCTCGGACGAAGAGCTAAACTTGATCTGGGACTTTGTGGAGACGTGAAAAATACTTTGCAAGTGCTTTTGCCCTTGATAGAGATGAAGGAGAATACTACTTTCCTTTCTCAGCAACTGGCATTATATAAAGAAGTCAAAAAAAGATTGCTTATCTATGTACAGGATTACGGAAAGCCCAATGCCATTCATCCTGAATTTGTAGCCTCTGTTATTAATGAGCTGGCGGCCCATGATGCTATATTCACGGTAGATACCGGAATGTGTTGTGTATGGGCTGCACGATATATTGATGGAACGGGTGATCGAAAAATGTTGGGCTCATTCAATCATGGTTCAATGGCAAATGCAATGCTTCAGGCTATTGGTGCAGCATTTGCCTGTCCCGGCAAGCAAGTGATTGCATTATGCGGTGACGGGGGCTTGTCTATGATGATGGGTGACCTGATGACCATTGTCCAATATGAATTACCTGTGAAAATCATTGTTTTTAACAATCGTTCACTGGGAATGGTGAAACTGGAAATGGAGGTAGCCGGTATTCCTGATCGCGAGACGGATATGTTGAATCCGGACTTCACCAAAATAGCGGAAGCTATGGGAATGCCGGGTATTACTATTATTGATCCTGTTGATGTGAAACCAGTATTAGAAAAAGCTTTCCTACAGGAAGGACCTGTATTGATTACAATTCAAACTGATCCTAATGCTCTTGCCATGCCTCCTAAATTTGAACTTGACCAGATGAAAGGTTTTGCTTTTTATATGGGAAAGATGATGTTAAGTGGACGTATGGATGAAATATTTAAAATTATTTCATCCAATTATAAGCATTTGAGCGAGTTACTATGATTTGATAATTTTCTTGAATATGACTCGTTAAGTTTTAGGTTACTGATGGTGAACTAATAACTATTAATCTTTAAATCTTTCCAGATGAAATCGTTTATCTTTTGTAATGATGGCTGTTTTTAAGTAGTTTATTATTTGCATTGTTCGGGATTGTATTTGTTTTGTATAGTAATGATACTTTTTTATAAAAAGCCTTGCCTCTAACATTTACATGGATAGAATTTTAATAATACTTCTGCCTACTATAGTTTTTTACTGATAAAGCGGTTTTCAATAATTTCGGAAAGAATAATAAAAGTGTGAATGATGTAACTATTTTCAAAAGTTATGTAACACTTGTGTTTGTGGCTGACTTTAACTTTGTTACTCAAAAAAATCTTATTGATAATTTTTGAATTTTTTATGTTGACTAATTGCTTTTTTAAAATAAAAATATTTCCATCATGAAATCGTATATTAAAATTTTCACATTATCTTTCACATTAGTGCTATTTGCTGTTCTGTTACCAAAACAAGTGAAGGCTCAGCAGGAAGATGTCAGTTTTCAGGTATTCTATGATCAGTTAAGCCCTTTTGGACAATGGGTTGACTATTCAAATTATGGGTATGTCTGGATTCCGAATGTAGGAAATGATTTTGTACCTTATTCTACAGCAGGACATTGGATCCTGACAGATTATGGCTGGACATGGGTGTCAGATTATGACTGGGGTTGGGCACCTTTTCATTATGGCCGTTGGAATTTCGATAATATGTATGGATGGTTTTGGGTACCAGATAATGAATGGGGACCTGCATGGGTAAGCTGGCGAAGTGCCGATGGTTATTATGGTTGGGAACCATTGGAATCGGGTGTTAGTTTAAGCATGAGCTTTGGCAGACAATACGACAGACAAAACGATCATTGGAATTTTGTTAGAAATAGAGATATTGAAAGATCTAATATTAATCAATATTATGCAAATCAGAATGATCGCAATAGAATTGTTGTGAACTCAACCATGATTAATCAAACCTATGTGGATAATAACAGACATACTACCTATGTTTCGGGTCCAAGTCGTGAGGATGCACAAAGAACTACAGGTACAACTTTGAAATCGGTAGCAATTCAGGAAAATGACCGACCGGGACAAACAATGGTGAATGGACAGTTGCGAATTTTCAGACCTCAGATAAGCAATTCAACGAATAGGGGGGTGAAACCTACACCTTCCAGAATTGTTAATATTAAAGATGTAAAAATACCTTCTGAAAGAAATCAGATCAATCAACAACAAAATTCAAATCCAGTCAATAATTTGGATCAGGGACGACAACAAAACCAGGTTAATAATCCAAGACCTGCTGTTCCTCAAAATGTTAATACATCAGTACCTGATAGAAATCTACAACAACAAAAAACTATAGTTCCTCAAGATAATAATACCAGTCCTATTGTACCACAAAATGTTAATCCTTCAATTCCTGATAGGAGACAACAACCACAGAGAACTGTAAATCCATTAATTAATAATCCAGGAACTACAATACCACAAACTGCAAATCCATCATTTCCTAACAGAAGACAACAACCACAGAGAGTAGCAAATCCACGAGGGAATAATCCAAGACCGGCATTTCCACAAAATACAAATCCATCTTCTAACGGGAGAAGACAACAGCAGCAGAATGCAGTAAATCCTCGAAATACTCATAATGGTCCTAAACCGGCGGCACCTCAAAATTCGAATCTTACAACTAATGGTAGAAGTCAACAGCCACAGGGTACTGTCAATCCACAGAGCAATAATAGAAAACCCGTACCTGTACAAAAGGCTAAGCCAACTTCAAATAATAGAGGTGTTCAACAAAATGCTGTAAAACCTAAAATCAACAAAACACAAAGACCAGTTCAATCTAAACTGGACGAAGAGAAAAAAAATCCTCAATAAAAGTTATCTTTTTTAAATGTTCATGATTTTTAAAACATATTAAAAACAAACCGATGAAAACAAAAGAAATGAAGAAAATAATGATTGCTTTGGATTATGATCCAACAGCTAAAAGAATAGCAGAAATCGGATTTCTATTGGCTAAGACAATGAGAGCTGAAGTTATTTTGTTGCATGTTATATTAGATCCTGTTTATTATTCAAATACTGACTATTCTCCGATAATGGGATTTAGTGGTTACACAGAAATGATGCCTATGCAATTAGACAGCACTGAAGGTCTGAAAGAAGCTACACAGCATTTTCTGGATAAATTCAAAAAACATCTGGGTGATGAAACTATTCAAACAGAATTAAGAGAAGGCGATTTTGCCGAATCTATATTGAAGGCTGCAAAAGACTTGCATGTCGATGTCATTGTTATGGGATCACATAGCAAAAAATGGTTAGAAAATATTGTTATGGGGAGTGTCGTTGAAAAAGTTTTACGCGAAACTACTATACCGTTGTTTATTATACCAACTAAAAAAAATAAAGTGTAAAAGTTAAACTTATTTGAGGCAGTGGTAAATGGCAAATGCAAATGAGATCCAAAAATATTATTGTTCTTTTTTTTGTATCAATATTCATAAGTGAATTTGCATTTGCTCAAAATATTCCGGTCAAAAAAGATTCAACCCGTTTATATAAAAATCTTGAAAACTATTCTGGAAAAAGGAAGTTTACAAAGTTTATGTATGGGTTGTTTTTTAAACCAGGAGCAAATAATTCATTACAAAGTAAAGGTAAAAAGGTATATAAGAAATTGATTCAAGAACCATACAGTGCCTTTGAGGGAAAAACTATTCGACAAATTAACATTGAAACGCATGATCCGTTTGGCTACTCTATTTATGATACCGTTGCAGTCAAACATAATTTTTTAGCTTCTACGGGTAACGGTTTGCATATTAAGTCTCTAAATATTACAATTCGAAATCTACTACTAATTCATCGGAATCAAATATTTGATTCTTTGCTGGTAAAAGAATCCGAACGATTGGTGCGGAGCAGGGGATATGTTACTGACGTTACATTTACTGTTTTACTATCAGGAGAAAACTCAGACTCAGTTGATATATATATCCGTGAATTAGATAAATGGAGTATTGTACCCAAAGCAATACTTTCTTCTTCACGCAATTCAATTAATTTAACAGATAGAAATTTTTTGGGATTGGGCCATGAGTATCAAAATATTTTTACAAGAAATTTCAGCAGTAGTATCAATACTTTTAGTACAAGTTACACTATTCCCAATCTCCGGAATACTTATATCAGCACCACATTACATTATGATGTAGATGGTTTTCATAACTTCAAGAGAAGTTTATCAATAGATCGTCCCTTTTATTCTCCTTTTGCAAAATGGGCTGGCGGGGCATATCTTGCTACTCAATTTAAACATGATTCTTTGAAAGTAATAGATAGTGGGTATGTTCCTTTAGATCTAAAATTTGACACTCAGGATTATTGGATAGGCAAAGCAATTCAACTTTTTAAGGGAAATACTGAAGATAAACGTACTACCAATTTGATTCTTGCAGCACGATATCTAAGGGTCAGATATTATGATAAACCGATAGAAATTTACGATTCATTACATGTATATTCCAATGAGGATTTTTATCTTGCAAGTATTGGAATTTCAACCAGAAAATATGTCCAGGACAGGTTTATATATAAATTTGGAATTATCGAGGATGTACCGGTTGGTAAAGTCTATTCATTGACCGGAGGCTATCAAATAAAGAATAATGTAGTGAGACCCTATTTAGGTATGCGGTTTTCATATGGTAATTATAATGAATGGGGTTATTTGAGTACAAACTTAGAACTTGGAACATTTATTCATGGTGGGAAAGTTGATCAGGGAGCTATTATAGCCGGCTTTGATTATTTTACTGGTTTATTTGAAATCGGGAAATGGAAATTCAGACAATTTATTAAGCCAGAGGTTACGATTGGCATAAATCGTTATTATAATGATAGTTTAACACTCAAAGATACATATGGACTTCATGGATTTAACAGTTCTTCATTATCGGGTAATAAACGATTGTTGTTTACATCTCAAACCCAAACATACCCACCATGGAATGTTTTAGGATTTCATTTTGGGCCTTTTCTGAATTTTTCACTTGGTATGTTGGGAGACGACAAACAAGGTTTCAGAAACAGTACAATCTATTCTCAAATAGGAATAGGTGTATTGATAAAAAATGAAAATTTAATAATCAATACTTTTCAGTTCTCCATATCATTTTATCCATTAATCCCTGGCAATGGACACGATATTTTAAAAATAAACTCGTTTAATACTTCTGATTTCGGATTCAGAGATTTTGAAATTGGTAAACCGGCTATCGTTTTATTTCAATAATCTTTATGAAACATTCTTTTAAGTTAAATCTATAATAACCTGTTTTAATGTGTGAATGATGTAATATTTTTCAAATATTATGTAACACTTATTTAAGAGTATGACTTTAGATTTGTAATTAAATTCAGGCATTAAAAACAAGTATGTCTTGTTGAAAACTCATCAACTCAGAAGTAATTCACTATTTCAAGAAAAACTATTAAAATGAAAACACTATATATCATAGCCTTTTTTCTTCTGTATACATCCTTAATTTATGCTCAAGAACCTGTAAAAGCCGATACAATAAAACCAGGACTGGGTGCTGCAAAGACTCAGTTGAAAGATATTAAAGACAGAAAAAAAGAAGAACTCAAAGACTCAACGGGAAACCAACCAGCCAAGAGTGATCTTGTAGATACCACTATTCAAAATAAATATGGTGATTTATTAAGAGACGATACGGCTTATAACAAAAGATATCCTTTCTGGAAACCAGCTATTGGTGTTCCAGCCATTCTTGCTTTTACATGGTCTTTTGATAGGTTTATTTTAAATGCTGATTATGCGCGTACTGGCATTAATACCTGGAAATATAATATTCAGAAAGGCTGGGAATGGGATAATGACCGTTTTGGGATCAATTTTGTAGGTCACCCTTATTCTGGCGCCCTTACTTTTAATTCAGGACGTTCGAATGGATATAACTTTTTTCAATCATTTGGTTTTTCCGTTGCAGGAAGTGTATTATGGGAATATTTCGGAGAAAATACACGACCTTCTTATAACGATGTTATCAATACCCCCATTAGTGGTGCATTTTTGGGTGAAATAATGTATCGTTTGAGTTCAAATATTCTCGATGACAGAACCCAGGGAAGCGAAAGAGTATTCCGTGAAATTCTTGCAGGATTAATTGACCCTATGAGAGGTATAAACAGACTATTGCAAGGCAAATCTTTCAGAGTTACAAAAAAAGAAGTTTATGAGAAGAATCCGCTTAATGTTTCACTATATGCAGGTATACATAGTGTGACTGGTCCTTCAAACACTGGATTTGGAACAGGAACCAATAGTGTAATGATCAATACCCAGTTTGACTATGGTAATCCATTTGAAATCAGACAACGGAAACCATTTGATTTCTTTAAACTAAGAGTAGACTTAAACTTTGGTGTGGGTAGAAAATATCTCGATAATGTAATTGGATATGGGATACTATTTGGTAAAAACATGCAACTGGGGAAAATGGCTATCCTTGCCGGTGCATTTCAATATTATGATTATTGGGACAATAAAACTTTTGAGTTAGGTACGATAGGTCTTGGGGGTGGGATTATAACTAAATTACCAGTTAGCAAAACCTCTGATCTGTACACTAATTTTCATCTTGCTATTATACCTTTAGCCGGAAATAGCACACGCTTTGGCCCTGATACTTCACAACTCCGTGATTATAATTTCGGATACGGACTTGAAGGAAAAGCAGAAACAACATTGAATATGGGCACATATGCAACTACCTCTCTGGTGTATTATTATTACATGATTCGTACCGGTATTGGTGCAGCAGGAGATAATTTTGTCGGTATTTTAAAACCGAGAATTACTATACACCTTTTCAAGGATCTGAATATAGGGTATGAACATTTTATTTATTACAATGATCGTTATTTAAAAAATTTCCCGGCCATACATTCTGTGAGAACAGAAGATAAATTATTCCTCATGTTTTATTTTGAAAGTGCTCAAAGAGAAGGAAAGTATAATTAAAGCAATTTGATGCTTGTCTTAACTAAATTTAATCTCAAACATTATGTTTAAAAAAACAATTATATTTCTCTTATTTAGTTTTACAATCCATATTTCTATGGTTGCTCAGGAAATTAAGAAAGATACCGTTCCTGAAACAAAAGGAGAAAAGAAACAAGAAAAAAAGTTATACAGCATTTCTCAGTTTGGACACGAAACATTTCTCTTTATTAAACAACCTGCCAGGTGGGTTGGTGGCGATTGGATCAGGGTTGGTGCTGTAACGGCTTCAACACTTATAGTAATGACTACTTTGGATAAAGCAATGGTGAGAGCTACCCAGGGACAACAAAATTATTATTATAGCGCACCTATTGTGGGTGGAAGAATATATGGGGAATGGTATTCTATTTTGGGTGTAGCAGGGGCTTTTGAGGTATATGGAATGATTGCACGTGATACTGCTTCAAAAAAAATAGCCATAGAATTATTTCAGGCTGGTGTGTATTCAGAACTCGTTACAACAGTACTTAAAATTGTTGTTGGCAGAGCAAGACCATTGATTACTGAAAATGCTTTTACTTTTCATCCATTCACGGTCTATAATGATAAATTTTATTCTATGCCCAGTGGACATACAACCAGTGCTATGGCACTTTCAACGGTCATGTCGCGTCATGCCAAAACAACTGTATTTAAGGTACTAGCTTATGTGCCTGCTGCATTTACAATGTTTTCAAGGATTTATCAGGATGATCATTGGCTGTCTGATGTTGTTCCTGCTGCTGCTATTGGTTATTTTGTTGGTAACTGGGTTGTAGATTTACACGAAGGGAAGAGACACCGTATTAATGTTACTTCTGTTGCACCGCTTGCAATCTCGATAAGTCTTGATCCAATGAACTTAACTCAAAACAGATCAGACAAGAAATAAAAATAAAGTCATGCAAATTAAAACCAGGGCACGAAAAATCTGGTATCTTTTCAAAGAAACCTATAATGGTTTTGTTGATGACAATGGAATTAAACTTAGTGCAGCTTTATCTTATTACACTATTTTCAGTTTACCACCATTGTTACTTATCATTATATCTATCAGTGGAATATTTTTTGGTGCTAATGCAGTAAGAGGAGAGATTTTCGGGCAGATTAATATGCTGGTAGGAAACGAAGCTGCATTACAAATTCAGAATATGATTAAAAATGTTACACTTTCAAATAGTAATGTGTTTGTTACAACTATAGGTGTCATAGTTCTGTTTATTGGTGCAAGTGGGGTATTTGCCGAAATCCAGGACTCTATAAATTATATATGGGGTATAAAAGCAAAACCCAATCGAGGAATTATTAAATACATTTATAACAGATTAATGTCCTTTTCGATGATTGGATCTGTTGGCTTCCTGATGTTAGTAGGTTTGATAGTTAATTCTTTAGTTGATATCCTTAACAAGCGGTTGGTTATCATATTTCATCATAATACCTTTCTTCTCTTTTATATTATCAATTTATTTATTGTTTTTATTACGATAACACTATTGTTCAGCATTATTTTTAAAACACTTCCTGATGGAAAAATAGCTTTCCGGGATTGTATTATAGGTGCCTCCTTTACCGCATTTCTTTTCATGATTGGCAAATTTGCTATTGGTTTTTACCTGGGAAAATACAACATTGGTTCTATTTATGGTGCAGCAGGATCTATCATTATAATCCTTGTTTGGGTCTATTATTCAGCAATCATTCTCTATTTCGGTGCGGAATTCACAAAAGTATTTGCACTCACACACGGTAAAAAAATAATCCCAAACGCTTATTCTGTTCAAATAGTTAAGGAAAAAGAAGTTATTTGAAATTGAAGGTTCTTATAAATAACTGTCATTATTTTATTGATATAACTCTTTAAAAACATGTGAATTATATAACATTTTTCAAAAGTTATATAACACATTGCTGAATAAAAGAACCCAACTTTACATTCTGAAAAATTAAAGTTGTCTGCATGTAAAGTCAGAAATTGCAGTTGTTGAACGATGTATATATAACTATCTTAATAATTGAAATTATGAAAAAAATATTCATTTTTTTGATTGTCTTGATCTGCAATATAAATGTGTTTGGTAATTTACCGGACACCATTAAATTGACAGATTCGACAATAAGAACAAAAATTTATCATGTTAACCGCCCAGTGCTTGGAATTATAATAGGAGGGGGGATGATTGCAAATTATTTTGGAGTTAAGCGAATGAAGGATAAACCAGCACTTACTTTAGATGAATTGCATTTTGTAAGTTCGCCGGCACAGATAGCTTTAATCAACTCTTTTGACCGCTGGGGTTTGCGTCAAAATGCATCCGATCGGGACAGGTTCAATAAACTGTCAAGTAATGGATTGGCAGTTATGGTTTTTGTTCCATGCTTACTTGTTCTTGATAAAAAAATTAGTAAGGATTGGGAGGATCTGCTGTTTATGTATGTAGAAGGTCACACTTTGACACTAGCCAATTACTGTTATAATTTTCTTGGACCAACTTATATAGAACGATTTCGCCCGAGAACTTACTATACTGAATTTACTGATGCAACTCGTGAAGATGGACAGAACCGCAATTCATTTTATAGTGGGCATGTAGCTTCTGCAGCATATACTACATTTTTTATGGCAAAAGTATATTGTGATTATCATCCCAATATCGGTGCAGTAAAATATCTTATCTACTCTGCTGCTACGCTTCCTCCTTTATTGATGGCATACTGGCGGATCAAAGCTTTAGATCATTTCCCATCTGATAATGCTATTGGTCTTGTGATAGGAGCCGCATTCGGAATTATTGTTCCTGAATTACATAAGAATCGACCTGGAAAAAATATTTCGCTAAGTATGTTTACCTCTCCAGAAGGAATGGGTTTGACGCTCAACCTGAAGTTGTCCAGTAAACAACTGCTTACTTCAACAAAATAATATTCTAAGTAGAACGACTTTACTCAATGCAATTTTCTGGTTTTATCAATGGGGTGCTTCATGCTAAATGAGCAAAGTATTTATGATACTTCAAAAAATTAAAATAGCGGTTACAAGATTTAAAAAACCAATTATTATTGTAATCAGTTCCATTATTGTCATTGTAGTGGTTGCAATTATATTTATATCACCTATCACAAAATATCTGATTGAAAAAAATGATATAAAGTATACAGGGAGGAAGATTAGAATGGACTGGGTTTATGTCAATCCGTTTACTGGGTTTGTTCATTTCAGCAATCTTAAGATTTATGAATACAAAAGCGACAGTATTTTTATTTCAATGAATGGTTTAAGTGCTAATATTTCTGTTCTGAAATTGTTTTCCAAAATAGTAAAGATTACCAATCTTACTTTTGATCAGCCACAAGTCATTATTATTCAAACAAAAAATAAATTTAATTTTGATGATTTTGGAACTACATTTTCTTCGAAAGGGCCTCCAAATAAAAACACTAATAAGCCATTTCATTTTTATTTTCAGAATATTAAAATTAGGGAAGGTCACTTTTATTATAGAGATCAGGTCCTTCCATTAAATTATTCAATTAAAAATGTAAACATAGAAAGTAAGAATGGTTGGAGTTGGGACAATGCTATTATTTCTGCAAATGTTTCTTTTCTGTCAGGAATTGGAAACGGAGGAATGAAAGGAAGTTATAGCATGAATTTGAAAACCCTGAATTATATTCTAAATGTTGTAGTAAATAAATTTGATTTAAAAGTATTTGATCAATACTTAAAAGCATATGCCAATTATGGAGCGTTTAGGGCTAATCTAGATGCAAATATCAAAACAAATGGATGTTTCAAAGACGCAGAAAATATAAATATTAAAGGTTTATTGGCTATCAATGATTTTCATTTTGGGAAAAACCCGAAAGAAGATTATTTGTCTTTCGAAAAAGGAGTAGTCAATATGAAGGATGTGAATCCAATGAAACACAGATATAATATTGATTCCATGTCGTTGAGCCATCCTTATTACAAATATGAGAATTATGATTATTTAGATAATGTTGAAACGATGTTTGGGAAGAATGGAGAAAAAGTTTCTGCTGCCTGGGAAGATACTGACCATTTCAACCTGATTCGTAAAATTGCTCATTATATAAAGATTCTGGCAAACAATTTTTTCCAGAGTGATTATAAAATTAATAAGATAGCGCTTTACAAAGGCGATGTAATATACAATGACTATACTTTAAACGAAAAATTTTCAATTGAAGCAAATTCACTACATATTTTAGCTGATTCTGTTGATAATAACTTTAAACGGGTAAACTTTTCTTTAAAATCCGGGATTAAACCTTATGGAGATATTTCGATAAATCTGAGTATAAATCCCAAAGACAGCAGTGATTTTGATATGCAATATCATATTCAAAAACTACCTGCAACTTTGTTTAACCCTTATATGATTAAATATACTTCTTTTCCTTTAGACAGAGGTACATTAGAACTCAATGGTTCATGGAGTGTTAGAAACGGGATTCTTAAAAGTACAAATCACTTACTGTTAGTGGATCCGCGAGTTAATATACGGTTAAAAAATAAAAATTTTAGTTGGCTACCAATGCGGCTGGTTATGTTTTTTACCCGTGAAAATGGTAATGTTATTGATTATGAGATTCCAATAACCGGTAATTTGAAGAATCCTAAGTTTCATTTAAAAGATGTGTTGTTTCACATACTTGGAAATATATTTGTTAAGCCGGTTACTACTCCCTATAGGATGGAAGTAAAAAGTATTGAAAATAAAATTGAGAAAACGCTTACATTGAAATGGCAGATGCGACAAAGTGCTTTACTTCCTGATCAGGAAAGATTTATAAAAAAAATGACAAATTTCCTTAAGAATAACCCTGAAGCATCTATTGCCGTTTATCCAATGCTTTATATTGAAAAAGAAAAGGAATATATTTCATTTTTCGAAGCAAAGAAAAAATATTTCTTATTATCTAAAGGAATTAAGAGTCTGACAATTAGCAAAGATGATTCTCTGAAAATTGATGAAATGTCTGTAAAGGATTCTATGTTTGTTCATTTTTTAAACAAAAGAGCCCTCAAAAGCCTGATGTTTACAGTTCAGGATAAATGCAACAATTTTATAGGTTCAGCTATTATCAATGCTAAATTCAGAAGATTAAATGAAGAAAGAAAGGAAGCATTTATGTCACAATTTAAAAATAAAAATATTACGAGTCGTGTAAAAGTATATCAAGGTGAAAATACTATCCCTTTCAATGGATTTTCATTTTATAAAATCGTTTATAAAGGGGATTATCCAAAATCATTGATTAAAGCTTATAAAAAGATGAATAAGTTGAACAATGAAGACCCCAGGAAAGAATTTAATGTAGAAAGAAAGAAAAATAAGAGCGCACTTTAAATGAAGAACCTCAAATAGATTTATAATGTATTAATAAATCTTTCATGAATGTGTGAATGATGTAATTTAATTAATAAATTGTGTAACACTAAATTTCTTTAGGATTTCCATTTTTGTAGAATCTAAATATTATAAATTTAAAAAATAATTAAGATGAAAAAAACATTTCATTATCTGGTATTCTTGTCTCTCATTCTTAGTTTGTCATTGGTATCATGTGGTCCAAGTAAAAAACTTTTGGTTTCGAGAGCACAGGTCGTAGAACTTCAGAAAGACAGTGCAGATACGCATAGTCAGTTGAATGCATGTAACACGAAAGTGAAAAATCTCTATGATGATAAAACATCCTTACAGGGTGAAAAAAGATCTTTACAGGGTGAAAAAGCATCTTTACAAAATGAAAACGCATCTGTTCAAAATGATTTGAATGCGCTTTCAACAGAGTCAAAAATGACAATTGCTGATCAGGCAAAGCGATTAAAAACCCTTCAGAATATGATTCAATCACAAAAAGATATAATGAATAAACTTAAAAATTCTATTGGCGATGCTCTGATGAATTATAAAACTGATGAATTATATGTTTATATTAAAGACGGTAAAGTTTATGTTTCGTTAGCTGAAAAATTATTATTCAAATCAGGTAGCGATGTTGTTGATCCTAAAGGGGTAGAAGCACTCAAATCTTTAGCAGTGGTACTTAATAATACTAAAAATATTTCTGTGATGATTGAAGGCCATACAGATAATGTTTCAATTAAAACCAAATTATTCAAGGATAATTGGGATCTTAGTACTGCCAGAGCTACATCTATTATTCGTATCTTGACAAATGACTTTGGCTTTGATCCAAGTAGTATAACTGCATCAGGTAGGGGACAATTTCATCCTTTACAAACAAATGATACGCCAGAAGGTCGTGCAAGTAATCGAAGAACAGAAGTTATATTATCACCAGATCTAAACGAATTGTATAAATTATTAGAATAGTGAAATTAACAATCATTTCAAGTATTTAATCAAATATATATTGTAATTGTAAGAAAATGATATCATGGAGCATGTAACTTAATAAGTTATGTGTTCCTGGATATTTTTTTACATGCACTATAAAACTCAAAGAACTTGAATCTTTCTTATCATAAGCAAATAGGATTAACTCATATCCAGGCAAAAGAAAAGCTGAGAAAGGAAGGTTTTAACAGTCTTCCATCTTCAAAATCTAAAAATTTCCTTTCTATTGCATATGGCGTTATCATAGAACCCAAGTTTATGCTATTGGTTGCATGTGGTACACTGTATTTGTTTTTGGATAATAAGCATGAAGGTCTAATGTTATTGGGTTTTGTTTTCGTCATAATGGGAATCGAATTCTTTCAGGAAAAGAAGACCGAAAAAGCATTAGACGCATTAAAGGAAATGGCAAGTCCCAGAGCATTAGTGATCCGTGATAGAGTAGAAATTAGGGTTGCAGGTTTTGAGGTTGTTACAGATGATATAATTGTATTGCAGGAAGGTGACCGTGTTCCAGCTGATGCTTCTGTTCTGCAATCAGTTAATTTATTGGTTGATGAGTCATTGCTTACAGGTGAAGCCGTTCCTGTTCGAAAAAAAGATTGGGATGAAGTTGAGCTCAAGGTTCAACCCGGGGGTGATGATTTGACATTCGTGTATTCAGGATCTATGATTGTTCAAGGTAATGGAATTGCATGCGTTATAAGTATCAGTATTAATACTGAAATCGGGGAAATTGGTAAAGCATTAGATGATGTAAAAGAAGAACCCACCAGACTTAAACAAGAAATGGGATCATTGATGAAAAAAAAGGATTGCATCTTGGATATGATGTAAAAGAGTTACGTGCAATGACTTTTATTATATTGATTGTATCTAACATTGCAGTTATTTTAACGAACCGATCATGGACTGACAATATATTTAAGATTTTATCTTCTCCAAATAGAGCTGTATTGTGGGTAGCAGGAGGGGCTATATTCTTTTTAGTATTAATATTGAATATTCCTTTTTCCCCTTGATTTATTTCAATTCCAAAAGCTTGCATTTATGAATATCACTATTTGTAGTTTAGCAGGGTTAACAACCATCGTTTGGTTTGAAATATATAAAATGTTCAAACTGAAAAAACTTGAATGACTCAAGCACTTGAAAATCTTTAGATCATCCAACATAAGAATTTAAAAAATTGCTTTTTTGTTTTTAAAAAATTGTTATAAAAATGTTTTCTGACCTATTCTGAAAATGTGTGAATGATGTAACTCTTTTAAAAAGTTATGTAACAATAATTTTTGATAACAGAATTACTTTTGATTTATGCTTCTGGAATTATTATTTAGTTAAAATCCGGATTTCTTTATGTAATAACCATTAAAAGAAAAAATTATGAATATCAAAAGACTCTTTGGAGCATTACTTACTGTTCTTGGAATTATTGGACTTCTATATGCATCAATCTATTTTGTAAGAACATCGGGCAATACACAAGATATAAAGACAATAATCATTTATGGTATACTCGGTCTTGTATTCTTCATATCCGGCATTAGTCTGGTACGCACTACAAGAGATGAATCATAATATCGATTCGACTTAACTCTCATTAATTATAATATTTACAGATATTTGAAATAACAAATTAATTGCATGAATCAATATTTTAATATAATTTAAAATGGTAAAAAAACAAATAGGTATTTGGATGGATCATTCATTTGCCTTTATAATTACATTAGAAAATAATAAGGTTGTTGAAAACATTGTTGAATTAGAAATACCTCAACTAGAGACAGACTATGATTCAGGAAACAATGAAAAACTAAAGAATAACAAATCTCAACAATTTCAAGTAAACTATTACAAGAAGCTTATTGATTGGATAAAAAACTATCAGGAGGTGATTCTTTTTGGTCCTACCGATGCTAAAAAAGAATTATTGAACATGTTAAAGGACGAACATTTTTTTAAGAATATACATATTGAAATACAGGATTCTGATAAAATGACATCAATGCAAATGCATGACTTTGTCACGGCATATTTCAAATAGTTTAATAAAATCATTACTAAAGCAGAATAATAATTCTCAGTGTAAATTGTTTTTAAAAATCACAAATATGAAAAAAGTTTTTCTTTTAATCATCTTTGCTTTATTAGCAGGGATGTCATCATTTGGTCAAGACAAAGATCTGAACAAGAATGCATATCAAGGATTTGACCCTTATTGGTTCTTGAATCTGAATGTTGGAAGGAATCTTCTTTATGGAGATTTAAAGTCAACACCTGTAAATTTTGATGCTATAGGCAAACAAACAGGTTTTCTTGGGGGCTTTTTTGCAGGCTATCAATTCTCTCCCATACTTGGACTAAGAGGACTCATTAATGGTGGTACCATGAAGAGTCGTGTTGATGAAAATCCATTATATCATTTCAAATCAACGACTCATTTCGGAGGAATATATCTTGAACCTACCATAGATATAACCAACATGATAAATTATAATCCGGATAGAAAGTTCTTTTTTTATGGATTTACTGGTCTTGGAATGATGAAAATGTATTCAGAGTTATTTAACTACACTACTGGTACAGAATCTATAATTTCCAAAAACGGGAGTAAAGAATTTAAAGACTGGACAGGGATAGCAGTTTTACCTTATGGTCTGGGAACTACCTTAAAGTTTGATGAAAACTGGGGCCTTAACCTGGAAGCAGGATCTCTCTTTGCATTCAACAAAGCTGATGGTGATAAACTGGATGGAAAAGTTCAGGGAGAACACCGCGATTGGATCGGAAACTTCACAATTGGTATCAATTATGATGTTATGAATGGTACCAATCTGAAGAAAATGGCTGCAAATTATAACCTCATCAAATACGAAGTGATTCCTAATCCACTTGCAATGCGTGGAGATTCTGTTGAAGTTACTATCAAAATTAATATTCCTGAAAACTATATGGCTAAAAAAGCAGCTATTCTGGTTACTCCAGTATTGAGATATAGTAACGGAGGTTCTTATCCACTTAATCCTGCTACGTTTAAGGGAGAAGAAGTTAACGGACCAGGTGTTGCAATCCCCTATAAAACGGGTGGTACTTATACTTACCATCAAACAATTCCATATATTCAAGGAATGTCAGCTTCAGACTTAATGGTAGATCCAATCATTTACAAACCTGCAACCGGGGCAATTGACTTAGCTTTAACTCCACAACAAATACACGAAGGCGATAGGTATATTGATATACCATCACAAAAACTGGCTGATGGTGTTATTATTACTCCAACACTTATCATTCATGATGAAGTTTTACTGACTGCTGCTGACAAACTGGTCAAGGAAAAGTTTGCTTCAAAAGATGCTATGATTTATTTTCAGATTAATAAATTTAATCTTGTCTGGAAACTTCCAAACAATAAAAAGAATACAGCTGCTCTTATTGAAATGAATGATTTTATCAACAAGGGATGGCAGATTAAAGATATCGATGTTGATGGTTATGCATCTCCTGATGGTGAAGAAACTTTCAACCAGGGTCTATCTGCAAAACGTGCAGTAACCGGTAAACAATATGTTATTGATTTGTTTAAGAAATGGGCTGCAGACAAGAATGCTACTGCATTCCAGAAAAATCTGAATGGTGTAATGATCAATACAGCTTCTCATGGCGAAGACTGGGATGGCTTTATTCAATCTGTTCAGGCTTCTGATATAAGAGAAAAAGCTGCAATCTTGAATATTGTTAATTCACAACCTGATTTTGATAAACGTAATCATGAAATTCGTAACATGTCACGCGTTTACAAATATTTAGCTAATGACATTTTGCCTCCGTTACGTCGTGTGGACATTAAGGTAAACAGTTATGAACCTGTAAAAACCGATGAGCAGTTCCTTGCAGCAGCTACAAATAATCCCGAAACGCTTACAGTAGAAGAATTACTCTACAGCGCAACTTTGATCAAGGATAGCAAAGTTCAACTGGCTATCTACAAAGCTACCATGAATCAGAATAAAGATGACTGGAGAGCCTTTAATAATGCAGGTGTTATTGAATTACAGAATGGTAACTTTAATCAGGCCTCGAATGATTTCAATACTGCCAATACTTTAGCTCCTAATACTGCCATAGTTTTGAATAACCTTGGAGCTGTTGAAGCAAATAAAGGCAACATAAATGCTTCATTGGAGTTATTCCGAAAAGCAAAGGGTCTTGGAGCGGATGAAACATATAACGAAGGTATTCATCTGATTACGAAGGGGAAATATGATGAAGCTGTGAATTTACTCAGCATAAAGAAATGTAATCATAACCTTGGACTTGCACAGTTACTTGCCGGTAATTCACAGGCTGCTATTGTTACGCTAAAATGTGCACCTGTGTCAGCTATGACTTATTATGTGTTAGCCATTGCTGCAGCCCGCACAAATGATAATGCATTGCTTTGGGAAAATCTGACTAAAGCTGTTAATATGAATGCATCATTGAAAATTAAGGCTGCCGGAGATCGTGAATTCATTCGCTACTTCAACGTTCCTGAATTTCAGACTATTGTAAAGTAATGTAAATTATCGCTTTTTGAAAAAGCTGTTCTTCATTGAACAGCTTTTTTTTTGATAATTTCTCTGGCCTATCATATAACCATTCCTAAAAATGTGTGAATGATGTAACTTTTTCCCAAAGTTGTGTAACACAAAAAATGATGATACCCTCTATTTTTGTTGAATAAACAAAACCAATTATGAAAAAGTTAATTCTATTATTTTTATTATGTACAGGTGGTTTGATGATTCAAACAACATCAGCACAAATTTCAATCAGAGCTAAAGTTGGTCTCCCATCTATCAGAGCTAACATTGATGTACAACCTATATGGGGTCCCGTGGGATATGATCATGTAGATAATTATTACATGCCTGATGTAGAGTCATATTATAATGTGTCTACACACCAGTATACCTATCAGGAAAACGGACGTTGGGTAAACAGAACTTCATTGCCAGCACGCTATAGACATGTTGATCTTTACAAAACCAGAAAGATTGTTGTCAATGGTTCCAGACCCTATATGCGAAACAATGAATATAAAGCAAAATATTCATCATCAAATGAAGGTTTGAATCAGCAACCAATTCGTGATAGCAAAGATTCAAAATACTTTGTAAACAAGAATCACCCTGAGCATGCTAAATGGAAGAAAAGTCATTAAAATTAAAAGACGATATTTAAAATCATAGTCGAATAAGTTATTAGATATTAGTTAGATATATATAATTATTTTTTTTAAAGCCACGAATTACATTAATTATTTTTGTAGTTCGTGGCTTTATCCTTCTGTCCTTAAATTTTAAAATATTAATTTTGAAGATTAAATAAACTAAACAACCAATTGCTATGTCTATAAAAAGAGTTTGGCTTGATGAAAGCAAAGATGAATGTATATCATGTGCTGCTTGCGAAGATATTTGTCCCGAAGTGTTTTCAGTTCCTGAAAAAATGGTTGTAAAACCAGGAGTCGATTTCAGTAGTTTTGAAGCAGAAATAATTGATGCCGCAGAAAGTTGCCCTGTAGAGGTTATAAAATACGAATAACTACCCGTTCTCATTAGATAACAAAAAGGTAGCAGGAATATAAAAGCGTCTTTGCCAGGAAAGCTCTGAGTGTTCATCTCCCTCAAAGATTCTGGTCATCCATGACCTCTTTGTATATCCTGCCTCTTTCATGATCCGGTCAACTTCCGATTGGTAGGATCCATATAAGCTATCTAATGTCTCAGTACCACGATCAAAGTATATTTTATGCGATTGTGGTGATGGTAAATATGATTTTAGGTAATCGGTTATGGCATTAAACATCAGTGGATCAGCTTGGATAATGCTAAAAGACCAATGGGTAGACAAACAGGCAGCACCGCCAAATACTTCAGGATATTCACATAATGCATAGATCGACACAAGTCCTCCAAGGCTTGATCCCGAAATAAATGTGTTAGCGCTATCATTCAAAGTGTTAAAAGTTTTATCTATAAAGGGTTTGAGCTCAAACACGATGAATTTAAGGTAATTATCCGAGATGGAATTTTTTATAATCTCATCACTGTCCAGGGGAGAGTAGTTGAAAAAGGGTTTCTTTGGAACACATTCCTGAAAACGTTTTTCCGTATTCCATATTCCCACGACGATGCAAGGTTTGATCTTATTGTTGTCCATCAGATAGGTGAGGGTCTCATCTACTTTCCATGAAATTCGGTTAAAAGAATATTCGGTATCGAAAATATTCTGTCCGTCATGCATATATAGTACTGAATATGGATTGGCAGGATTGAAGTTATAAGGCAACCAAACATCTATGTTTCGGGATTGAACATATTGTGATTCAAAACTTTTGAACTGTTTTATTGTACCCTTTTTAAAATCAGGTTGCTTGCCAATTTCAGCCATCTCAAATAATTAAAATTACCCAAATAAAAATAAGATATTTTTGAACAAAATGTTCAATTCTCCCTATTCTTTAATGTAGTTTTTTCATAAATGCTTTTTTCGTTGCCGTTAAGGAAGAAAATAATTTTACTGGAATATTGTATGGTAAAGTCACTTTTATTTGTGTATTTTTGAAATATGAGTAGCGTCAATAGTGTGACTGTGGTTACTACTTGAAGATTGATGCTATTTTTAGGGGTGTTTAAAAGCAATTTATAAACCTTTACTTATCCTGAATGATACTGTCAAGCGAAAATATATTGTTGATTGGTTCAATGATGTTGATCCTAAGTGTGCTGACAACCAAAACATCTGCACGATTTGGTATACCAACTCTGCTTTTGTTTTTGGTGGTGGGAATGCTTGCCGGATCTGATGGTCCTGGAGGGATTCATTTTTCTGATCCTAAGTTAGTTCAGTTCATAGGCTCTCTTTCCCTTTGTTTTATATTATTTTCTGGAGGACTTGATTCCAGAATGCAGGACGTCAAACCAATTCTGGGTCCCGGTATTTTGTTGTCAACGGTAGGTGTCATTATTTCTGCCGGGTTGGTAGGAGTATTTGCGATGATGGTTGCCGGTTTCACCTTACTTGAAGGATTACTGCTTGGTGCGATCGTCTCCTCAACCGATGCTGCTGCCGTATTTTCCATCATTCGATCTATGGGAGTCGGACTTAAAGGCCGGCTGCGTCCCTTGCTTGAATTTGAAAGTGGAAGCAATGATCCGATGGCCTATTTCCTTACCATAGCATTTATCTACCTCATTGTTCACCCGGGTGCCTCCTTTGTAAATCTGATACCCATGTTTCTTAAAAATATGATGTTAGGAGCTGTGATGGGTTTTGTCATGGGCCGGACAATGCATTTTATCTTTTTAAGGATCCGGTTGGATGTTGACGGACTCTATTCCGTCCTTCTTATCGCAATGGTATTGTTTACCTTCTCTGTTACTGAATTTATAGGTGGAAACAGTTTTCTGGCGGTTTATATTTCCGCATTTGTATTAGGGAACAAAGACTTTCTGCATAAACGAAGTCTGACAAAACATTTTGAAGGTACGGCTTGGCTCATGCAAATAGTTCTTTTTTTAACACTTGGACTTCTTGTTGATCCAAGTCAGATATGGCCATTGGCGGGTATTGGGCTTTTGATTTCACTGTTTCTGATTTTTGTTGCCCGTCCACTTAGTGTGCATTTTTGTCTTCGATTCTTTAATATTAATCATAGAACCCGGGCTTTTGTCTCCTGGGTTGGTTTGCGTGGTGCGGTGCCAATAGTTTTTGCTACGTATCCGTTGACTGCCCATATTGAAAAGGCCTCTTTGATATTTAATCTGGTGTTTTTCATTACTATTACCTCTGTTATCATTCAGGGAACTTCATTACCCATGGTGGCGAGATGGTTACATCTGTTGGTGCCCGATAAAACGAGAAAGAAATCTTTACTGGATAAAGAACTTGCGAGCAAGATAAAATCACTTGTCGTTGAATTTGAAGTGTTACCGGGTTTCTTTTGTATTGGTAAATCTATCTCTGAAATTGGCGTTCCAAGAAATGTAATGATTGTAATGGTCAATCGCAACGATGAATTGGTTTCCCCTGAGAAAATTATAATGATTGAACCTTATGATAAACTCATGATTATGGCTGAAAACAAAGACTTACTCGAAGAGATCTACCGAAATCTAAGTATCGGCAAACGACATGAAAAACCTGCGGCCTCCCCATTTTAAAAAATGCTTAAATATAATGAAGAATTATTGTAAAACGTATTTTTAAATAGTCAGATAATCAGATATATGTATCATGGTATTTATAATAAATATTAATAACGTTATGCGTAAAGATAATATCGATTTGCAATATACTTCAAAAGTAAAATGAGTATCTTCGCCGAAATAATTATTACTAATAATCTAAATATACATCACAAAATCTATCTGATATGGCAAAGATAAAAGGTAGCATTAAGATTGATAAAGAACGGTGCAAAGGATGCGAAGTATGCATGACCGCCTGTCCTCAATCTGTGATTGCTTTATCTGTCAATGTAAATGGGAAAGGATACCATTATGCAGAGTCTGTCAACGATGACTGTATTGGTTGTGCCAACTGTGCAATAGTTTGCCCTGATGGCGTAATTTCTGTTTACAAAGTAAAACTTAACAATTAATCAAAAAATACTTTCCTTAAAAATGAAAGAACTCCGATTAATGAAAGGTAATGATGCGTTAGCAGAAGGTGCTATTCGCGCAGGTGCCGATGGTTATTTCGGATATCCCATTACTCCACAAAGTGAGATAATGGAATATCTGATGGCTGAAAAGCCACATGAGAGGACGGGTATGGTAGTTTTGCAGGCCGAGAGTGAAGTGGCCTCAATTAATATGGTCTATGGCGGCGCCGGTTGTGGCAAACGCGTTATGACCTCATCATCCAGTCCTGGTATCAGCCTGATGCAGGAAGGATTATCCTATATTGCAGGTGCTGAATTACCATGTGTCGTAGTGAATGTTGTCAGGGGTGGTCCCGGATTGGGAACGATTCAACCTTCTCAGGCAGATTATTTTCAAACCGTAAAAGGTGGTGGACACGGTGATTACAAGCTGATTACTTTAGCTCCCGCTTCTGTGCAGGAGATGTATGATTTCGTAGGGCTTGGTTTTGAACTTGCTTTCAGATACCGTAACCCTTGCATGATTCTGAGTGATGGTGTTATTGGTCAGATGATGGAGAAAGTTCAGATCGGCGATCAGAAAAAGCGTTGGACTGAAAAATACATCCGCGACAATTATCCCTGGTCTACCCTAGGCAAGACCCCTGAAAGAGAGCATAATATCATTACTTCTCTTGAACTTGAATCATCACGTCAGGAAAAAGTAAATATGCGTATTCAGGCCAAATACAGGATCTGCGAAGAAAAAGAAGTTCGTTACGAGATGATCAACTGTGATGATGCTGACTATCTGTTTGTAGCCTATGGTTCCAGTGCCCGTATCTGTCAGAAAGCTATCGAGCTTGGGGCCGCTAAGGGTTTGAAGATAGGTCTTTTGCGTCCTATCACTTTATATCCTTTCCCTGTAAAAATCCTTCATGATCTGGCAGGTAAGGTTAAGGGGATGCTGGCAGTCGAAATGAGTGCCGGTCAAATGGTTGAAGATGTTAAACTGGCTGTTGAATGTAGAGTTAAAGTAGACCACTATGGTCGGTTTGGTGGTATTATCCCATCACCGTCTGAAGTTTTACGTGCTCTTGAAAAACAAATTATTGGAGGTTAAGCGTCATGTTAGAAGGTATTACACGAGAAGAGATCATAAAGGAAGAGAATCTGGTCTATTGTAAAAGCAAGATTCTTACCGAAAAAGAATTCCACTACTGTCCCGGATGTGGTCATGGAACGGTACATCGTATCATTGCAGAAGTAATTCAGGAAATGGGGATTCAGGAAATAACAATTGGGATTGCACCGGTAGGATGTGCTGTTCTGGCATATGACTATTTCAATGTAGATTTCCAGGGAGCTGCTCACGGACGTGCTCCTGCTGTTGCTACCGCAGTCAAACGATTGCTTCCTGATCGGTATGTATTTACCTATCAGGGCGATGGTGACCTGGCTGCCATAGGCACGGGCGAAACTATTCATGCATGTAACCGTGGAGAGAACATTACTATCATTTTTATCAACAATGGTATCTATGGAATGACTGGTGGGCAAATGGCACCAACCACACTGGAAGGCGTTAAGACATCAACTTCTCCCTATGGTAGGAACATTGCTGATAATGGTTATCCATTAAAAATCACAGAACTGGTTGCAATGTTACCTGGTACCAGATTTGTTACCCGTCAGGCTGTGCATACTCCCGTGGCTGTTCGCAGAACCAAGAAGGCCATCCGACAAGCTTTTGAAAATCAGAAGCTGAACCAGGGTCTATCATTTGTTGAAGTCCTTTCAAACTGTAACTCAGGTTGGAAAATGACTCCCGTCAAAGCAAACGAATGGATGGTAGAACACATGTTCCCATACTATCCGCTTGGAGACTTAAAGGTTGATGGTACCCTGATCAGTAAAACTGAAGTACCGTTGGTTAAATAATTTTAAATAGAATTTAAACCGTGAAATTATGACTGAAGAAATCATCATAGCCGGTTTCGGCGGACAGGGTGTGCTCTCGATGGGGAAAATCCTGGCCTATTCAGGCGTCATGCAGAATCAGGAAGTCAGCTGGATGCCCTCATATGGTCCCGAAATGCGTGGAGGTACTGCCAATGTGACTGTTATCATCAGTGACGAACGCATCAGTTCTCCCGTTCTCAATGCTTTCGATACAGCCATCATTCTTAACCAGCAATCAATGGATAAGTTTGAAAAGACTGTAAAACCAGGTGGATTACTGATTTATGATCCAAATGGCATCACGCATCATCCTACACGCAAGGATATCAATATTTACCAAATTGACGCTACTGATGATGCCGCTAGTCGTGGTCAGTCAAAAGTATTTAATATGATTGTTCTGGGTGGTTACCTGAAAATAAAACCCATTATCGATCCTTTGAATATTCATAAGGGACTTGAAAAATCATTGCCCAAACGTCATCATGGTATGATACCTGAAAATGAAAAGGCAATTGAAAGAGGGAAAGAAATCCTGAAACCTGTTCAAGTGTTATAGCAACATTTTTTTATTATTTTTGAAAAGGCTGTCCAGTTTAAAACCGGACAGCTTTTTTTGTTGGGCACTAGAAAAGGGCATCTGTTTTTATATTTTAAAAACTTTAAAAAAAATATTCAAAAGAATATAATACTTTATATTAAATTAGTTACTTTCGCACTGTTATCGAAAAAAACAAGCATCTATGAAAAAGATATTAACCTTTTTCTTTCTTCTTTTAAGCCTTAGCATTCAGGCTCAGACTAGTCTAAATTCTAATTGGGAAAATCCCGATACCAATCAGATCAACCGACTCCCAATGCGTTCGGCTTATTTTCCTTATGAGACTTTAGAATTGGCTAAAGAAGGTAAGATGGGCAATTCTGTCAGGTTTATATCTTTGGATGGCGACTGGAAGTTCAAGTGGGTGGAGAAATATAAAGATCGTCCTCAGGATTTCTTCAAGACGGACTTTGATGATAGCAAATGGGTCAATTTCAAGGTACCAGCAGACTGGGCACTCAATGGCTACGGCGTCCCCATCTATGTCAATCAACCCTACGAGTTTGCAATGAGGAATCCTACTCCTCCCGGCATTCCTGGAGAAATAAACCATACAGGATCGTATCGACGTACGTTTACAGTACCTGAAAGTTGGAATGGTCAACAGATCTATCTGCATCTCGATGGGATTAAGTCGGCTGGTTATGTATGGGTGAATGGAAAATTTGCTGGTTACACCGAAGACAGTAAACTGGAAGCCGAGTTTGATGTGACTGCAATGGTCAAACCTGGTGTCAACCAGATTGCCATTCAGATCATACGCTGGAGCGATGGCAGTTATCTGGAGTGTCAGGACTTTCAACGCCTGGCAGGTATAGAACGTGATCTTTATGTCTATAGTCGCCCAAAGGTTCACCTCTACGATCTCTATGTCAAAACTCCTTTGGATGACAATTATAAAAATGGCATGTTTTCAATGCAGGCTGAAGTATTCAACTATACAGGAGAAAATAAAGAAAAAACATCCGTAATTGCTCAAATCACCGATCTGAATGGGGTACAAGTCTATTGTGATTCATTACATGCCCGTGAACTGAAGATGGCTTACGGGAAGAGTATTGTGCAGTTTAAAGGCATAATTCCTCACGTAAAGCAATGGTCTGCTGAAATTCCAAATCTCTACAGGCTTAATGTCATTTTGAAGGATGCAAAGGGAGCAGTTTTAGAAGCCGTTTCGCGCAAGATTGGTTTCAGAAGTGTGGAAATGAGAGACCGTCAGGTTTTGGTTAATGGGAAACCGGTTTATTTCAAGGGGGTAAATGTACATGAACACGATCCTTCAACAGGTCATGTGATTTCCGAAGAGACGATGTTAAAAGATATTCATCTACTGAAACAAGCTAACTTTAATGCAGTCCGTAATTCTCATTATCCTCATTGTCAGCGTTGGTATGAGTTGTGTGATGAATATGGCATCTATATGGTGGACGAGGCTAACATTGAAAGCCATGGTATGTACTATGACCTGGGACATACATTAGGGAATAATCCAAAGTGGGAAAAACCACACCTGGAACGGATATCGCGTATGGTAATCAGAGATAAAAATAATCCTTCTGTCATCTTTTGGTCTTTGGGCAATGAAGCCGGAAATGGATGGAATTTCATGCAGGGATATAATTGGGTAAGAGGGTACGATCCAAGCCGTCCCATTCAATATGAACGGGCAGAACAAGATTGGAACACGGATATCTATGTCCCACAATATCCAGATCCTAAATATCTTATAGAATATTCGAAGAGCAACCCCGATCGTCCTATGATCATGTCGGAGTATGCACACATCATGGGAAACGCGATGGGTAATTTTAAGGAATACTGGGATGCCATAGAAAGCCATCCCTATCTGCAAGGTGGTTTCATCTGGGAATGGGTCGACCAGGCCATCTATTTCGAAAAAGATGGTAAGAAGGTTTTTGGTTATAGTGGTGACTGGGGCAAGCCTCTTAACAACGACCATAACTTCTGTGTTAAGGGAGTCATCATGGCTGACCGCAAACCAAATCCTTATTATTATGATATAAAAAAGGTTCAGCAGTTCATCAAAACAAAACTTATTGATGCTAAGAAGGGGGAGGTAGAAGTGATCAATTCATGGTTCTTCCGCGATCTGAGTAACTTTACGCTGAACTGGGAACTGCTCGAAGACGGAAAAATTGTTTCAAATGGGAAAGTCGATGATTTGAATATTGGCCCCCGTACTTCTTCGATACTAACATTGCCGATAACTGCTAAACTGACTGACAATAAAGAGATACTATTGAATGTCACCTATTCGACTAAATCTGACGAACCCGGAATTCCCAAAGACTTTATACTGGCATCCGAACAGTTTAAACTTAATGACTATCACTATACTCCTCTTTCTGAAAAAACTATTGGGGAATTAAAATATACGGAGAACGATAATTCTCTGAATATAAAGGGTTCGGGCATTGCCATCACATTTGATAAGAAAAATGGAGTACTCACATCTTATGTGTATAACGGAAAGACTGTTTTCTCTCAAGGCCCATTGCCCGATTTCTGGCGACCATTGGTCGACAATGACTATGGGGCAGGTTACAACAGAAAACTAAAGATCTGGCGTGATCCAGGCTTTACGGTGACCGGTTTCAATGTTACAGGAGAAGAAAAAAGTGTTTTGAAAGTAGTGGTTGAAAAGAGTATGTTGAAAGGCGATGCAAAATATATCCAGACTTTTGTCATCGATGGTACCGGCAAAATGCTGGTATCCAATGAAATGAAGACAGGAACAATTGCTCAACCGGTATTGTTGAAATTTGGCAACCACATGACGTTACCGCTTGATTTTGTCACTATGCAATGGTATGGTCGCGGTCCCGGAGAATCCTATCTCGACCGGAAAGAAGGAAATCCTGTCGGAATATACAATAATGCCATCAGAAATCTCTATCATCCCTATGTGCGACCCCAGGAGAGCGGAAACCATACCGATGTCCGCTGGGCCAGGTTGTTGCGTAAAGATGGATCAGGTGTCTTGATTAGCGCAAACGAAACAGTGCTTAATATCAATGCTTTACCCTATAGCCCCTCTCAATTGGATGCCGGTGATGTGCGTGAAGCCGTGCAGACCCATTCCGAGTTACTCGAGTTTAATAAGAATATACATTTGGATGTTGATCTGATCCAGGCAGGTGTGGGCGGTATTGATAGCTGGGGCTCTCCGGCTTTACCGCAATACCGTGTGCCTTACAAGGATTATAAATATTCTTATTGGGTCATCCCATTTAAAAAATAAATAATTTTCACACTCACTTGATATCACTTTGAAAATATTTGCTGGCTATTAGCATATACTTTCCCCATTTCGCCCACCAAACGCCTACCTTTTGCCTACCTTTCCCGTTGTTCTTAGAACGCGAAACCTACGCGAAAGGTAGGCGAAAGGTAGGCGAAAGGTACGCGAAACCCCTATTGTATAAGTCAGCCATAAGATCAGTTGTCCTCTTTCATTTCAACTTTTTGTCCTCTGGTTTACTTTACTGAAATAGGTGTATATTTTTTGAGGTAATATAAGAAAACAAAAAAGCCGGAAGATGTTGTATCTTCCGGCCATTTTGTAGTAAGAAACAAAGGTTTGTTAGAAGGAATAAGTATATTTTAAAGTAAATGAACGACCGGGAAGGTTGAACCCTCTTTTCTCATAATAATTTTCGTCGGTCAGGTTGTTGATATAGAAAGAGAGAAGGTTGTTTTTAAAACGATAACCGGTATTGAAGTTCATGACGATGAAGTCGCCATATTTCGTTTCAACAAGTTGATCCCAGTAGTCCCAGTTCCGGTCAAAACGACCACTGACGTAACGAGCATTCAGGCCGGCAAACAAGCCATTCTTGTGTTGAAAGTTGAACTCCAGTCGCAAAGTATTGGTCGCCACATTGTACATGCGTTCTTTGGTTTCTCCAACGCCATACTCCTGAACAATTTCCTGCGCCTTAAAGTAGTGATTCCAGTGTAGTCCGGTATTGAGGGAGTATTTGTCGTTGCCCGACAGATTTGCCGTTACCGAAGTTTCCATGCCCTGGATCAGGCTTTTGTCTGAATTGACGTAAGTGGTGTATGAGTCAATAGTATCGCCTGTTGCAGTG
>Ga0224523_1000287_pt1 | contig 30159 bp, 20 predicted proteins | sample CFST50metaG_FD_182732 | JGI IMG/M metagenome (GOLD analysis project Ga0224523, IMG submission 182732) | Peat soil microbial communities from Stordalen Mire, Sweden - C.F.S.T50 | ecosystem: Environmental > Terrestrial > Soil > Wetlands > Peat | place: Sweden: Norrbotten County, Stordalen Mire... | reverse complement strand
TGGTGAAACCGACAATACTGGTGGAGAAAAACGACAATTAATACACTGGTATTTATCAGGAGTAATATGATGTTGTATGCAGGATATATTATAATCATGATGTCCCTACATAGCTAATAAATGATTGCTGAATAATTTATTTCAGGTTGTTCAGCTCTAGTTCACGAAGGTTCTCCATCTTCTTCTTTTCGAGGAAACCTTTGATGTCTTCGAGGTGTTCCTTGACTTTCTTGTTGCCAAACTCATAGACTTTGGTGACCAACCCATCCAGGAAATCACGGTCATGAGAGACGAGGATGAGGGTGCCATCATAGTCTTTCAAGGCACTCTTCAGGATCTCTTTTGTCTTTATATCCAAATGGTTGGTAGGCTCATCGAGAATCAACAGGTTGACAGGTTCAAGCAAGAGTTTGATCATGGAAAGACGTGTCCGTTCTCCTCCCGAAAGTACTTTGACTTTCTTGGCAGAGTTGTCGCCACCAAACATAAACGCTCCCAGGATATCACGTATCTTGGTTCGGATGTCTCCAACGGCTACGTCATCGATGGTCTGGAACACCGTTTTCTCTTCGTCGAGCAGGGAGGCCTCGTTTTGTGCGAAATAACCAATCAGGATATTATGACCTAGTGCCATAGTGCCTTCATAATCGATCTCGCCCATGATAGCTTTCACCATGGTTGACTTTCCCTCACCATTCTTGCCAACAAATGCAACACGTTCTCCACGTTCTATGGTGAAGTGAGCATTGCTGAATACATTGTGATCATCGTAACTCTTAGACAAACCTTCGACAGTAACCGGGTAGCTGCCTGAACGGGGAGCAGGAGGGAATTTCAGTCTGAGGGCCGAGGTGTCCTCTTCATCCACATCTACGACCTCCATTTTCTCAAGCATCTTGATACGCGACTGAACCTGGGTAGCTTTAGAATAGGTTCCTTTAAACCGGTCGATGAAAAGCTGGTTATCATTAATCATCTTCTTCTGGTCCTCGAACTGTCTGAGTTGTTGAATTCTTCTCTCCTGACGGAGTTCGAGATAGGTGGAGTAATTTACCTTGTAATCATAAATGCGCCCCATGGTGATTTCGATGGTGCGGGTGGTGATGTTGTCGATAAAGGCCTTGTCGTGAGATATCACGATGACTGCCTTGGCGCTGGTGATCAGGAAATCCTCGAGCCACATGACCGATTCGATATCAAGGTGGTTGGTAGGTTCGTCGAGCAGGATGAGATCGGGCTTCTGAAGCAGGATCTTTGCCAGCTCAATCCGCATGCGCCATCCACCACTGAATTCACTGGTAGAACGGGTGAAGTCTTCGCGTACAAAACCAAGTCCCAGGAGTATTTTTTCAACTTCACCATCGAAATTAGTCTCTTCTATGGAGTAATACTTCTCGCTCAGGGTAGAGACTTCTTCTATCAACGCATAATATTCGGGAGATTCGTAGTCTGTACGTGATGAAAGTTGATTGTTCAGCTCCTCAATCGCGTGCTCCATTTCGTAGATATGGGCGAAGGCCTGTGCCGCTTCGTCGAAGACTGTTCGTTCGTTTTCGGTGATCAGATGTTGGGGTAAATAGGCTATAATAGCATCTTTCGGTGCAGAGACCCGGCCACTGTTAGACCCTCTGACACCGGCAATTATCTTGAGCAGGGTTGATTTACCGGCCCCGTTCTTGCCCATGAGGGCTATGCGGTCTTTTTCGTGTATCGCAAACGATATATCTTTAAAAAGTGTTGTTCCTGAAAACTCTACTGTAAGCCCATCAACTGATATCATTCCATATTTTTAAGAGGGTGCAAAGGTACCTGTTTTATGAAATGGTTTTGCATGAAGGGGAAAGGTTATTTTAGATTTATGAAAAATTATCTATCTGATTCATTTTTACTTACTCGACTGATGAGACTGAATGACTTTCCATTCGTTGTTGATTTTCATGTAAACAAAAGTCCAGAAGAAATTTATATCGAATGGATTGCCACCATTGATTTCAATCTTAGTGAGCCCTGATGCCGTTACCAATGCGATGTTATCAGCCAGTACAGTTATTTTCTTTTTCTGTACGGTGATGGTTTGTTTTACAGAGTCCTGTTCTCTGGATTTCAGTATGTTGGCTAACTCATCGAAATCACTGAAATAGGTGCCGTTTGAAATAAACCCGGCATGTTGACTGTCGTCCACAACATTGATCAGTTTGGGAACATCTAACGTTTCAGCAGCTTTAATCGACTTCTGAAATGCTGTTTCAACCTCTTTTTCAATTGCGGGAAATGATTTCTCAGTTTGCCCTTTAGAGATGTTGATCAGACCAATGAGAAGAAAACAAAAGAACAGTATTGAAAATGATTTTTTCATGGCAAAGTATATTAGGTTTAATCATCATCACTCTTTGTACCAGAAGCCACAAATGCAGCATGGACCGGAGCCGGCATGGCAATATTTTCACCATTGACGGCAACCCAGAGGACTTTATTTAATACTTGTTCCGGTGCGCGGTCTTCAACGCTGAAGTCCATCTTCTCGCTTTTGCGTGACCATTGTGTAACTGCAACGTTTTTTTCCTTCAGGTCGATATTTGCAGGATGAGCATTGAAAGGGGTATGATTAGCTGTCTCAGTAAAACATCTCCACATTGGTGTTGCTGCCGCATCATATTGACTCATCGGAGGTAATCCCAGGATCAATTCAATGGTTCTGACCATGGATGAAGTAGAATAGGGGGTGTGATCCACAAAGCTGTTTCTCACCATCCCTCCTGCAACATAAGCAGTAGTGCGGTGTGCATCTACGTGATCGGGACCGTTCTGTGCATCATCTTCAACGACAAAGACAGCACATTGATTCCAGATCGGACTCTTGCTCAGGTATTCAACAAAGAGTCCTACAGCCAGGTCATTGTCTGCAACGGCAGCAAACGGTGTAGGGCGGCCTATGCGCGTTCCTTCTGTGTGGTCATTGATAAATCTCACCGAATTGAACTGTGGTAATTTATTGATAATGAGCAATGAATCGAAGTCATGTTTCCATTGTCTGAAACGGGTGGTATCCATTACTCTCTGATTCCAACTTGTAAAAGTGCGGCAGAAATGATCCTTTAAAACAGGCAGATTGGGTACGGTTCCTTCCATAAACTCTCCATAGGTGCGATAAGTCACACCGAATCTTTTGCAGTAATCCCATAGAAAGCCATTTTTGTTGTTGGCAACATCGCGCTCACCTTCTGCATCATAGGGTCCACCACGGCTACCATAAGAAGTCGGCCATGTCTTTTCAAGGAAATCGGTAGCATAGGCACCCATACACCAGTTATGTCCATCGGCACTGACTTCGCCATCTGAATAGAAATTGTCGAGCAGGACGAACTCACGGGCTAAAGCATGTTGATTGGGTGTGACTTTGTCACCAAACAAAACCAGTTTCTTATCACCATTGCCCTCGGGAATGTCACCCAGTATCTGATCATAGGTACGGTTTTCTTTGATCATATAGAAAACATATTTTATGGGTGAAGATTCTCCGACGTGATTAGGAACAGGATTTCCTTCTTTTCCTTCAGTGATTGTCTCTTTTTCTTTCGAATAGGGTGTGTTGTGATAGACAGCCTGTGCATAAACGGATAATTGTTCGTCGTTAGGGATGGGGATGATGCTCAATGCTCCTCTGAGTAATCCGGCGATATATTGTTCTTTGCTGTGTTTAGTGTTTATCCCTTTCTGATAAACGGCTGTTTCTGCTTTACCAAAAGGGTTGGGTCCATTGGGATTGGCAAGTGACGTCAGCCCCTTTCCGTTAGTGACAAAGAGTGTTTTCTTTACAACCCTGACGCAGGTGGGATACCAGCCAACGGGGATGAAACCTTTGCTGACACTGTATCCGGGCTTTTCAACATTGAATACAGACAGGCAGTTATTGTCGGCATTGGCAATATATAGTGTCTTGTTGTCATCACTGAGTGCCACGCCATTGGTAGTGGAGCCGGTGGGAGCATTAGGGAAAAGAGCTGCATTGAGCGTTTCTACTACCAGATGTTTTTTGACATCAATCACTGAGACTGAATTGTCATTGCTATTGGCTACAAAAAGAAATGTGCCATTGCTTGTCAAACACATATCATTGGGATTGCTCCCTACAGGCACGGATCCAGTAATCTGTTGTTTCCTGGTATCAAACACGATAATTTTCTGACCTCCCCAGCAAGATACATAGAGGGTATTTTCGTCAGGAGAAAGTAAGCAGGTATATCCTTCAGCACCGAGTTGATATTGTGCTGTTACTTTGTGTGTATTCAGATCTGCAACATAGAGTGAATTACTTTCCTTGGTGACAGCATAAAGTAGATGGTGTTTGTTATCAACAGCCAGGCCTGCTACGCCAATACTTACCGGCCATTTTTTACCTAAGGCAATGGTATCGGTAGGAATTAACTTATTATTTCGGATAGAAAAATGAACAATTGAATTATCAAAACCTCCGGAAGCATATAAAGACTTTTCATCTGATGAAAAGGCCAGTCCCAGCCATGATTTGCCCATTGGTACCGAGTCAAGTACTCGTTTGTTTACGACATCAATCAACTGAACCGACTGATCGCTCTCACCATTATTTGTGACGGCCAATAGTTTCTTTGATGGAGAGACGGCAATATTAAGTGGTAAGTCACCCAATGTGATTTGTTCACCAACAGGGGTAAGGCTCCATCCATTTGACAATGTAACTCGTTTTGATTCAATTTGTTTTAGTGTCTGTGCAGATGTGTTTGAAGTAATTTGTACGATCAAAATTATCAACACAAATGTTTTTAAGAGAATAGAGGGCTGTGTTTTCATGAACTGTTTTTTATAGAAATATGCATCGGGAAATCATTGGCTAAGATAATAATAACTGAGAAACGGTAAGTGTTTGCAGCATTAAGTTTTTATGTAAACTTTGCATTGTATCTGTTTTGGATATTTTTGACGGCTTATTCTAATCTAAACAATAAAGAGAATGATCTGTTACATGTTTTTCAATAGTGGTGACTGATGCATATTGTGAAAGTTAAAATGATGAAATTCAGTTTAATATTAATAATCAAGAAAAATGAAAGTAGAAATCTGGAGTGATATTGCCTGCCCATATTGCTATTTGGGTAAACATAAATTCGAAAATGCTTTAAATAAATTTGAGAATAAAGAAGAAGTAGAAGTCATTTGGCATAGTTTTCAGCTTGATCCTTCTATCAGTTTTGAAGCAGACAGGACAATGGTCCAATATCTGGTTGATTATAAGGGCTATGATCCTGAAGATGTAAAAGAAATGACAGCAGGTATTGTTGCAAGTTCGGTCAGGGAAGGACTCGAGATGAATTTTGACAAGGTGAAACCGGCAAATACACTGGATGCACACCGTCTTCTTCATATGGCACTAATGACTGGATTACAGGATGAAGCAGAAGAACGTCTCTTCAGGGCTTATTTTACTGAAGGAGAAAACATCCAGGATAGGTTAACGCTCATAAGGCTTGGGGAAGAGATTGGTTTACAGCGTGAGCAACTGATAAAACTACTGGAAAGTGATCTATATCTGGATGAAGTAAAAAGGGATTTTCATGAAGCACGCCAGATCGGGGTCAGGGGTGTGCCTTTCTTCCTGATCGATGAGAAATATACCGTTGCTGGTGCACAGGATAGCAGTTATTTTCTGAAGGCACTCACAAAAGCATGGAGTGAAAAAGTTTAAATGATGAATTGTGTTATAATCATTTCACCCCTTCTGGGTTCACAACATAGACTATATCAATACTATAATCATTTCACCCCTTCGGGGTTATCATCATCTGGATTGTCTTGATCAGATTTTCACCAATGCCAATCCGATAGCCTTGTGAAAGGAAGATGATCTCTCCTTTTGGTGTAATTACTGTTATGAGTGGAAAGTTGTTAGCAAAACTTGTTTTGGTTCCTTTCAGGATTGCATTTAACAACAGTTGATTTTCGTCTTTACCAAATAGCTTTTGACCAGGGAGGTTTTGATAGCTATCAGGTGTAAAAGCTGTGGAATATTTCTCTTCCGGAACTAAAAATGCCATGCCCCCGTTCCATTTTTCGAAAGACTCTTTCAATAATGGAATATCAACCATCACATGACGGCTAGGCTCTCTCAACGGATCAAGCAATGAAAGAATAACTCCTTTGTCGCCTGCTAAATCTTTGAGCGATACTTTTTTATTATCCAAGGTAGTACAAGTGAGATTCATATCAATGGTTCCCAATACTTCCGGTTTCATAATCAATGGCCTTAGCTCTACAATTTGTTTGACTGTAGTACCCGGTTCAATATTGAAATAAGTTGTTCTTGCCAGAACATTGCCGTTGTTCATTCTGTTGCCAGTAACCATTCTGTAATAGCCTGGGATCAGATTAATCTTTGTAGGTAGTGATTTCATCTCATCACTAAACTCAAAATCAAGGGAAACAAATTTGCCTTCCTGTAGTCTGCCTATCGTAAAGTGTGTATAGTATTCGGGTTTTATCGTATTATTTGGTGAATTTTCAATCAGAAGGGTGCCTCTTTGTTCAACTTTACTTGCTGTTTCTTTGAATATGACATCAATCCAGTTTCCTTTATGCAGATATTGGGGAATTCCTGTAGCAGCTTCGATCCTGGCTGGTATACCAAAAGTGCGGCATACAGCAACAAAGAAGATATTACAGCTCCTGGGATCTGCTTGTTTCAGATTGTAAACACCTGCAGGTGTGATGGGAACATCGTAATAGTTTTCAGTTTCTTTGATCTTCAGATTATTCTGAATCCATGACTTGATAGCAGCAGGAGTAATTACACCGTTTCCTTTCAATTCACGCTCCATCCGGGTTAAAAGAAAACTTCGCCATGGTGAAAGGATTTCATTTGCAATCCTGGGTGAGAGGACCCATTCGGCATATTGCTGAGCGGACAACTGCTCTTGTGGTTTTACTTTTGCTGCATTGGTGAGATGATCAAGTAATATGGCAGCCGGTGTATCCCTGATATCCTTTTCGGAGATCACATTGAGAAGTGGTAATGTCAGAAAGTTGTGTTCCTTCCCTGCACCTTGTCGCAAATAATCACTTATTTCAGGATAGTTTCCATAGCTTTTGCTCATGATATTTTTAACACTATCTGCATTCAGCGAGAACGACAGGGCCAGTGTTTCTGCCTGCTCAGGTTGCATGAAAGTGTTCATATAGGTCGTACGAATGACATCTTCCTGTTTTAAACGCGTTGCATTGATCTCTTTATTTGCTGAACCAGCATCAGCTACAGCTCTTTCTATAGGAACAACAAGATCAAAGTCTTCTGTATATTCTCTTTTGCCATTTTGATTAAGTGTGATTGTCAGTGTGTCTGTTTTCTCTACAGTTACTTTTTTATAGCCATATTTATTTCCATCAGTAGCCCAGCACAAGAGATCACCATAACCGGTAATCAAAGATGCTATTCCTTTTAAATTGGTCATCTTAAAGGCTATCGTATAGAATTCTGCATAATTGTAAAGTCCAAAATCAACACGTGCATTTTTTACAGGCTTGCCATCTGCGCCATTTACCCTGACGACAAGTTTCTTCACAGGAGCATAATTCGACAAAATATTGATCTTACTGAACCAGGGTTCTTTCTGATTGATTTCTTCAGACCCTGTATAGTCTCCGAATACATTGGTGTGAACCATCATGCAACGTTTAGCCGGACCGGCAAACCATCCCATGTTGAGGTCGGCATCGGGTTCGCAGGCTCCCATGAAAGACCATTTGCCATCTATCCATACCTCGACCCATGCATGGTTATCATCACTATGTGCCCAACGAGGTGTATAGCATTGGCGGGCAGGGATACCAACCGAACGGAGAGCCGTTACTGTAAAGGTAGATTCTTCACCACAACGACCAAAGGATGTTCTTACCGATGCCAGTGGGGCAGAGGTCCGTTCATCAGACCCCCGGTAGGTCACCTTTTCATGACACCAGTGGTTGACTTCAAGTGCTGCGTCTTTCATTGACATATTGATGACTCTGTTTTTTATCTCTTTGAAAAACACTGTTCTTGCCGAGTCCATGTTTTCATTATTGACGCGATAGGGGAGTACAAAGTGACGAAATATATCATCCGGGATAGTTTTTCCCCATCTGAATGTTTTTCTGGCTTCGAGAGAAGCATTGACTTGTTTTAGGAAGAAAGCCCCATCATAATCGGCCATATCGTTGAGTGGCATATAGGCATAGAGAAACTCCATGGCCTCACGTTGTTCAGAAGAAAGCGTTTGCTGAAAAATGGCGAAAGGCTTGTTTTTAGCTGAAGACATCTCTGTCTGTCTCTTTAAAAACTGCAGGTGTACTTTTTGACGATATGCTGCATCGTTGATCAGATGTTGTGCAAAAACAACCGGAAACAACACCATCGCGATTAAAAATAGACTAATTTTCTTCATTTCTGATATTTTGTTTACTGTAATTTCTTTGGATATAAGGTTATTATATTTTGTTTACCGACTGAACAATGAGTTTAATTTTTTGTGCATCTGTCATGCTATTTTCAAACTCAGGAATTTCAGAGAGCCCTCCCATGAAAATATTCTTCTTCTGAAATTTCATTTTACTGGGATATGATGATCGTGATGAGGTGTGAATCTCCTTCACTCCTGTAAGCTGAACAAGTTTTTCTGCATTCTCTTTGTTGATACCACTTCCAGCCATAATTGTTATTCTGTCACCGGCATGCCGGACAAGCTCTGCAATCATTTCACGACCATCCCATGCTTTGTTTGATAACCCTGAGGTTAGTATTCGGTGACATCCTGTAGCAATGACGTCTTCTAATGCCTTTAATGGTTCATCGACCATATCAAAAGCCCTGTGAAAGGTCACACTTATCGGGTAAGCAGCTTTTACCAGTTCATTTGTGCGTTGAACGTCTACCGTTCCATTTTCTTTAAGAACTCCCACTACAACGCCTTTTACCCCATTCTGTTTGCAGTATTCAATGTCATGCAGCATCACTTCAAACTCGAGGTCTGTATACAAGAAATCGCCACCACGGGGTCTGATCAGGACATGAAGAGCTATTCCAATGTTTTGTGATGTCATTTTTATAGTTGCCGCACTTGGTGTAGTACCTCCTTCATAGAGGTTATCACAGAGTTCTACACGATGTGCTCCACCCTTTTCGGCTTCAATTGCAGAGGTTACTGAGTTGACACAAGCTTCAACAATAATCATATTATTTATAATATCAAATTCTGTTATTCAAAATAATAAACAATTTAATTAAATGTATGATTTAATATTAATTATTTACTTAAAAGTGTGTTTTATTATGTTTGAACGTTCGTGATAAACTTTTAGTATCATTTCAACAAACAAAGTGTTTGCCCACAGCTTTCATAAAAGTTCATTCGCCTGTCATAATAACCATTTTATATAGTATCCGGGATTGTAAAATTAATATAAAAAAAACTTTGACCAAGGGTCAAAGTTTTTAAAATAGATATAATTTCAAACATTTATAGTGATCAGGCAAAGACACTTCTTCGTTGATTATCAATGGCTGCAAGTATTAAAATACAAAGAGCCAGACAAAGATGAACCTGTAGTGTATCAGTTATCAATGATGTTGGTGCCGTTTTTGTGATTTGAAAATGAAAGAGTGTTGAAAAAGGATATGAGTAAGGGTCATATTCAAAGATCTTTAAAATCTCCTTGCTCTTCTTTAGCAGTCCTGCAATACCCATTATCATTGCATATGCAATGGGGATAATGGTGAAAAAGATTCCGGCAATAATTGGAGGCATAAAACCTTTTAGACGCATACAGATCCAGTATTGCAGGGTGATAATAAATATAGATGCAAGAAAAGTCAAGAAAAACAGACGTGCATAAATCTCGATTGAAAAGAATGTTACCACAAAGTTTATAGAGGGTTTGATTAAATGAATCAACAGTCCCATACCTGAAATAACAAAGAAGGCTACTATCATACTAAGTATGGTCAGACTTAGAATCATGGCATACTTTCCTATGAATACACTCAACCGGGTGACAGGCTGTGAGTAAATCTGTTTCCAACCATGATTTTTATATTCGATTTGGGTAGCAAAACTCACCATCAGGATACAAAAGTGAGGCAGGAAAAATGACATGACGTTGTTGGCCTGAGTAATAAAATCACTCCAGGGATCAGCAGAAGGTTGTTTATCTCCTAAAAACTTGAGACTGACCAGCAGTATACAAAAAAACGGATACAAAAAAATAAGCCAGAAAGCCAAGGTTTTTTTAGTCTTGAACCATTCTGTCCTATATATCTTTATGAAATCATTTGCGAAATTTTCTTTCATGGTTAATTGGCTTTTAGAAGTTCAAGAAAAGAGGCCTCCAGTTCATGGCTATCGGGTTGAAGCAACAGGATTCCAATCCCGGCTTCAACAAGGATTTTTGCCACCTGAGCAGATGCATTACGATAGGGAAGATGAACGATGATTCTGTTTGCTCCGGAGGTTTCAATTGTATATAAATCACCCAACAAGAGCTTTGTTTTTTCTGGTTGATCTGTTTCCACAATCAGTCGTATATCATCTCTGTTGCTATTCAGCAAATCTTCCATGTTGCCTTGATAAAGAATATGCTTATTATGAACCACGGCAACATGACTACATAATTTCTCAATCTCGGTCAGGATATGACTGGAGAGGAAAATGGTAATCCCATGATTGACATTCAGATCAATTAATAGGTTCCGGATATCGATGATACCGGCCGGATCGAGTCCATTGATAGGCTCATCCAACATCAGTAGCCTAGGTTCTGGAAGTAACGCTTGTGCCAGTGCCAGCCGTTGTTTCATCCCTGAAGAAAAATTGCGTATTTTACGATGTGCATCAGCAGTAAGTCCAACCTGCTCAAGCACTTTCGCTATTCGTTTTCGATCTACCCCTCTGATAATGCAGTTGTTGCGCAGATTCTCTGTCGCATTGAGATGATCATAGAGAGAAGGATCTTCAACCATTGTTCCTGTTAATTTCAGTCCTTCAATCCTGTGATGGTTGATCTCCTTTCCAAAGAGCTTCACATGATCATCAGGGACTCTGAGTAGTCCAAGCAGAATTTTGATTGTAGTGGTCTTCCCTGCACCATTAGGTCCAAGAAACCCAAAAATACTCCCCGCTGGAACCTCAAGACCGATATCTTCCAATACCATCTTATGTCGGTATCCAAACGACAGATTTTCAATGCTGATGACGTTTTCAGTTTTATCCATAGTTGACGTTTCAATGTTGCAATGCTAAGAAATATTTTATTAATGTTGCATGTTACTGTTTGATTTCTTTCTTTTGCCTGAGATTTCTGTTTTAAAAATGAATTTCTATGCCCTCTTTTGACTCCTTTCAGCTTGAAAAGTTACAACACTACTCTGACGAATTTCGAAACTGCATGATCTGTCCCCGGGAATGTGGCATTGATCGTTTTTCTGATCGTGGATATTGTAACAGTAGCGCTGAAATATCACTCAGTTCTGTGTGTGTATACAAGGGTGAGGAGCCTGTTATCAGTGGCAACGGGGGCATTTGTAACATCTTCTTTAGTCGCTGTAATCTCCAGTGTATTTATTGCCAGAACAGCCAGATCAGCTCTATTTCCGTTGATATTGTTGACTACCAATTTAAACTGGAAGAGGTCGTTGATATCATCATTCCGATGCTGGAAGATGGGGCAGGAGCTGTAGGATTTGTCTCTCCTTCACATTTTGTTCCCATAGTAAAAATGATTGTCACCGCTTTGAGATTTCGGGGATATAATCCCGTATTTGTTTACAATACCAATGCTTATGAGAAGGTTGAGACCATCAGGAGTTTGGATGAATATATTGATGTTTTCCTTCCCGATTATAAATATGCCGACTCAAATTTATCACTGATATATTCAGGTGCTGGTGATTATCCCGAAGTAGCTTTAGCAGCTATAACAGAGATGAAAAGATTGAAAGGGACCAATCTTCCTTTGAATGAAAATGGGTATGCCACTTCAGGAGTCATTGTGCGTCATATGGTTCTACCTAATCATGTCGATAATAGTCTGGAAGTTTTGAGACGACTTGCGATTGAGATCACACCAAGGTTGCACATCTCTCTCATGTCACAATATTATCCAGCACACAAGTCTGTAGGTCATCCTGAGTTGGGAAGAGCAATTGGGACAATGGAATATGAAGCCGTGCAGACTGAAATGGAACGGCTGGGTCTATGTCGGGGATGGTGGCAGGAATTTGAAAGTTCAGATTTCTACCGGCCTGATTTCTGCAAGCCACATCCCTTTGAATAAATTTGTATTTATTAGGAAAAAAAGTATAACTATTGAGTTATTTCTGGATTATAAGGTTTTAAACTTGGAGTCCAACGATGGACATGTTTTTTATATTCTCTGTATTCATCTCCAAATCTGTTGACCAGACCGGGTTCTTCAAAGAAACTAAAATATATATTGTTTAATACGAAGAAGAGCAAGTCCCAGTGGAAAATCTTTAATGATGAAATCGCTATTGACTCTCCGGTTAAAACAATCAATACTCCCAATATCATTGGATTTCTGACATATGCATACATTCCGTTAACTACTAGTTTCTTTGTTGGACTCCATGGGGCCAGAGTTCCTTTTCCAATTTTAATAAATGAAGATATAGTTAAAAACATGATATATAATCCCAAACATATAAATATAAGCCCACCTGTCAAGGAAATAATTGACTTTACGGATATATCAAACTCAATATTAATTGGGACAATAATCAGAACAGTGATAGGTAAAATGAAAGAGATAATCTGTTTAATAATATTTTTCATTTACAAAATATAACAGATATTATTTCCCTGTATTCAAATGCACTTTAACCCAAAAGTCGTTTATTCTTGAAGGAGTAGGTACACCCGGTCTTGATCTGCTGTATCTGTCGGCCTGAGGAATATGGGTACTATTGTTTGTGCTTGGAACATATAAGGTTTTGTTTCTGGCTGTGGCATCACCCAATGCACTTTCTCCTGACACGTCTGTAATTGTAGTGTTTATAATTGGAATATTGGGTGGAGCAGTTACAATACCTATCGATAAATTCGATAATCCTGAAATACCTTTTTTAGAGATTTTTGAAAAAGGAATAATCAGATTATAGACTAACTCAGATCCTTTTATGAGTCGGACAGATACTTTTATATCAGAATTGGCAGGCATTACAGGAAACTTTTCGACAACTCCATTTGAAACAAACTGTGCTATATTGGGGATTTGGCTCAGTAGGTTGTTCAGGCTATAGTTTTCACGTTGATTATTGCGAACTCTGGCCATGATTCTATCCGAAAAAGCCTGTTTTTGACGAAGCGGACATTCCAGATAAATGTTATCTTTCTTTTTCCCTGTAACATCAAAACAAACTCTTAAACCGGTAGTTAGTATTTTTGACAATATATTATAATCCTGAGAAGTCAATTTTATATGAAGGTTTTGGTCATCGTTGGTAATCTGATAATGAATATCGAGATCCTTGTTGAAATAGGGTAAATCATTATTATTGTTATTGTTATTAGATTCACGTGTACTTTCAAGCGTAGCTAATGATCCACAGCCACATAGAAAAATTAGTGCCAAAAAATAAAATCTTTTCATTAGTTCATTATTTTATGAAATTCTTGTTTTTGCAATGGCAAAGATAGAAAACAAATCCAAAGACGCAGATGCTGAAAAGTTAAAGTCTGATAATTATTATTTATTGACAGAAACATGTTCACACTGGATGTTTACAACTATAAATGTTTAAAAAGTTTATCTATTTTAGCGTTTTGTTATCGAGATTCAAAATATGAAGTGATTTTATTAAGGTTTCGATAAATAAACACTATACTTGTATTTTTAATTACCAAAATATTCGTAAGCCATCAACCATATTCAATACACACGTTTAAATTACTATGAAATGAAAATCTTTCGTTTATCTTTTTTCATCACGTTAGTACTGTTATATTTAGTACTCCCTTGTGTTTTAAGAGCACAACCGGTTTTGGAAACCGGCAGCCTCAAGCCAATGCCCAATGAGTGGATTGATAAAGACACCCATCATAAAGTTATCTGTCTTTCCAGGATCGAGGGAAACAGCCTGAGCTTTTATTTTCATAACAACCCATTCTTACAACAAAAAGCAAACGAAGGAGACAGGATGGTTTTTTATAATACTGGAAAAAATGGTAAGCAAGGTTATATTGTTAATCTACGGACCCTGAAGATTGAACAGATCACCAATCAGAATGCACCGATGAATGGGGAAATTGTTGGATATAAGAGTCACAATATCTATTATCAGAAAAAAGACAGCGTCTTTGTTTCCAATATTGACACCAAAAAGACCAGGTTGGTCTTTGTTTTCCCGTCTGATTTCAAAGGAAGTATCTCAACATTGAATGCAGACGAAACCATGCTGGCCGGTGGAAAAGCCAGTGATGAACAAAAAGCGATACTAAAACAATACCCTGAGAAAAGCCAGTTCTTCAATCGAATTTTTGACGCCCATTTACTCAACCAACTCTTTACTATAAATATTAAAACTGGCGAGTTAAAGAAGATCCATGAAGAAAAAACCTGGTTGGGTCATATCCAGTTTTCACCAACATTGCCTGACCTGCTGATGTTTTGTCATGAAGGTCCCTGGCAGAAAGTAGACCGCATTTGGACTATCAATATCAAGACTGGTGTAGTACAACTCATGCACAAACGAACAATGGATAATGAGATTGCCGGACACGAATTTTTCAGTCCCGATGGAAAAACCATTTGGTTTGATGATCAGATACCTCGTAGCCAGAACTTTTTCTTAACCGGAAGTAATGTTAAGGATCATTCCGAAATCAAGTACAGAATGACCCGCGACGAATGGTCTATCCATTTTAATATCAATATGGACCAAAAACTCTTTGCTGGCGATGGAGGAAATGAAGGCCAGGTTGCAAAAGCTAAAGATGGCATGTGGATTTACCTGTTCCGCCCCACAGGAGATCATTTTGTGTCGGAACGATTGGTGAACATGAAAAATCACAACTATAAACTCGAACCCAATGTTCATTTTTCACCCGACGGAAAATGGATCATTTTCAGGGCAAACTTCGAAGGCAGAGAAAATGTCTATGCAGTGGAAATTACCAAAACTTCACAGAAATAATTTTTAATATCCAGACATAAACAGGCAGGGAGATAAAAAACAATCATTATGACAGATTATATGAAATATGAAGTAAAACCGGCCCTGCCGGTTTGGGCCAGGATACTTCTGGTCCTTATCGCCTTTATTATATTTACAGGCATTTTCCAGGTTCTTGGAATGTTGATTTCTGGGATTCCACTGGATCATCAGCATACCGTCAGAGTAAACATAACACTTACACAGCAGGTCATTCTGTCTGCCATTGGATTAATTCCTCTGGCATTAATTATCTTTATTTTTCGTAGATATTTGGATCGAAAGACTTTAATGTCTATGGGGTTTTCTATAAAGAACAGATTGAGAGATATCAGTGCAGGTTTTCTGATTGCTTTGTTACTTTTTGTGGGAGGCTCATTGATACTGATTGTTTTAAACTCTATAGGTATCACTTTCATTCGTTTCGATCTGGGCTCATTTCTGATGAGTCTCCTGTTATTTGTGATAGTAGCACTCAACGAAGAAATCCTGATGAGGGGATATATTTTGAATAACCTCATGGATTCCATGAATAAATACTGGGCATTGCTCATCAGTGCTACGATCTTTTCTGTACTACATGGTATGAATCCCAACATCTCTTTTCTGGCTATCATCAATATAATGTTGGCAGGGATTATTTTGGGTTCCAGCTACATCTTTACCAGGAACCTATGGTTTCCAATCAGCCTTCATCTTTTCTGGAATTTCTTTCAGGGGCCTGTTTTAGGTTATTCTGTCAGTGGAATGAAGATTGACTCGGTTTTTAAAGTCACCCTTCTGGGCAACACCACTGTCAATGGTGGGCAGTTTGGATTCGAAGGTTCCATAGTGTGTACTGTTCTGTTAATACCCGCAATAATATTAACAATGGGGTATTACATGGAGTTCTTTAAAAAAACCGAAAAGAGTGTAGTGACACAATGATAAATCAATCTTGCACAAAACTGTCATTTGCTGCAGTCTTGTAAAGCTGCATAGGTATCATCAATATTTTTCTGGATAAATTTTGCTGTATCCAGGACACCACCCATAATTTTTCTCGCTTCTTTGATTCGGTTTAGACTGAGTAACCAGTCTGTTGCATTGTAAGTTTGTTTTATTGAAATCTCGATAGTAGCAACAATAGGGATTTTCTTAGCAAGCCATTTCCCAAAGACCTTATTCGAAGCTGCCAGCTTGGTAATATCCAGTAAAGTATTCAGTTCAGGTTTCTCTGATTCAAAATAATCTTTTAACTGGGGATTTTCCATCATCTCCTTTATCTCATTATTCGAATCAGAGAGTTTCGTTATCAAACTGCTCAATCCATCTTTCATAAATGCTTGCCAGTCACTCATACTTGATTTGAACTCTGCCATATTCCCTATTGTCGATAATGCCTTCAATCTCATGATTTTCTCCTTGAGTTCAACTATATCTACCCCGGCAGCCTGCATCTGATCCAGGTTCTTCTCATAAATTCCCATGAGTCTTTCTGCAGCCTTTCCCCGGTTGGCAAGTCCTTCAAGGAATTCTCCTGTGAAATATTCTATACCGTCTTTGGCCGCATTCACCAAAGCATTACGGTTGGCTGTTTCCCATACATCCAGTTCGTTCTGAGCAAGATCAATTGTTTTCTGAAACTGTGCTCTCTGGTTGGTATAAGCTCTCAGTTTTATGCCAAGATCTTTACACATAGGTTTATGAATGATTGGTCCTCCCTGATCTTCATTCAGAATAGTATTCAATATCGAAACAATTCCGCTGTTATCCTTTTCATGTTTCTCAGTCACATACTTTTTAGCATCTCTCAGGTCAACCACATCTGGATTATTATCAATATCAGTCAAGGTCTGGATATCTGCCACAGGCATAGTGTCACCGAAAAAAGGAGTGGCACCTTTGTTATCAGGTGTCTTTACATCGGGGATTTTAACATTTTCAAATTGTCTTCTTGCATCTGTCGAAAGAGTCTCAGCATTACCGTTTAGATTTTTGAAATCCAGATCATTTGTTCCCAGTGTTTTTGCCTGTATATCTTTAGAATCATCCAACAGTTTATACGATTGCATCATATTGTTAAATTCTTCTTGGGCTTTAAGTGCATTAAGCCTTTGTTGCTCGGCTGCTCGTATAGCGGCCTGCTGATTGGCAACCATAATGGCCTGTTCTTCAGGAGTAGGACCTTTAGGTGCTTCACTGGAACTGCTACTGAATATTGAGTTTAACATTCCCTGGAACATTGCCCCCACAAACATGGTGGAATAATTTGGAGCTGAGTTAACAGCTGATTTTTTTGTTGATGACGAAGATGAAGATGATCCAGCTGCCACGGCATATGGACAACCTGGTTTATGAACGCCATAGGGAAGAGGTGTACCACAATACTCACATACGGGGTTACTTGCAGCAGGAATAATCTGGGCATCAATCTTAGCAATGCACAACATCATTACAGATACCAATATCAAGCCATTTATTTTCAAATTCATAGTAGTAAAGAATAAAAAGTTAGCTTCCACTTCTACAATAAACCTTCCCATTCATAAATTTTATCCTGAGCACTTCTTGCGTCGGTCGAGTCAGGTTCGAGTAATAGAAACTTTTTCATGTAAAAAATCGCAAGTTCAAGTCTATGTCTTTGAGCAGTGAGCAAAGCAATATTCAAATAAGCTGCCGGATAAGCAGTTTGATCAATTTCTATGGCTTTGTTATACAATTCTATCGCTTTAGTGTATTGTTTCAGTTTATTGAAAGAATTGGCCTGCACAATATATTTTCTCTGGTCTTCAGAAATAGGAGGTTTAACTTTCAATGCACGATAACTGGCAGCTAAGGGTTCAAATTGAGCCAGGTCTGATTTATATTGTTTTTCATTGATCTTATGTTGAATAGTAAATAATTCGTCTGCCATTTTTTTAGCATATTCTATATTACTTGCATCGAAAAAGAAACTGATATCTTTATTGAATTGAATTTTATAATCCGGAAAGTAAAGTTTACCACTTTTGCCTTTTCCTTTCTGATTTGCTACGATATAATTCTCCGAAATCTTTCCTGCTTTTATTCTGAAGACTGGAGTTGTTAAATCGTTTGCAATCGCTTCTTTAACACCAAATGTTAAATCGAGCGCCAAATCTGTTAATTTAAATGTGAGAATATCACGGTTAATCTTTACCTCGAATCCATCATCTAAAACTTTTATTGTTCTGGGGACACCATCCAGACCTGATTTCTGATCTGCGATTTCAACTTTTTGAAGAGTTTCAGCAAAATGTGATTTAATTTTATTCAAATCGTAATCTGAAATATATTTAGGATAATAGACGATATTCCATTGCAATACTCCATCATTAGTAACATCAGGTTCAATATCCTGAGAATTTGCAGTAGGAGTAGAAGCTGCAGTGGATTGAACAACAACGTTTTTCTGTGCCTTTGTATTAATTGTGATAGTTGTAACCAACAACATTACAACTATCATTGTCTGTAATCGTAAGTTTTTATTCATGGTGGTGATTGATTAGTAGGGGTTAATAAATCAGTAGATTCGATAATATTACATGTAAGCAAACATCCAATATCAGATTTGCAACATCTGATAAAGAGCATTTTATTAAATTACAAATTCCGAATAAGAACAGGTTATTTGAGTTGTGCGCGAGTAGTATTCAGGTGATTTCAGAGCAATCCCCTGTTCAAAAAATTCAATAAAACAACATCGACCTGTGTATCTTTTCATTGAATACCCCATAAAGATACTGTTATATGCTTTAATTCTGTTTACCTAAACCAAAATTTATTTTACAGATCTGTAATAAATCATACAATTCTATATGTCAGGTTTTTAGTAAATTTATTTCATCAGTTTCGGAGAAAGATGATGATAATTTTATTTTTTATTTCTTGTCATCACCAATAACCACAATCGTTATTTTCCTTTTAATGGGTTTCCGTTTTCCTTTAACAGGAAGTATCGAAACCTTCACCTGGCCACCCACTTTTTTAGCAACAATAGAAGAGAGCAGGAAATCACCTTTCTGATAGCCAAAACCATTTCCATCATCTTCATATAAAGATCCTTTAGCTTGTCCTTTTGCATCCAGTGAAACCAACAAAGTAAGGGTATTGGTCGAATACTCCGTCGTATTCTGAATAATCTCACCCAAAGGAACAATTGCTCCGGCTCTGATCTTCAAATCAGGTTGAAACAGATCAGTTTTACTCTTTTCTCCTGCAATAGAAACAGTCGACCATTTCCCTTTCGGCAAAGCAGGACTCACCGCCCATTTTGGAACGACCAATAAATCATCACCTAACATGAAAGCTTGATCTTCCTTACGGAGCTTCAGATCTTTTATGTCAGCAAAGAACACCGGTCGCATCACAGGTAAACCACTAACAGAAGCCTCATAAAACAGATTATACAGATAAGGCAGTAACCTATAACGTCTGTTCAATGCAACACGAGCAACCTCTTCTATTACTGGCCCAAAAGCCCATGGCTCTTTGTTGATCATGTTTTTTTCAGCATGCCCTCTCGAAAAGGGATAGAAAACTCCTAAAGCAATCCATTGGGCATAAAGCTCCGGTGTTGTCTTGCCACTGAATCCCCCAATATCAGCACCACTAAAGGGCTGTCCCGAGAGACCCAGGTTCAGCGACATGGGAACCGACATCTTTAAATGTTCGGTAGAAGCAAAATTATCGCCTGTCCATGTAGCCCCATAACGTTGACTGCCCAGGAAACCTGAACGCGACAAAATGAACGGTCTTGTAAATGGATTGTATTTCAGAATGCCTTCTCGCGACGATTTGATCATTAACATACCAAAGACATTATGATAACGTAAGTGAGGCCCATAAGACAGCTGGTCACCACCTCTGTGCAGATTATCTTCGGGCATGGTACCATCTGATCCATCAAACACCGAAGGTTCGTTCATGTCGTTCCATACGCCATCAATCCCCCTGCGCATATAAAATTGATAGAGACTGCCCCACCAACTCTGCGTTTCAGGTCTTGTGAAATCAGGAAATACACAATCTCCCGGCCATACTTTTCCATGAAAAGGAAGGCCTTTATTGTTTAAGACCCAGTTGTTTCCCTGGCTACCCGACTCGTAGACAGTATAACCCTTCTCAACTTTCACTCCAGGATCAATCATCCAGATAGACTTATATCCTTTTGAATGAAGATATTGATTGAGGTTGTCAGGATCCGGGAACCTTAGCTTATCGAAAGTGAAAATCTTAAATTTATCCATATAGTCGATATCCATCCATATCACATCACAAGGCAACTTCTTCATCCTGAAGGTATCGGCAATTTCTTTAACACGGGTGTCTGACATATAAGACCATCGGCATTGTTGAAATCCAAGCGCCCATAAAGGAGGGAGAGGCATTTTTCCGATCAGGTCTGCCAGTGAACGCAAGACATTTTGTGGAGAACTCCCTTTGATAATGAACACCCTGAAAGGGTCGCCCTCAGATGTAAAACGAATGCTGTCACCCAGCTCCAGCGTTTGTTTCCAACTGTTATCGGCAAACATACCAAAAGCAGTACCATCAGCATTTACCCCCAACACCCAGGGATGTGATTGATAGAGTCTCGAACCATTATCCTTTAAATAATTGTAATTGTCAGTGTTCCAAAGCGTAATATTAATGCCATTCCTTAACAAAGGCCCGGTTACTTCACCAGTTCCATATAGACTGGTTCCCTTTTTAACCGGTAGTGATGCAACGCTTTTCTTTCCTATGACATAAAACTTAGGGATCAGATTCCAAGTGAAAGGAACATTGCCTTTCATCACAGGTTCTTTCTCCAGGGCAAGTGAAGGCATTGTATAAACCGAATCAAAGTTTGCAGGATAGAAAAGAGCCACATCTTTGTTGATTAGAAAAGCCTGCGATTTAGTGGATTGACAAAGTGCCGGGGATCCCGTTATCAGTACCCCAAAAAACCATATCCATTTTTTCATGATTGTATATTGAAATTCATTTAGTCTATGCCTTAAATAGTCCCTCTATCATATCCATTAATTCTTTCCTGGTAAAAGGCTTGGTGATGATACCATCAAAAAGTTGCGTATTATCACTTAATTGTTGAACAATGTCAGAATATCCAGTAACTGCAATAAATGGAACGTAGTTGTAATTTTTCGATTTCCTTATCTCCAGTAATGTTTCAATGCCATTCATTCCTGGTCCAAGGTTAATATCCATCAGGACAAGCTGAAAGTTTTGTTCCGCAGCTCTCTTCACAGCCTGATATCCATTATGAGCTACAACCACATCGTAATTATCAGGAAGAAAATTTAAAATAAGATCAATATTTACGATGTTATCTTCAACAACCAGTACATTAAATCTTTCAAAGTCAAACGGTCTCAATATTCTCGTCTCCAGTTCAACTTCAATGCTCTGTTCCTTCTTCGCCATCTGAAAATCAGGAAACACCAATTCAAATGAAGAACCTTTATTAAGTTCACTTTTCAAAACAATAGTGCCACCGATCAAAAGTGCCATTTTTAAACTCAGCGATAAACCCAGTCCAGTACCTTCCTGACTACGTCCATATCCTTCGCTTACCTGTCTGAATTCTTTAAAAATAATATCGAATTTATCTTTTGGAATTCCCAATCCGGTATCTTCAATCATTATTGAAACCCAACGATTATTTTCTTTATAAAATTCACTGGAGATTATAGTGATAGATCCCTTTTGTGTAAACTTGATAGCATTGTCAAACAATGAACTGATAATCCGTTCGATTATTTTTTCATCAGAACATGCCAGTATATTTGTGGGTGTATTTATCGAAAGTTTGATATTTTTTGATTGTAATACAGGAATATATGGTTCTGTAACTTTGTTGATAATATCACTGATATTCAAATTTTGATTAAAAATCTGTAGGTTTCCACTCTCGAGCATAGCCAAATCCAACACCGTATTCAGAGTGTACATCAGTCGTTCTCCAGACTTTAAAATATGAAAAGCCATTTCTCTATGTGATTCATCCTTTATATTATCATAAAGCAATTCAGAGAATCCCAGTATCCCATTCATGGGGGTTCTCAGTTCATGACTCATATTGGCTAACAAAGCTGATTTCATATTGCTCGACTCCTCGGCAGCCTCTTTTGCTATCAGCAGTGCTTCACCCAGTTTCTCCCTTTTTACTATCTCTTCCTGCAGCTCAGCGGTACGTTCTTTGACCAGATGTTCAAGTTCTATCCCTTTCAGTCGTCTTGATCTGACGTTTACCCAAATCATGCCAATAATAAAGAGCAATAAAATGATTGCTGTATAAAACCAATACGATCGGTAGAAGGGGAGAGGTATAGAAAACTGAAATATGTCTTTTGATTCAATCCACACGCCATCACTACCACTAGCCCTTACTCTGAACGAATATTGGCCTGAAGTCAGGTTCGTGAAATAAGCAATACGCCTCTTCCCAACAGATTGCCATTCATTATCAAACCCATCCAGTTTATACTGATAGTTTATTTTATTCGGATCCGAAAAAGTGATAGCAGCATACCGAATCTCCAGATAGTTGATCTCGGAACTTAATTTTATGGATGCATTGATTTCAGTCTCCTGATTATTGACCAACACATTTTCAATTTTCACAGAAAAACTTAAAGGGCCTGTTTTCATGTTCTCTGGATCAAACATAGCCACCCCTTTAGCAGTGGGAATACACATGATACCATCGGGCATAATACATCCAGGTGGCATCGATCCTCCGTTACACTCTTTCGTATTCATCCCATCAGCTACACCATATGCCGTAGGGTGAACTGTTTTAATGTTTCCTTTGACAAAATCCCACAGTTCCGTAGTGCTGACTTTCGAAATACCATTATTTGAACCCATCCAAAGATATCCCAATTTATCAGGAAGTAATTGCATAGCAATATCGTCAAAAAGACCATGTTTTGAATCTATCACCGTTACTTTTCCATCTTTTAAATAGTTAATTCCCGAACCAAGTGTGCCAATCCATAATCCGCCACCTTCATCAGGCAATAGTGATAAAATACTGGAAGGTTTAAATCCTATTGTTTCATTCAATGAATAATGTTTTCCATTCTCCAGATACTGGAGTCCATTACCATCAGTTGCAATCCAAAGTCTCTCCTTTTGTTTAAGCAAGTAAAAGATCTTCTCTGTCTGTAATTCATCATCCTGGAAGTAAGGCCTCAATGTTCCGTTTTTCCAATAATTCAAACCCCCTCCATCGGTACCAATCCAGACTCCTTTACCGGGATCATTTAAGATTGCCGTAACAATATTGCGTTGTTTAACAGGGTCCTTGAAAACTGTAATTTTATTCCCGCCAATCCTGTTTAGTCCACCTCCAGAAGTTCCAACCCAGATCACACCTTTATCACCCTCTGCAAGAGAAAGGATAATATTATTAGAAAGACCCTCAGCTGTTCCATAATGTTTAAGTTGGCCATCGGCATATCTGTAAACACCTTTCTCTTCAGTACCAATCCAGATAGCACCCTTAGAATCACACATTACCGGAAGTATGACTTCCGAATCCAGTCCCGATTTTTTATCGAGCATGAATATGCGCTTCTTTTTTAATTTAAATATGCCTCCCGAAAAAGATCCAATCCAGACATTCTTCTCCTGATCCTTATACATAGTAAGAATCAGATCAGAAATGAGACCGTTTTTACTATTCAGATAAGTTAATTTCTGGGTTTGTACATTTAAACTGGCCACGCCGCCGCCATACATGCCAATCCATACCGACTTGTTATCACTGATCAGGCAACTGATAGATCCATTGGGGAGTTTGCGGTTCAGTTCTAATGGCGAAACGATAATACTTTTCGAAGAAAGATTAATTCGGGCAACTGAAATTCCATTTCCATTCGTCCCAATCCAGACACCGTTTCCATCCGGAGCAGCACAGATTGACCTGATATTATTATTAACAGAGCCATTCAATCCACTGTAATTGATAAATTTTCCGGCTTTAAAATAGGATAAACCATCTACCGTTCCAATCCATATTCCACCTTTTGAATCCAGTGAAAAGCATTTTATATCGTTATTGACCAGACCATCTTTTATTGTATAAAGTTTTGTCTTTTCACCGTCAAATTTTATCAGACCCGTTTCTATACCACCGAGCCATACATTTCCCTTTTTATCATCGACAATAGCACTAATCTGTTTGTTATTCACCTCCGGAAGGGTATATCCTTTGAATTTTTTATCGGAATATCTTATGAGCGTTCCAAGGCGGGTCCCGATCCAGAGCGTATCACTATTACCACTATAAAGGCTGGTTATAAAACTATCTTTAAAAGCCGGGTTGTTTTTACTATTGAATACGACAAAATCACTACCATTATAACGGACAAGTCCCTCTTCCGAACCCAACCACAGATAGCCATCTTTGGTCTGTGTTACTGTATTGACTCCATTTACCGGAAGTCCTTTTTCAGTGTTCCAACTATCAATGATATACTCGATCTGATCAGGGATAAAAGTCTTGCCTACAGGACTATTCTGAGGCTTGCTAATCATAGGAAATAGAAGACAAATTAATATTGTCATTTTATATTTAAACAACAATCTCATTCTAATAGGGTGTAGATGAATGGCAAATATATTCTTTTTTGAACATACTTCCTATTCATTATATTTTCAAGCCAGAAGTAATATGTTTTTTTTAAAAAAATATATTAAAATACCTTGGAAAACAAACATTCATCTTAAAAGCTGTATAAAAAAAAGTTCGCATTAATCATTCTTTACATTTTCAATGAAAGAATGATTAATGCGAACAGGATAGACTTTAAGTGTTTTATTGAGCTTTTACCGTAGGTTCAACATTTGTAGGTGGTTTCTTTATAATAACCTTATCCTTTGTTTGACCTTTTTGGTTAGTTGTAGGTTTTTGTTGCGTTCCGGTTGTACCTTGTTGTTGTGTTCCAGCGTTACCTGATGGTTTTTGCTGATTTCCAGCATTGCCTCCTGTGTTGGGTTGACCACTTGTATTGCCCTGACGCCCAGTTGTTGCTCCGTTAGTGTTGGGTTGACCACTTGTATTGCCCTGACGACCGGTTGTTGCTCCGTTGGTATTGGATTGACCACTTGTATTGCCCTGACGACCGGTTGTTGCTCCGTTGGTATTGGATTGACCACTTGTATTGCCCTGACGACCGGTTGTTGCTCCGTTAGTATTGGATTGACCACCAGTATTGCCCTGACGACCGGTTGTTGCTCCGTTAGTATTGGATTGATCACCAGTATTGCCCTGACGACCGGTTGTTGCTCCGTTAGTATTGGATTGACCACCCTGGTGCGAGTTATTATTATTTGCATTGCCACCATTTGTAGCATTGTTTTGTGGTTTATTCCCTGAAAGTATATTTTTCAGACCGTTTGCAATCGGATTAGCTTTACTACCATTATTGGTTGGGTTATTTACGTTTGTGTTATTTGTTCTCCCTGTTCCATTAACATTCGAGCCCTGGTTAGTATTGCCCGGAGTATTTGCATTCCCCTGATTATTTACATTCGCATTTCTGTTGTTGATGTTATTTTGAACATTCCCCCGGCCGGTTTGATACGAATTCCTGTTAATGTAGTTCGAATTGTTATTATTCTGATTATTTCCTCTCCCGGTTTCATACGAATTTCTGTTATTATTATACTGAACATTCGATTTTCCCGATTCGTCATTACCTCTACCACTTCTGTAACTGTTTGGCGTGAAATTAATCTTTTCCTTGTTCCTTATAAAACTTATAGGGCGCGATTCCCGATAAGAAGTAGAAGCTTTAGCACTAAACTGAGGTCTGTAAATCGAGAACCGATCATTGGCCTGCATCGATTTCCCAGGTATTGAGTTATCATAAATATGAACAGGATTAATGCTCCTTCCATAATACCGTTGAAATTCCATACGGTCAGGACCATAGATATAATTATGGTTGTAGCGCGAATCGAAACGGGTATTGATTATCAGATTGGAGATCCGGATAAGTGAATTAAATCTAACCTGATCGACAAAATAGTTAACCAGATCATATTGTAACAAATCATTATTCCTTACAAAATACCAGCTGTTTACAGGAATATCACCATATTGATTATACGTTGTACCCATTCCAGGTGTCATGGGTGCCCATCCATAATAACCCGGTGACTTTTTCCATACAACCCATGCCGGTCCCCATTCTGTTCCCGGAACCCAGATATTTCCATATTGTTCATCCCATGTCCAACGGCCATAATGAAATGGAGCCCATCCCCATGCAAAATCTGACGACCATGTCCATCCATAATCTGTAAATACCCAATGACCGTTTGTAACATATGGTCTGAAATCCTGGTCAACATTAGGTACCCAGACATACCCATAATCTGGATTATCAACCCAGGTACCATAGTCTCCCAGTTCATCATAAAAGACCTGGAGGTTGATGTTTTCATTTTGGGCCGATACTTTTTTAGGTACCAACCAGAGTGCAGTAATCATACAGATTATAAAAGCACCAATTTTAAAAGTTTTCTTCATGATTTCCAATAGTTTACGTGTTGAAAAAATCAATACTTAAAGTTGATTAAAAAATTATTTATAAAGAGTGTCCCGGGATTGATTGCTGCAATCATTTCTTATATCCCTTACAGAACAAATATAATACCAAAATTTGTTAAATAAAATTATTATAAAAAAAGTTATTTACAGTTATTAACAATTCCTGCGTATTTATTAGGTCTGATATTTTTTGCAATAAATTTAATTTAAATATCTGTAAAATCTATTAAATAACAATACAGTTTAAATTTGATATTTTCCATTTAACCTACAGAAAATAAATAAAATAGAATATGATATTGGAATATTAATCCCATTCCGGAGACCATTTCGAATTTGTAATTCGGTTATCTCCACTCAGGCAAGAAATCACCTTCATATCTTCACTTGCTAACACGAAATCAAAAATATTTAAATTTTCTTTGATCTTTTCAGCTGAAGAAGCCTTTGGAATCACTGATATATCACCCTGCTGCAATAACCATCTCAACACTACCTGACCAATAGTCCTGTTGTATTTTCGGGCTAGATTTTCTAAAACAGCGTCTTTAAACACCCTCCCTTTTGCCAGAGGGCTATAAGCTGTCATGAACATAACGTTTTTTTTCATAAACGTCAGCAATTTCTGTTGCGCGATATAAGGATGATACTCAACTTGATTACAAATAATTGGGGCCTCCTTCAATGCTTTTTTTAACTTTTCTATATTGAAATTACTCACACCGATACTCTTCGTATAGCCCTTGTTCAGCGCCTGGTTCAGACCCTCTATTGCAATACTGTTCGTCTTGTCGTCAGATGGCCAATGCAAAAGCAAAAGATCCACCCGATCCATCTGCAGACGTCTCAAGCTATCTTCAACAGCTGGGATCATCCTGCTGAAATCAGTCGGAAAGATCTTGGTCGTAATAAAAACCTTGTCTCTGTCAAGGCTACTATTTTTGACAGCAGTACCAATTGCTTCCTCATTATTATAATACTGTGCCGTATCAATATGTCTATAACCAAACTGCAAAGCCTCTTCTACCACTTTTATACATGTCTCTCCAGTCAGTTTATATGTTCCAAAACCAACACAAGGAACATTTATTGTTTTTGAAATAATCACTTCCAGCGCCATAATTAGTAACTTTTTATAAATACAAATATAGTTTATCTCAACAATATGATTAATGAACATTTCTGAATTATAATAGTTAATATATTCAAATCTTCATTATTGTACTGTCTATGTACAACAGCCATCGGCTACCTAAAATTTTTGTAAACACTAAGGGTCAATTGATTACTAATAATTTATTTGTATATGAAAGAATAATTTTCTATTATTTGAATTACCTTTGTATCGAAGTAACAGAAAATCTGTTACAGGAATTTAACCTATAAATTCTTCATTATGAAAAAAACATTTTTCTTTGTAGTTTTACTATTTGTTTTTGCTTTATCTGCTAATGCTCAAAGCAAAGATACAAAACCTCTCTTTAGTGGAGGCTTTACGTTGGGTCTTCCTTCCGGAGATGAGACAGGATATACAAGTTTTATTTGGGGATTAGATGTACAAGGTGAATTCCCGGTAACATCTTCATTTGGTCTTACTTTAGATGGAGGTTATGTTAATTTTCATGGTAAAAATGATTATGGCAATGAGGGATTTGTACCTGTACTTGCTGGAGGTAAATATTATTTTTCTGATCAGTTCTTCGGTACTTTACAAGCTGGTCTATCTTTCGCTACAGGAGATGGGAGCGGAAGTGCATTCACATGGTCACCGGGAGTTGGCATAAAGCTTGCTAACAATATGGATCTTACTCTTAAATATCAATCTGCAACGCAGAATGGATGGGATAGCGCATTTGTCGGACTTCGGTTAGGAATCAGTTTCTAATATAAATTTATTAACTTAAAAAAGAAAGGGTGACCTATGAGGCCACCCTTTCTTTTTTATTTTGTTCCGATCCGGTACAAGCTTTTGTCCGATCTAAATAAAATCGAATTCTTTACAAATGCCGGAGTGGCATAAACCTCTCCAACTGTCAGTTTATTCTCTGCCACCACCTGTAACTTATCCCCGGCCTTGATCACCATCGTTTCCCCCTTCACTGAAGTGAAATAGACATTTCCAGCAGCGTAGATCGGAGACGAATTATATTTCTGTTTCAGTTTCTCAGAATAAATCTCTTTACCAGTCTTGGCATCCAGGCAGAACATCACGTTTTTGGTGTCTACAAAATAAATTTTACCATCCTTGATCACAGCCGAACTCAACTGGTCTTTCGGTGTATTGATCTCCCACAAAACATTCGATTTGGTGATATCACCTATCCCTTCAGGATTCACAGCCACCAGTTCAACATGTTGTTCTTCCTCCGGTTTAGCCATCCAGCTTGTGAAATAATAGATTGTTCCGTTTTCTTCAATAGGAGAAGCCACTGTAGTCTCATGACCCTTCACAACCCTCCAGATCTCTTTTCCCGTCTCTGGTTCATAGGCAAAACAAGCCGTAGAAGCACTCGAAATCAGCAGATCTTTTCCCTTAACATTAACGATAATTGGAGTGATGTATGCTTTTTTTGCTATCGGAGCCATTCCTGAATACAAAACTTCAGGCCTGTTCACCTTCCACATCGTTTTACCCGTTTTCTTATCCAGTGCTACTACATAACGTACATCCGTACCATCGAAATCAAGGATCAGTAAATTTTTATACAGTATAGGCGACGATCCAGGACCCTGGGCATGCTGACATCTCAGGTCTGTTCTTTTCCAGACCACTTCACCGTTCGAAGTATTGACACAAGCCGTCCCATATGTCCCGAAATGCATATAAACAAATCCCTCTTCAATGCAACAGGTAGGTGTGGCATAGGTATTCATCGAATGTTTTGACTGAATCGTATCGGGTTGAAACAGTGTAATATCATAAATTTTCTTTCCCGAAACAATGTCCAGACAGACCCCAATCATTTTTTTGCCATTGTCTGTTGCTGTCGTCAGCCAAATCTGATTGCCATACACCACAGGCGATGACCATCCTTTTCCTTCTATATCCGTTTTCCAGATGATATTAGTCGAGTCGTTCCAAAGCACCGGAGCCTTGGCCACCGTGGCAATCCCGTTCAGGTTGCTACCCCTGAAATGTGTCCAGTTGTCTTGTTGAGCTTGTGTAGACTGAATACTGAAAAATATTACAATAATGAGATAAATTCTGATAATGTAAGAGCGTTTCATAGTTTTAATTTTGATTGTAAGCCAGGAAAGAGATGGGGAATAAAGATCAAATAACAATGACAAATATAGCAATTTCTGGTAAACTGTAATGTTATCGTTATAGCTTTTATTCCCTTTAATAAATACAATTTTAATC
>Ga0224523_1000286_pt1 | contig 30211 bp, 21 predicted proteins | sample CFST50metaG_FD_182732 | JGI IMG/M metagenome (GOLD analysis project Ga0224523, IMG submission 182732) | Peat soil microbial communities from Stordalen Mire, Sweden - C.F.S.T50 | ecosystem: Environmental > Terrestrial > Soil > Wetlands > Peat | place: Sweden: Norrbotten County, Stordalen Mire... | reverse complement strand
AAGCCTTTTCAATAAAAAGATATTGCTTCAGGCAGCAATAGAAAGTGTGATCAAGTTAAAACCTTCTTTACAAGTTAAGAACCCTGTAATCTTTATGGTAGCTATTGGTTCAGTGCTTACAACCATCATAGTGATTTTAGGTATTTTCCAGGGTGCTTTTTCATTTTTCAACTTTCAGATAGCTCTTTGGCTTTGGTTTACTGTCCTGTTTGCCAATTTTGCTGAAGCAATCGCAGAAGGAAGAGGAAAAGCCCAGGCCGAAAGTTTACGTAAAAGTCGTACAGAAATCATGGCCCGTAAAATTGTGGGCAAACAAGAAGTTTCAACAATAGCAACTAGCCTTAAAAAAGGAGATGTTGTGGTTTGTGAAGCAGGAGAGGTAATACCATCGGATGGTGAAGTCATTGAAGGAATTGCCAGTGTCGATGAATCCGCCATTACAGGTGAATCCGCTCCCGTAATCCGTGAAAGTGGGGGTGACCGTTCAGCGGTTACAGGTGGAACAAAGGTAATCAGCGACAAGATTTTTATTAAGATTACGAGTGATCCGGGGAATACGTTTATCGATCGCATTATTGCATTGGTTGAAGGAGCCAACCGTCAGAAAACACCCAATGAAATAGCTCTTTCAATACTTCTGGCTGGTTTGTCAATAATCTTTCTATTGGCAGTTGTCACATTGCCGGCCTTTTTTGGTTACAGCCTGGTGGCATCCGGAATGTCACCATCTCAAAACTTAACCATTCCTGTTTTGATTGCTTTGCTGGTTTGTTTAATACCAACTACAATCGGAGGTTTGCTCAGCGCAATCGGGATAAGTGGAATGGACAGACTTTTACAGCGAAATATCATTGCAACAAGCGGTCGCGCTATTGAAGCTGCCGGGGATGTTGATGTTCTGTTACTCGACAAGACAGGGACGATCACACTCGGTAACCGAATGGCAACGGATTTTATCCCGGCAGAAGATGTGACCGTTGAAGAACTTGCAGATGCAGCGCAGTTTTCTTCATTGTCAGACGAAACTCCTGAAGGGCGATCAATCGTTGTTTTAGCCAAAGAAAAATTTGACATTCGCGGACGCGAAGTCCATCAACTGAATGCAACATTTATCCCTTTTACAGCTCAATCGAGAATGAGTGGGGTAGATTATATTTCCGAGGATGGAAAAACACATCATATACGTAAAGGATCTGCGGAGGCAATCAGAACTTTTATAAATAATAGTAATGGATTTTACCCACAGAAAATTCAGGATATTGTGTCTAATTTGTCACGTCAGGGGGCTACGCCTTTGGTTGTAGCTGAGGATAACAAGGTTTTGGGAGTTGTTCATCTGAAGGATATAGTGAAGGGAGGTATCAAACAACGTTTTGCCGAATTGCGGAAGATGGGTATTAAAACTGTTATGATTACAGGAGATAATTCATTGACCGCAGCAGCTATAGCCGCTGAGGCTGGCGTTGATGACTTTATGGCAGAAGCCAAACCTGAAGATAAACTGCGTCGTATCAGGGAAGAACAGGCCAATGGCCATTTGGTAGGAATGATTGGCGATGGAACAAATGATGCCCCTGCCCTTGCACAAGCCGATGTAGGAATAGCAATGAATACAGGTACTCAGGCCGCCCGTGAAGCCGGCAACATGGTTGACCTTGATAGTAATCCTACCAAGTTGATCGAAGTAGTGGAAGTAGGCAAACAATTGTTGATGACCCGTGGTTCGCTTACTACTTTTAGTATAGCCAATGACGTTGCCAAATATTTTGCTATTATTCCTGCCATTACACTTTCGTTGTACGCCGGAAAAAATGGCATCGGTCCGCTTTCAGCGTTAAATGTGATGCACCTGGGGTCACCTCAAAGTGCAATTTTAAGCGCAATCATATTTAATGCAATTATCATAATTTTATTGGTTCCACTTGCATTAAGAGGCGTGCGTTACAGACCAGTATCAGCAAATAAAGCATTATCACGAAATCTCTTTATTTACGGTTTAGGAGGTATAATTGCACCATTCATTGGGATTAAACTTATCGATATTTTAATTAACATGTAAAGATTTTGAAAATGAAAACATTCATTATAGCATTAAAAATATTTCTCTTCTTTACAATCCTGACAGGAGTTGTATACCCGCTATTAGTAACAGGAATTGCGCAAATAACATTTCCTGCAAAAGCCAATGGGAGTATACTTTATAAGGATAATAAAGCCATAGGGAGTCAACTGATAGGTCAACAATTTGATACAGTCATTTATTTTTCTTCCAGACCATCTGCAGTCTCATATAACCCGTTGCCATCAGGGGGATCAAATTATGGGTTAACAAGTATCAAGTTGAAAAATCAGGTGGCAGATCGAAAAACACATTTCTGGAAATTTAATCATTTGGATAGTCTTAAGACAACTATTCCATCCGAAATGCTTTTTGCTTCTGCAAGTGGTCTTGATCCTCACATATCACTTAAGGCAGCTATGTTACAGGTTAACAGGATTGCTACTGCCCGTAAATTCAATAAAACTCAAAAGCATAAAATTGTACAATGTGTTCAGAAACATATTGAGGAACCTCAATATTTATGCTTTGGCGAACAAAGAATCAATGTTCTCCTTTTGAATATTGAACTTGACAAAATCAAATAAAAAATATAACTCAGTTTTAATGGTATTAGAGTAAAAGATGACCTGAGAAGACAATAACCGACATTGTGAAAATGAATAGGAGAAATATAATTCAACAAGAATTGAACTCCTATTCATTTATTTATTTATAAGTTACATTATTTCATTAAATTTGGATGTTGATCGTGATAAAATTAAAAGAACAATTCAAACATTTCTTAATACTTAAATGCAATGAAAAGATCAATTAGAAAAAAGTTTATCTACGGAATATTTTTTTTCCTGTTTATCATTGTAGCCTTGTTGAGTTTGTCAGCATATAATCTTACAAAATTGACCAATAAAACAGAAGCGATGTTCAGTGAAAATCAATTGTCTGTCATTTATGCCCGCGATATGGCCAAAGGACTATCAGATATCAATCAGAAAATTGTAAATTGTTTTTTGGCAAATAGTCTTCCTGACCATACTAATATTGATAAAATATTAAACTCAGTTAATAAATCAATTCAACTTGAAAAAACCAATATTACTGAACCCGGTGAAGATAAACTGGCACTGACAATTGAGTCTGAATTCAATAAATACCGTGATTTAGTTACCGTTTTCATGAAAACTCCCAAGTCAGGTGAAAGCGTTGTCAATTTGCAAAAAGAGTATGCCAATTTTAATCAGAAGATCTTGCTATTATCTCAGATGAATGAAAAAGCAATTGAATTTAAAACCAAAGATGCAAGAGTTACTGGTGAGAATGCCAAACTACAAATGGAGATCTTTGGGACTTTATGTTTTTTAATTACATTTAGTTTTACGTTTAGCTTTACATCATATTTCAACGAACGATTCACTCAACTGTATAATGGAATAAAAGAAATCGTTTCTAGTAATTATGATCATAGATTGTACTTTGAGAGGAAAGATGAATTTTACGAAATCTCATTGGTTTTTAATGAAATGGCTGAGAAACTTGTTAAAAATAAGCAGAATATTATCCCTAAACTAAATGAAGTTTCTGAATATGATACCAGGTTTAATCAGGTTCAAGAGTTGAAACTAATGTTAGAACGAATGAAAATGTTGGAGGAGCAAGCAGCTGGATTGATTTCTAATTTGGAAATAAAAAAATAGCTTATGGACTTTGTTGATAACAGACCTGATCCTGATGAACTTTTAGCCTCTTTGTACAACGAGGAAGAAAAAAGTAAACGGGGTAAACTGAAGATATTTTTTGGCATGTGCGCTGGTGTGGGTAAAACATATTCCATGCTCAAGACTGCCCATGCCGAAAAAATGAAAGGGAATGATATTATCATCGGGTATGTTGAGACACATAATCGTAAAGAAACAGCAGAATTAACAGAAGGGCTTGAAATTATACCGCGAAGGAAATATGAGTATAAAACTACTTCTGTTCACGAAATGGATTTGGATGCTATACTTGCCCGACATCCATTTGTTGTAGTAGTTGACGAACTCGCTCATACCAATGCACCCGGAAGTCGCCATACTAAAAGGTATCAGGATGTTCAGGAGATACTTGAAAATGGTATCAATGTTTACACTACTTTAAATGTTCAGCACCTTGAAAGTCGGTCGGAAACTGTAGCTCAGATCACGGGTATTATTGTTCGTGAAACAGTTCCGGATGAAATATTTGAAAATGCAGATGAAGTAGAAGTGGTTGATCTAACCCCTGAAGAGTTGCTACAAAGATTATCAGATGGGAAGGTTTACACACCTGAACGATCGAAAGAGGCCATCGATAATTTTTTCAGGAAAGGGAATATTACTGCTTTGCGCGAAATGGCATTGCGTATCGTTGCCGACCGTGTAGATAAACAACTACATGATTATATGCAACAAAAACGTATCAGAGGACCATGGAAATCGGGGTTACATCTTTTGGTTGCCATTGACTTCAATCCACATTCAACAAGACTATTGCGGTGGGCCAAGAATCTTTCCTATTCTATGGGTGCCAGTATTCAGGCCATTTATGTAGAAACCCTGCATAAGCTAACGCCCAAAGAACATGACCAGCTTGAAAAGAATATCAATCTTGCCAAGCAATTGGGAATCAAGTTCCGGATTATCACAAATTATGACGTGGTTAAGGCTATTGTGGATTTTGCTCAAAAAGAAAACGTTACGCATATTATTGTTGGAAAACCCCGGATCCGAAACATCTTATCTATGATCAGGCTCGAGAATTTTGTAAACAAGCTGATCCGTTATAGCGGCAACATTGATGTTTATATTCTTGGATCCGATAGTCAGGCAAAAGATCATTTCAAGCAAAGGGTTTCTATACCTTCGTTTACATCAAATATTCGACAATATTTTGTTATTAATATATTTGTTATATTAACAGCAATCATCTGTTTTCTTGCAAAAGCTTACATTGGTTATCAAGTTGTATCTTTTGTCTTGTTAGTTTTGATTTCAATTCTTGCTCTTTTCTATGGCACAGGTCCTATATTGCTGGCGGCGACATTGTGTGCACTTATCTGGGATTATTTTTTTATTCCACCACGCTTTACACTTCACATCGAAAGGCCTGAAGACATGCTCATGCTTTTGATGTTTTTTATCATTGCGCTGATGAATGGAATTTTAACATCACGGGTTCGCAGGCAAGAAAAAAGAATCAGAATGCGTGAAGAACGCACAAATGCCCTCTATCAGCTCACTCGAGAATTATCATTGGCAGTAGGACTAGATGACGTATCTAAAATTGCAATAAGGTATATAAAAAAATATTTCAATTTAGATTGTGCCCTCATTCTTAAAACAGAGTTGAATCAACTCGATGATCTTGTGAGACACGAGACTAATTTAAAACTATCTGAAAACGAATTGAGTATTGCCTCATGGGTGTTTAAACATTCTGATAAGGCTGGTAAAAACACCGATACACTGCCTTCATCTGATTATACTTTTTACCCTTTAAAGGGCGATAGCAATATGGGGGTTGTTGTTGTTGAGCATATTAGCATATTTACCCAAGGTGAAGAACAATTCTGGGAATCATTTCTTTCGCAAATCTCCGGGAGATATGAACGTGAGTTTTTAAGGACTACAGCCCGGAAAGCATATATTTTAAATGAATCCGATAAACTTTATAAAACACTTTTCAATTCCATTTCACATGAATTGCGGATCCCCGTTGCAACTATCATGGGGGCTTCCGACACACTTTTGTCGCAGAGCTATCCGGAAGAAACGAAATTGAAACTATATACTGAAATCAATACAGCCTCAGTCAGGCTCAATAGACTGATTGAAAATCTGCTGAATATGTCACGTTTGGAATCAGGCCGTATTACTCCACGTCCGGATTGGTGTGATGTTCATGATCTTGCAAATAAGGTCGCGGATAATCTTAAACAAGAGTTAACTCCATTTAAACTGTCAACTGTTATTCCGGCTGACATGCCTTTGGTGTATATTGATTTTGGACTCATCGAACAAGTGGTACACAATTTGGTTTTAAATGCTACACAAAATGCCCCAATCGGAACAAACATAAGGATCAAGTTTTTCTATGAGATGGAAACGCTAACCATACAGGTGATGGATAGGGGAAAAGGGTTTCCTGTATCAGAATTAAGCGAGATTTTCAATAAGTTTTACAGAGGTAAAGAGGCAAAAACCGGTGGAACCGGTTTAGGCCTATCAATAGTAAAAGGGTTTGTTGAAGCAAATGGCGGCACAGTAATTGCTGAAAATCGACAGAATGGCGGAGCTATATTTACAATAAAGATACCGGTGAAAATTTCTGAAATGAACCAGTTTAACAAGCAGGATGATTAAATGATAAACGAAGGTACCATTTTAATTATTGACGATGAAGTTCAAATCCGTCGTTTGCTGGAGATTACTCTTTCAGCGAATGGGTATAAGATTTCAGAAGCATCGACAGGGAAAGAGGGGTTGGCTCTTGCAGCTACCGGACATCCTGTGCTGATTATTCTTGATTTGGGATTACCCGATAGCGAGGGAGTGGATATTCTAAAAAAACTGCGTGAATGGTATCTGAAACCAATTATCATTCTTTCAGTCCGTAATTCAGAAGATGATATTATCAAAGCACTGGATAATGGTGCCAACGATTATTTAACAAAGCCTTTCCGTACAGGCGAATTGCTTGCCAGAATAAGAGTTGCTATCCGGCATAGTCAGGTATTGGATGATGCTCCCAGTTTGACTTTTGGCAGTTTGACAATAGACCTTGCCAACCACATGGCGCGCAAGAATAATGAAATCATCAAACTCACAACAACAGAATTTGCTCTCTTAGCCCTCCTGGCTAAAAACGAGGGCAGGGTTTTGACACATCAGTATATTTTAAAAGAGGTTTGGGGCATGGGATATATAGAACAAACCCAATATCTTAGAGTGTTTATTGCTCAACTACGCAAAAAAGTTGAAGACGACCCTGCAAAACCTAAATTATTGAATACTGAATCAGGTATTGGGTATCGGTTCGGAGGATGAAATTGGTTGAATAGTATGGCACTTTAAGCTATTTCACAATATGGATGTTTTATTAATATCCTTTATGTCAGTATAATATATTGTTAATCATCTTCGTTCCAATTGTTTTTGATAACGAAGTAGAGAATACAGTAGATAACTGGATTAAACAAACAAATTCTTAATTACAAAAATATTGGAATACTTTTTGTATTAAACCTTGAATACTTAGGTTTGGTTTTGGGTGTGAGATTCTGATTTTGGTTGTTGATGAATCTCAGGTGTAAAACAAAAGCTGTCTGTTATAGACAGCTTTTTATTTTTTAAGAATACTTTTTTAAGATTTTTTGTGCTTTTTACTACTATCATTGTTGGATTACCGGTTTAGTGTTCGTGTCGGGGGTTTCTTTAGGTGTTTCCATTCCGGTGTTTCTCTTCTTTTTCAGCATGTTCCCAAATACCAGATTTAGTCCAACCTGAGCATTGATAGTTTGGGTAGTTTTCAGTTCCATCGGCGCTATAGCATTATCCAATATGGCATATAACTGGAAAGGACCAAGGTTTGCAGCGAAACCGGCTCCAATATTGGTATACGACCTGTCGATATAGGAATAACTGATAGTGCCACTAAGGATTCTGCCAAACTGATGATTTAAGGACAGGGTGACCGAAGGATTGTAACTGCCTGCAAAGAACTCATTGCGAATAATAACACCTGCAATATCTTTTCTGTCTAGTTGATAGGATGCACCAATGTTTAATCTTTTAACAAGACTTGTTTTGAATGATGAGTGGGTTTCTTTGACGTTGAATTTGTTTTTGAGTGTGTCGAGTAAATGGTTGAAAGTAGAATCATTTGAACCTGATTTATTAAAAAGATTATTGACTGCAATGCCATTAAAAGTAAAGCTATTGTTTGGAATAGTACTGACAAAATTGGATACTTTTTGATTCCAGGTTATACTCCCGACATCAAGAATACTTGCATTGATAGAAAGTTTCTCATTTACTTTATAATCTGCTCCGAAGTCAAAAGCAAAACCGGGGTTTTTGGTCATTCCACCGGGATCAAATTTATCATTATTATTTGTAGAATATGCATAATCTACATGAATGTCTGAGACAGCAGTTAAAGCATATGAGATAGGATCAGTAGCTAAAGTCACTTTAGAATTTTGAGAGTTGATTGCAGCCACACCATACAGATATTTGAGCCTGACACCTAATTTAAGTTTTGAATTGATTTCACGGGCAAATCCCAAAGCGGCTTCACCATATGCTATACCGTAAACTTTAGCGCCACTGATTTCGACAGTCTTTCCAATAAATGGAGCATTTCCATTTATAAGTAACGACATCAGATCTTTGGTATAATGAAAGTTAAAAGTTGCTTTTGCATCAAGCGAAAAACTAATATAGCTCTTGCCTGCTTTAAAACCCATGGCAGCAATTTCTTCCTGTGCGGAAAATCCAACATCATTATTATTCCCAATAGCTTTGAGAAGTTTATTCTGATCAAACACCAATGAATCATCAGCTCTTTTGGTGATTACATCATTATAATTAAAGCCACTATTGTGATAGGATGTATATACAGATGAAATGGTCGGTACACTCAGATAAAACTTAAATCCAGGCATAAAAGCAGGATTGGCATAAGAAGACTGAGGAATCTGACGCATATAATATCCCGTTCGTTCATTTTGAGCTTTTAGGCCTGAAATGAAAAATGCCTGTGCCATCATAAGCACGACTATACTTTTGAAATAGTTGTTTTTCATGGTTTACAGGATTAATTGGATTGTAATTTAGCTTTAGCACGGATAGCTATCTTTGAATCAAAATAATAGCTGTCGTAAATTTTGACCTGACCACCACTGGTCGTGTTAAGTATTACCTTAAGGATGATCTTCTTAGCATTTTTTATTTTGGTCAACCTTGTCTGATCATATACGATATCAGGAAATTGATAGGTAGTAGGTGTAGTGGTTTTATAATCGGGAGCACCACTTACAGCTGCCGGTTTCAAAATGTCAGGAAGTGGCTCAGTGAACATTGCATCGAGAACATTATAATTTTGATCTGTAAAGTATGCCTGCAATTTCACACCCAATGGGAAACCATTGGTAGTAAATATTCTTAATGATAAACTTTGAAGTTGGTCGATATTATTTAAATCAAAATTAAGTGTATCCTGGAAAATAAAGTTATTGATGCTGGCAAAGAATTTGAGTGTCATGTCCATGTTCAGATTGATAGCACTCTTGTCCGATACAAAATTCAGGCTACCAGCCCCTTGTGGGTTTGTAAGGGCATTAGCGACTAGAAATATTTTATTAGGTGAAATATTGAAGGCATCCGATATATTGGGATTAGTAGATGCAACAGTTGTTGTTTTGGTTTGACCCAATATGGTCGAAGCTGCAACATCAATGATATTTGGCGTTGGAGAAGTGAAAAGCGAGATAGGGACATCATGGGGTGTGTTGATATCGGAATGAGCATTAAAAGTTGTGGCATTAAATTGAACCGGAATGCCAAAACTATTATCAATGTTTACATTCATACTGATAGCCCCTGGAGCAAATTGAAAGCCACCACCCATATTGGTTTTGAAAATAGAGACATCTACATTCTGGCTCAGGTTCATATTGAACTGACCCAGGTTACCATACATACTGGCAAATTGTAAACTGGTGATTCCGCTAGGCATATTTAAAGTGTAACTTGAAAGTGAGGGATTGGTATTTCCCTGCATGGTCATGTTAAGATCAAAATGAATAGTATTTGGAACACCATTTACAGCTTTCAGTATCAGGATACAATTGCTTAGATCAACAGTTGCATAAGAATTAGGAGCAATTTGCGTAATATTAATCGTTGGAATTGTGACCTTTAGACGGGTACTTTTGCTGATAATATTGGGTGTTTGGATTGTGATAGTTGCAGGTTTATTAAAATTCGTATTTATAGGAATTCTGATCGTACCTGATTTAATATAGATTGAATCCAGTTTTTGAGTAGTATTTGCCAATGAAAGGGGGACATCTGCCGAAAAAGAAGTTGAATATTGTTTTCCGGTTGACAAATCAATTGGAGGATTTGTAGTCTGAAAAGAGAAATATTGTATAGGTAAACTTTGATCAGGTATCTTCATCAGCTGATCAGCAGATTGGGAGGCCAGATTTTTTATGCTATATACAAATGAAACTAAACCTTGTGCATCAGTTTGCAATGAACTGTTTTGGTTTGTCAGGATATCTCTAAGCGTGATATGTGAAGTAACCAAAGGAACTGCCCATTCACCGGTATACACAGGATTAGTCATCTTGCTAAAGTCATACTCCGAAGACTTAATGCAAGATTGTAAAATGAAAACTCCCAATATTGAAAATAATAGTAATCGTACTTTCTTCATAGTGAATGCTTTATTTTTGTTCATTAAAAGACAGAAAGGAAGTATTATTTTATAATAGTTTATCTTCATAACTGTCAGGGCTTTGCTTTTAATGTCTGAAACAGGTTTTATCAGTTATTAGATATTGCGATTTCTGGCATTTTTAGAGGAATCAGTGAATCGCTATTGTTGAAAGAACAGATATTGATCACATGTAGCGCCTTATGCTTTTAACTGTAAAAATTAAAATTTAAAGATAATTCTCGTCACAATTTTAGAAATTGCAACCTGCTCTTTAGGGATTTTGTATTACAGTTAGTTTTGAAATCAGTGTGTTCAAAGAAATTTTCAACATCAAATATAATCAAAAAAAAAGTCTAAATGAAAATTTATGACAATAAAAATCTAGAAAGTATATTTGTATGCATTTAAAAATCCTTTTTCAACCGTTAAGATTAATACAGAGCGGCTTCCATCCAGAGGTATTACTGTAGGTGGATTTTCGCTTGAAATGACAGGGAATTCTCTCATTATTCCTTTTGAATTAAAAAGTAGTAAACGGTTGTTGCCCGAAGTTATTAAATAATATTTTCTTGAATCAGGTGCTATAAAGGCTAACGGTTGGAAAAGTGGGAATGAATTCAGATCATATTCATAAATGATCTCTTTCTGCAAATTAAACACTGTTAAGCGGGCCTGATCGAGAAAAATATAATCTGGTTTTCCATTATTTTCATATTGATCAATCAGAAAAAAAGGATGGGTAATTACTGTTTCGAACGGGAGTTTATCAAAAGTGCCATCTTTTTTAACATACAACAGATCTCCATCTGCTGCTGCACATATAATATCACCTTTTAAAGATAAATGGTTAGGCCAGATCTGAGTATTTGAAGAGATATTCGGTACTTTTTCAAAAGTCCCTGACATGGTACCATTCATGTCTGTGATTTTGATTCGTCCACCTTCATCAATTACCGTCAATAGTTTTCTGCCATTATGGTCTGTGATTTCAACCGGTCTGATAACACGTGCTTTAGTCTCAACAGGAGTCCATCCTTCTTGTCTTTTACCCTTAATATTAATGGCTTGAATATTGTTTTTAGAAGTTGCAATGAAAAAAATAAGACCCTCTTTTCCTGATGAATATGGTGTTAAACCATTGGTTGCATTAAAAGGTAATTTGATGGGAAATCCTTTTTCATAGTCACCTTTAATATTTAAGAGGTAAACCAATTCTGATGAATTGAAAACGATGCATTTGTGACCTTGAAAATCAATAATTCGTAAATCACCAAGGATGTGCCCACCAATAATATGACTCCATTCGACTCCTCCCTTATCATTGATGCACCATATCTTATTGTTTTCATCAATTAAAAATGAATAATACCCCTTTTCAGTCTTCAAAGCAACAGGACCGCTGCGAACGGCTCCAATATATGAATTCCATACAGGCGCAGGTTGATTTGTAACTTGTTCAGACAACAATGGAGTACTGATTGGTTGATTTGTTGTGTCATTAGCAATACAAATACTGGTATAAAAAAGTTTGTTCTCTAATGAGAACTCGGCAGAGAAAAGTTTTGCAGATTTGATGGTCTGCATAATAGGGTATTTCTGTTTATCTCCGGGAAGCAATAAGTTTGAGATGTGTCTGATTATCTGGGTTAAGTCGGAATATACCCATATGTTGGATGTCCCTGAAATATAATTTTTGAAGTTTTGAAAGGTGGGTGCTGAAGAAAGAGTGTTTTTGGATACATAACTGCTTAAAAATGCAGTCATCGCATTAACAGATCGTGCAAAGACCACGTAATCACCAGCTACTGCAAAATAATATTTTTTTGCATCAGGAAACATATTTCCATAAATCAAAGGTAGCAGGGAAGGGTATTCAATAACGTGGATCGTAATGTCATTGAAAAACATGGAATTTCTTTTAGCTAAAATTGATAACGAGACTTCAGCTTGCCCGGGACTGCTTGTTTTAAAATAAGCATAGACATTTTCTTCTTCTGACAATGAAAGGTTGTTGGTAATGGCAACACCCATTTCACTCTTTATCCATCCGGTTAATGTTTGCTCAGCATTGATATTGAAACTATCAGAGATGGCCTTAAGCTTATTTTCGAAGGGATCTAATTTTGATTGATTTTTTAATTGAATTTTCATTCGACGAAAGATAGTCTTATAATCTTTGAATCCAATATTGATAAATGCTGCAGTATTTGCAGGCAAAAGACTGTCTACTGTACTTGGTAAGGTTTGTTGATCGTTGAATAGGTTGAGAAATGTATTGGTTGAATCACCCACAGAGGAAAACCCGTTCATCAGGATTTGTTTTTCTTTTATCAGGATATCCATTTCTGTCCATTCACTAAAATGATTGAAGCCTGACATGTTGGATAATGTCTTTAGGTCAAGTTGATTATTGAAGATATTAGTTAGATTGTGGTAGTTCAAATAAAGCACAGCCTGAGCTGTTGCACTCTCGGTACGTTTTACGTTTATAAATGCATGTTGATTTGTGATACTTTCTCCGGATTGTAACATCAGAACAGCTTCATTAACCAGATTGGTATTGTCGGAGGCTATGAGAATGCCCTGCAACAAGACCAGGTTAATCATATGATCCTTAAGGGAAGAAACTTTTGCATTCCTGAAAATAATCTTGCGAATACTTACCCCTGCAAAATCACGGATTACTATTTGGATATGTGTTCCAAAATATTTATAGATCAAAGGGTTCAGATCGCTATCATGAATTTTATGTCCCGTCTGGATGGAAAATAAAAGACCGGCTCCTCCTTCGCGCAGAGGATGGAGCGAAATATATAAAGGATATTTTTTAAAGGTATAAGCAAATCCACTGTTCTGTGAAGCTAATTTGATAAAAGTATTCACTTTCAATCCCAGGTTTTCATACTCTATTTCCCGGGTAAGGTTTTTCCAAAGTTGACTGTTTGATATTATTGGCCACGATTGATATAAATTATTGATTTTTAATATAATTGCTGCATCTGTAGGTATGGCATTAATGGCAGGTACCTCTTTTTGTGACCAATAAATACGATAAATAAAGGGAGTAATAATCAATACAATTATTATGAATACCGTTATAATTGCTAATATCGGTCTGAGTCTGAAAAGGAGTAAAAGTTTCTTGCGTATACTGGTCAAAGTCTTGAATTTAAAATTCAAAGTTACGAAGGGAATTTGATACCATAGGTAATTTTGTTAAAATAAAATAAACAAGATATTATGATTCTTGTTCAGAAAAGTGATAATGGCGCTAATAACTGAAAAGTGATTCTATGGAGTGGGGTAATACCAAATTCCTGGATTGCTTTTCTGTGAAATTTTGTTGGATATCCTTTGTTTTTATCCCATCCATATTGAGGATAGCTCAGGTGTAATTCCTTCATAAGGCTGTCTCTGTGTGTTTTAGCAAGTATAGAGGCAGCAGCAATCGCCTGAAATCTTGCATCTCCCTTGATGAAACATTGATGTTGAATGCCGGGGTAGGGTTTAAATCTATTACCATCAACGATTAATAATTCGGGTGGAGGTGAGAGTTGCAAAACTGCTTGATGCATAGCCTTGTAGGTGGATTGCAGGATGTTGATTTCATCTATAACCACATTGTCAACGATCCCAATAGCCCAGGCAAGGGCATAGTTTTTTATCCTCTCACATAACCTATCACGCGCTATTATTGTAAGTTTTTTAGAATCATTGAGTTCAGGGTCATCAAAATCAGGAGGTAATATTACTGCTGCAGCTACAACCGGACCGGCCAGACAGCCTCTTCCGGCTTCATCAATACCGGCTTCCATCAAATTGTCTTGATATTTTGCCTTTAATGGTTGTGGAGATAGCTTCATTTTATTTATTTAAAAACCTGCAATCCTTGAAACAATCACTGCTATTGTAAGCAACCATAAAAACAGTTCTGATCGTCGTTGTTTCTTACGGTTTAGCATGGAGTAATTGATGATTATTGTTGCAGGGATAGTAAAGAAAATAAGATGAAACCTGAATTGTTGGTCAGCATAAAGAAATGATAGTATTCCTATCAGAAACATAAAAATGATAACCCAGTATTTTCGTCTGATGGCAATGACTTTTTCGTTTATGTGATTCATTAAATTTGATAATGAGCCAAGAAAAATTAAAGTAATGATTCCCCATATCAAATATCCGGAATGACTTAGTTGAACTTCAAAATGTTCAGGATTAGCAAAAAACTGTTTGATATTATTCCAGATGAGAAATTCCTGATTAGTCCAGAAAAAGTAAAACCATACAATAAGTGCAGCTGCAATAAAACCGACAAATGAAATGATCCATTCACGCCAGGATATCACACGATATATCATGAAGCTAATCCAGATTAAAAGGAAGAAAGCAATTGCGGGGAAATAGAAGAATGAAGCTACAGTGATAAAAAATGAGGCATTAAAACATTCGGAGAAGGGATCTTTTAAATCGTACATGCCTAATAACTCTATTATTCCAAGCAGAATAAAAAAGGAAGCAATCAAAGGTGCTGACAATTGAGTAATAACAGAAGTGCTGCCCGAGAGTAAAATAAAAATATAGGCGGGAAGAAGGTTGTTTCTAAGAGATAGATTATTTTTGATGAGCAGATAATTCAATACTATAGCTTGAAGCGAGACCAACAGAATGGCAATAAATGATGATAAAACCGGGTAAGTGGCGAGATGAATATAAATAAAACGATATAATCCTGTATCAAAATTTGACGGGGATTGCATGAGCCCATTTCCAAAGGAACTGTACCATAATCCTGCAAATAAAGGCAAGAGGATGAGAAATTGTATTGGAGACTGACTTCTGAATATTCGTAACAACATTTTTTTAAAGTTATTAATGTAGGTCAAATCCTATATCGGCACGGTATTGTTTTGAAGCATAATCAATGTATTGGATAGCGTTATATGATTTTTCCAATGCCTGTTCCATCGTATCTCCAAAGGATGTGACAGATAAAACGCGACCACCATCCGTTACAATTTTATTGTCAACAACTTTTGTCCCGGCATGGAAAAACAGGGTCCCTTCAGGTGCTTCAGCAATATTCATGACAATCTCTTTTTCATAAGCATCAGGATAACCTTTTGAAACCAACATCACTGAAGCCACAAACCTTGTATCAATATCGAGAACAATCTGATCTAGTTTCTGTTCAGCTATGGCAGCGAAAACCTCAAGGATGTCATTTTTAATACGGGGGAATACAGACTCCGTTTCAGGATCTCCCATTCGGGCATTGTATTCTATCACATAGGGCTCATCTTCAACTTTTATCAATCCAAAGAATATGAATCCTTTGTAATCGATTCCTTCACTGATCAATCCTTCCACGGTAGGTTTTACAATTCTGGATTCAACCTTTTCCATGAAAGTAGCATCTGCAAACGAAACGGGTGAGACAGAGCCCATCCCACCTGTATTAGGTCCTGAATCACCTTCTCCGACCCGTTTATAATCTTTGGCTACGGGGAGAAGTCGATAGGATTTACCGTCGGACAATGCAAATACCGAACACTCAATGCCATTTAAAAATTCCTCAATAACTACGTTGGCTGAAGCATTTCCAAATTTAGCATGCTGAATCATATCGGATAATTCTTGTTGGGCTTCCTGTAGATCCTGACTTATCACTACTCCTTTTCCTGCGGCCAATCCATCTGCTTTTAACACATAGGGGGGCTTTAAGGATTGGAGAAACATTATTCCATCCTCGAAATTTTCTTTATTAAATGTTTGATATGAAGCTGTAGGGATGGCATGTCTTTGCATAAAAGCTTTTGCATAATCTTTGCTGCCTTCCAGTAATGCCCCTTTTTTGACTGGTCCTATCACTTTAACTTTAGCTAATGCAGGGACAGACAGAAAATAATCATGGATACCATCCACCAAAGGAGCTTCAGGCCCCACGATGACCATGTCAATGTCATTGCTGATAACGAATGATCCAATAGCAGGAAAATCATTAAGTTTAAGCGCAATATTTTTTCCACATGCTAATGTACCAGCATTACCCGGGGCGATAAACAGGGTAGACAATTTTTTGCTTTGAGCTATTTTCCATGCAATAGCATGTTCTCTACCTCCGGAGCCAAGCAAGAGTACATTCATTTTTTTAGCTTTATTTTTGCAAAGTAACGAAAAATCCTGCTCTTTGCCGATAGTTTTAGGTAAAATGGAATGATATGCAAGGCTTAAACTATATAATAATCTGTTATTTTTAAGCTATATTTGCATAAGAAAATTGAAAAGTATTTTTTTATCTGATAATATTTTTTCATCTGTTCTGAAAATCCTTATATTTGAATGATGTACTGAGACAATTTAGTATTGTCAAAACAGCATTCAAATAAATGATGATATAAATGGCTCCATTAAAACGGATATTATGAAGCTTAAACTTACAAAAGTCAGAATCAATAAGTACAAGAGTTTCAACAAGGAACAAGAGATTGATATTGACGAAAAAGTCACTGTCTTAGTTGGGAAAAATGAATCAGGAAAGACTGCATTTCTTGAAGCTGTTGCCAAGATTAATTATTTTGAAAATAATCCATTCTTCAAATTAAATATTATTGGTGATTATCCCCGTAATGAACTCATCCGTTTTAAGAATTCCGGCGAAGATGCAGAAGCACTGCGGTGTGATTTTGAGATCAGCAAAGAGATGATGCAGGTAATTGAATATGACCTGGGGAAAGACGTGATCCAGAGTAGTTCCTTTGCTTATGGCATTAGCTTTATGGGTAAAACTCATTGGTTCGGGCTTAAAGTGAGTGAACGTAAGTTTCTGGATCAGTTTTATCAAAGGTTTACGATTAATGAAGATTTGCAGTCGCAGCTGCGCAATGTACGAAATGTTACAGAGCTGATGCAATTGTGTGATGTGAAACGATTTGATACTGTCTTATCCAAGATGGCTGAAGAACTTCGTGAGAACATCTATTCAAAGGCATATGCATGGAGCAATCCAATCAAAGGATATATAGCCAAAAATTATTTAAAACCTGCAATACCTTATTTTTGGTATTTTGATGAATATTATTTGTTACCCACCCGAATCAGTATCCGGGATTTGAAAAACCCTCCCAAGGATGATGAAACATTGCGAATATCTCGTGCATTTTTCGACCTTGCTAAAATAGATATTGATAAATTACTCAAGGCCGATGATTTTGAAAGCTATCTGGCAGATCTGGAGGCAACAGCAAATGATGTCACCAATTATATCTTTAAATACTGGACTACTGAAAAAGATCTGGAAATAAAGTTTGAAATCGAGAGCAACAAAGAGACAAAAGACAAAATACTGCATATCAGGATCCGTAATACTTCCCGGAGGATTACTTTACCGTTACGAAACCGTAGCAAAGGACTCAACATGTTTTTCTCTTTTGTTGTTTGGTTTAGTAAAGTAAAAAATATGGTTGGTGACAATCTCATCCTACTGCTTGACGAACCTGGGCTTAGCCTGCATGCTTCTGCTCAGGCTGATTTACTTAGATTTATTGAAGACCTTTCTATTGATCATCAGGTTATTTATTCAACACATTCTCCATTTCTTATCAATCCATCAAGGCTAGATCGCGTCCGCACAGTTACTGACACAACTGAGGGAAGCATTATTTCTGATATAATAATGGAAAATGATCCTGATACTTTGTTTCCTTTACAAGCTGCCATTGGGTTCGATATCTCTCAAAATCTTTTTAACAATCGCAGAAACCTGTTAGTTGAAGATCCTGCTGATTTAATCTTACTCAACCTGATGTCGGGTACGTTGAAATCTGTAAGTAGAACCGGTCTGAAAGAAGGGATCTCTATAATCCCTATTGGTGGGTTAGAGAAACTGGCAACTTTTCTTCTACTTCTGAAAAGTGCTAAAAATAATATGGTGTGTCTGATGCCAACTGCAACGATGTCAAAACCAAAATCAAAACAAGATGTGGAGATGTGGGATCAGTTTATAAATGGAAAGAATTTTCGTTTTTATGATCAATACACGACAGTTACTCAGGCCGGCATTGAAGATCTTTTCGAGCCCAACGAGATAGCACTTGCTGTAATGAGCGCATATGGTACAAAAGTTGCTGAGTCTTTTAAGCCGGTAGACGGGGAGGGGTTATTGCCACAATTGCAGATTGCCATTGGACGGGATAATTTTGACCGGTTACGCATTGCCCGAGAGTTGGCATTGTTGCCAAACATAAAGCAAAATATTTCAGAGAAAACCTTCAATAGGTTTGAAAAATTATTCAGAGACATAAATAAATTGATGTAATTGCAATGAATAACTATATAGAGTGTCCCGTTTGCAAGGCTTCGGGGATAAAGAAGGGTTCTCCACGTTGCCCCCGTTGTAATTCTGATCTGGAAGTTTTCGGACAGATTGACAATTTGGAGGAAGGAAGCAGTGGCAGTACTGCTGCATTGATGATAGCCTACTTTTTGGTCGTGGTATGTGTCGTTGCGTTTTTGCTGTTCTATTTCTTTGTTTTTAAGGATACTAAAGCTTCTTCAGATGTTAATAAATCTCAGATTAAACAATTAACTAGCCAGATTGAAGGACTGAAAACTGAGAATGAACAATATTTGCAGCAGATTATTGATTTGAGGACAAAATTAGGAAGTGGAAATGAAAGTGATGTTCCTGTAACTAAAACCAAAAAAGAGGCGGTTATTCAACCTGTTACAACAACTGTTAAGCCGGCACCCACTACACAGCCCAAAAAACAGAATCAACCTAATGTCCAATCTGGCGTTATTTACTATGAAGTATTACCTGGGGAGAGTCTTCGACGTATTGCAAAGAAATATTTTGGAGATATGGAATATTATACCAAAATAATGAAGGATAATAACATCAAGACGCCTGATCAGATTTATCCAGGACAGAAATTAAAAATTATTCGTTAGTTTAATTCACCTCCAGAAAATATGTCAAATTCCAATCTTGATATCATCTCACGCAAAGTTGTGTTGTTTCAGAGTGAGATATTAGAAATGAAGAAGAAGATTTCCGAATTTCAAAAAGAAAAAACACTTCTTGAGCGAGAAACAAATTCTCTGCGTGATAATCTTGCAGAGGTTAGACAAGAAAATACCGACCTTCAGGAAATTGTTTACGATTTAAATAAAGAGAATAATCATCTTAAAAGTCGGGTTGAGCAATTGACGATTAATGCTACGATACCACCCATAAGTATGCCCGTTGCAGATACTCCTAGGGAAAATGAAAATGTGCCTTTGCCAGAGCCTACTACACCAGATCCATTAGAACAAAAACGACATGAAGCTGAATTAGAAAAGCAGCTTTTTGAATATGAACGTAATTCAACGATTCCTGATTATTTCCGGACAGAGGCTGACGAAAATAATTTTGATAGTGGGGAGCAGGACTAACGATTTCTTAAAATCTTTTAATAAATGTTAACCATTCCTTTTGAAAGATTTATCCCTGTGTATTGTTAATTTTGCTTATTGAAATCTAGGATCTAATGAATCGACAACAATTACAAGTATTTCAGACTTTAGAACCTACCCGTTGGCAAAGATTCAAGTGGTTAACACGCATATTATTGTTAATCGTTATATTTTGTATTGCTGCCACCATAATTTCTCTTTTACAGAGACAGATCATCCATATCCCTGAAATCAGAGAACGGTCAGAGATGTATGCCAAGATGACCAAGAAAGAGGCAAAACTTGCATTAAGCACTCCTGAACAGATCATATTCCATAAATCACTTACAGCAATACGGTTAAAAAAAAATCGGGAGTTTTATCGGTTCCCTTTTAGTCGTCCACAACAGCATAACCTTATATATCCTGTTCGTGCTGCCTTTTATGTCAACTGGGATATGCAAAGTACTTTTTCATTAAGGAATAGTATTAAGAGCCTTAACATGGTCCTTCCGGAATGGTTTTTTGTTCCGGATTCTTCGAAAACAATTTCAACTAATGTCGATTCTGTTGGGTTGAATATAATGCGAAAGAATAAGGTGGCAATAATTCCTATGCTCTCTAATTTTTTCAAAGAGAAATGGAATGGAGGGAATATTCATACTATCATCCATTCACCTGAAAAACGAAAAGCATTAATTGCAAATATAGTGCTGAACATTCACAAGTTTAAATTGAATGGAATTAATATAGATTTTGAAGAGTTAAATGAGAAAACAGATGATTATGTTATTCAGTTTCAGAAAGAGTTATATGAAACGCTTCATCCATTAGGATATATAGTGACACAGGATATTACTCCTTTTAACGACGACTATAATGTTTCAGAGCTGGCTAAATACAATGATTTGCTTTTTGTAATGGCCTATGATCAACATAATTCGAGTACCAGACCCGGATCCATTGCAGCACAGGAATGGGTTGAGGCGGCATTAGACGATGTCTGTAAAAAAATACCTTCTGAGAAAGTTGTGTTGTGTCTGGCAGCCTATGGATACGATTGGCCTGTCGGATCAAAGGCTACTGATGTCACCTACCAGGAAGCCGTTTCTACCGCACTGGAGAGTGAAGGGAAAGTGCATTATGATGACAATACCTACAATCTGGATTACATATATTTTGATGATAATGACATAAAGCATCAGGTCTATTTCACTGATGCCGCTACTGCATATAATGCCATGAGGGCTGCAACTGATTTTGAAGTTGCCGGAGTGGCTTTATGGCGATTGGGTTCTGAGGATACGCGAATATGGAGCTTTTATAACAATGATTTAAGCCTTAAAGGATTAAAAAAACAACCTTTTGATACAAAGAAGTTTGAGGATATTAGTTCCTCTTATAATGTTGACTTTATCGGGGCAGGAGAGATACTGGATATCTTGACTACTCCTTCAAAAGGTAAGGTAGTTATAGGGTTTGATAAGACGGATAATCTGATTAACAGCGAAAATTATAAAACATTGCCTACCTGTTTTGTAATCAAGAAAACAGGTGAACAGAATAAAGTGATTGCATTGACATTTGATGATGGGCCTGACGTCAGATATACACCTGCTATTCTTGATATTCTTAAAAAGTATAAAGTACCGGCAACTTTTTTTGTGACCGGAATCAATGTACAAGATCATCTTCCACTTGTAAAACGTATTTATGATGCAGGGTATGAGATTGGAAATCATACTTTGCTTCATCCTAATCTTGAATTGGTCAGTGACGATAGAATTCGTCTTGAACTTAGATCTACCGGTCGTTTAATTGAAGGAGTGACAGGACATGCAACAATTTTATTCCGTCCTCCTTATGATATTGATGCAGAGCCTGTTAACCCTGATCAGATTCACCCATTATGGGTTGCTAAAAATGAGAATTATTTAACAATAGGATCCTCAATAGATCCTCGTGATTGGCAGAAAGGTGTGTCGGCCGATACAATATATGCACGAACTGTTAATCAGCATGGTCTTGGAAATATAATTTTATTACACGATGCCGGTGGAGATCGAACCGAGACAGTGAAGGCATTGCCACGGCTCATTGAATATTTCAAAAGCCAGGGGTATAAATTTGTTATGATTTCAAATCTGATGGGACGTACACGCGATGATGTGATGCCCAAAGAGTCTGGTTTAGTAAGTCAATACCTTGAAAATGCCGATTATGCTGTTTTGATCATCAGTTATGCTTTTGATCATTTTATATATTCCGTTTTTTTTCTTGCATTAATCCTTTCGGCTTTTAAAATTATCTCAATAGGAATCCTTGCTTTATTGCAACATCGCAAGAATAAGAAGAAACCCATAGTTCCCTTAGGCGTTTTTGAACCATTGGTCAGTATCATTGTCCCGGCGTATAATGAAGAAGTGACAGGTGTTAAAACAGTAGAAAATCTACTCTTGTCTAATTACCCCAACTTTGAAATCATCTTTATTGACGATGGATCCACCGACAAAACATATGAACTGGTTAAAGCACGATTCGCTGGGAACAAGAAAGTTAAAATATTCACAAAGCCTAACAGTGGGAAAGCTGCTTCCTTAAACTATGGTATAAGTCATGCAAATGGAGATTTAATGGTCTGTATCGATGCTGATACCATATTAGATACCAATGCAGTTGCACGTCTTGTCATACCTTTTATGGATAAGGAAGTCGGAGCAGTGGGGGGAAATGTAAAGGTTGGTAATAAAATTAATTTTATCACCCGTTGGCAATCCATTGAATATACTACCAGTCAGAATTTTGACCGTCTGGCATACGACTATATTAATACTATTACAGTAGTCCCCGGCGCTATAGGTGCATTCAGAGGTTCTGCATTAAAGGAAATTGGAGGCTTTGATATTGATACCCTTGCCGAAGACTGCGATCTCACACTCCGTATGCTTCGTGCAGGATACCGCGTCAGGGCATGTAATGAAGCCATTGCTTATACCGAAGCCCCTGAAACCGTGAAAATGTTTATGAAGCAACGATTCAGGTGGTCTTTTGGCATCATGCAAAGTTTTTGGAAACACAAGGAGCTTATATTTACACGTCGACGTTTGAACTTAAGCTGGATATTACTGCCTAATCTATTAGTTTTCCAGATGCTATTGCCTCTTTTCAGTCCATTGGTTGACTTAATGATGCTTTTCTCTCTCTTCTCTTTCAACGGAGTCAGTGTATTCTCTGAAAATATAGGGCAAGTGGGGATCTTCTATTTCAGTTATTACTTATTGGATGTTTTCATCTCTATGTTGGCTTTTCACTTTGATGGTCAAAAATTTACATTAAAAACTGCAGGGAATCTGTTCCTTCAACGTATTATCTACCGTTTGATTTTGTTTGTGGTGTTGATCAAATCATATCGAAAAGCAATCAAGGGAGAGTTGACAGGGTGGGGAGTACTCAAACGTACCGGTAATGTAGAACACAGCAAAGATCATGACATGGTAGAAACACTCCGGTAAAGCTGTTTTTAAAGAAGAAGCAGTGATCTGAATTACACTTCCAGTGCTCCGATTAATTCGTTGATATCCTTTATATGATGGCGTTGCAGGTAATCTGTAATGCCATCTATGATTTTAATGGTTATGGCAGGATCGATAAAATTTGCTGTCCCCACCTGTATTGCCGTAGCCCCGGCTAGCATAAATTCAATCGCGTCTGCGGCACTTGAGATTCCACCCAGTCCAATGACAGGAATCTTCACAGCCTTTGCTACCTGGTAGACCATGCGTAATGCCACAGGTTTTACGGCAGGGCCTGATAGTCCTCCGGTTACTGTCGAAAGCACAGGACGACGTTTCTCTGCATCAATGGCCATCCCCAGGAGTGTGTTGATCAGCGAAACGCTATCGGCCCCGGCATCCTCAACAGCTTTAGCTATCTCTGAGATATTGGTCACATTAGGTGAAAGCTTAACAATAAGTGTTTTTTTATACACCTTTCTGACCGCTTTTACTACCCCGGCTGCCATTGGACAGCTGGTGCCAAATGCCATGCCACCTTCTTTAACATTGGGACAAGAGATATTGAGTTCTATTCCGGGTATGTATTCTAATGCATTGATCTTTTCTGCAACTTCTACATATCCTTCAATTGTAGAGTCAGAAACGTTGACAATAACATTAGTATTGTATTTCTTCAATTTAGGATAGGTCTCATTTACGAAATAATCCACCCCTTTATTTTGAAGACCAACGGCATTAAGCATGCCCATACTCGTTTCAGCCATTCGGGGATAACGGTTACCTTCTCTGTGTTTTGAAGTCGTTGCTTTAACAATAATTCCTCCAAGTTGAGAAATATCCAGGAAATCTTCAAATTCAAATCCATATCCAAATGTCCCTGATGCTGTCATCACCGGATTCTTCAGCAATAACTTATCTATTTTAACGGAGAGATCAATCATGATTATCGGCTTTTAAATAGGGTAATGAACATTTGGAGGCCTTTTCGATATTCCAGCCATTTAAATCTCTGCTGTCGAATACCGGTCCATCCGTACAAACACATTTATGTCCTTCCGTAGTCTCTGTCACACAACACAGACAGGCGCCAATCCCACAAGCCATCGTATTCTCGAGCGATACTTCACAGGGTATCTCAAGAGCTTCGGCTGCTTTTGCAACAGCTTTCATCATCCCTTCAGGGCCACAGGTGTAGATACGTTTAAAATCAGATAGCCTTGTTTTAAATAAAGAATGTTGCGTGACCAACCCTTTTTCTCCTGCCGAACCGTCTTCGGTGGCTATATGGGTTTCAGCGATAGCCTGATAGGCATCGAGTTGAGGGACATCATCAGAAGTTCTGCCGCCTACCAGCACAACAGGGCTTAAGCCCATGTTTTTAAAAGTTTTAGCCAGAAAAAGAAGCGGTGCAACCCCACAACCCCCTCCCACAAGAAGGATATTGGGCTCTTTGGATAAAGAGAAGCCATTACCAAGTGGGTAAACAATATTAATTGTATCTCCTTTTGCTATTCCTGACAGGATGTTCGTTCCTTTACCAACTGCTTTAATGAGGAGAGTCAAAATATTGGATTGATAATCTATATCATGAATAGAAAAAGGTCGGCGAAGAAAGACTTCCGGAGATTTATCTACTTTAACTTCACAGAATTGTCCAGGTAATATCTCGGGTAATTTATCAGGGGCCTTCAATGATAGGACAAAATTGTTGCCACCAACAGACTTATTTTCAATGACCACCAGATCGTGAATAATTTTTTTCACCGTTGTTAATTTATTGTCATATAAACAAATCCAATTGCGAATGTTCAAAAAAAAGTCCGTATTTAACGGACTTTATTCTTATATCTCAGCATTTTCCTCAGCTTTGGTTTCCGTAACTTCTTCTTCTGAGAAATCGAGGATATCATTTTCAATGAGGAGATTGTACCATCCGATTACTTTTCGCATATGAGATACATAAACCCGTTCCCTGTCATAATCCGGAACAACCTGTTCAAATAAAGCTTTTACAGCTGAATCGTCAGCCTTCTTGTCGATTGCTTTTTGTCCGTTGGTCAGGTTATACATATTACGGAATACAACATTCAAAGCAACATCTTCGTTTTTTGAAAAGAGACTGATTTCTTCGAGCGAGCTGATTTTCTCGTTCATAAAAGCATTCATGCGTTTTCCATCAAGCAACGACTCAATGATAAGTCCGTTTTTTGATTGTGCTACTAATTTGTAAAGACCAGGTTTACCGGCGATACTTAAAATTTTCTTTAAATCCATAATGTGCTATTGATTTATGCAAAAGTAGGAATAATCTTTAAATGATCGTATAATTACGATATTCTCCTATTCTCCATCCCGTTTTATCTTCAACCCAATGAAGAAAACGAAACTTGAGGGAGAATTTTTTCTGAGTAGGGTCGACATCAAACTCCCAGTTAATCCTTTTAATCCTCTCCTGTAATACCTGAGGATGAGTCCCTTTAAACCAAGCTACCGAGTCGGTCTGCGTATAATCAAAAGGTTCTTTAACCAGTTCCTTGTTATTATAGTCAGGTTCTTTGTTATCCCAGAGACGCGTAAAGTGGTGGAGTTTAAACTGTTGTTTTTCAGGAGGCCTGACCCATCCATAGTGATAAACCCAGGCATCGATACTTTTTACTTTCAGTTTTCGGTCGTCCAGCCTGAAGCCTTGAGCGTCACGGTAGGATCGGATTCTCTTATTGTTTCTGACAATCCGCACTTCCCTGCGATACCATCGACGCGAGTCACCAATAAAATCATAAGAACCATAGAAATGGAGATAGTTTAAAAGCAGCCCTTCTACCTCCGGATTATCTTTCCATTGTTCCATGCTTTTACGGATTTCCGGAAGATATTGTTCATGAATTACCTCGTCTCCCTGAATGTAGAAAGCCCAGTCGGTATCCTCGCTTATAGCATCAAATGCTTTATTAGTTTCTACTGCCAATACATGTCCTCCTTCACGCAGTGATTCATCCCAGACGGTATCGATAATACGAATCTTTGTTGAATCAATTTGTTCAATCAATTGTCTTGTCCCGTCGTCAGAGTTTCCTACAGCAACAATAAATTCATCACACAAAGGCAGGATAGATGTAATAGCTTCAACTATGGGATAGTCGAATTTTATAGCGTTGCGAATAAATGTAAATCCGGATACTTTCATAGGATCAGTCAAAAATTAAAAAATCAATTAATTTCTGACATTTAATAATGATTAGAAATTTAAAATACCAGTATATGTCTCAGGAGAAACCTTGTGGAGTTCTTCTTTTATGCCTTCACTCACCTGTAGTGTCTCGATGAAAGCAGACATAATTTCTCGTGTTATTTTCTTATTTGTGCGGGTTAACTCTTTCAACGATTCATAAGGATGTGGATAATTCTCACGACGTAAGATAGTCTGAATGGCTTCGGCAACAACAGCCCAGTTATCATCAAGGTCTTTTTTTATCTTCTCCTCATTCAGAATCAATTTATCAAGTCCCTTGACAAGCGATCTGATTGCGATAATTGTATGCGCAATCGGAGTACCAATATTTCTGATAACAGTCGAGTCAGTAAGATCACGTTGCAAGCGCGATACAGGTAACTTTGAAGACATGTGTTCAAATAAGGCATTGGCAATTCCGATATTCCCTTCTGAGTTTTCAAAATCTATAGGATTAACCTTGTGAGGCATCGCTGACGAGCCAACTTCACCGGCTTTTATTTTTTGTTTGAAGTAATCGAAGGAGATGTAAGTCCACAAATCACGGTCCAGATCAAGGATGATATTATTGATGCGTTTTAAAGAATCAAAGTAAGTGGCAATATAATCATAATGTTCAATCTGAGTAGTGTTCTGTTGACGTTCCATACCAAAACCCTGGATGAATTTATTGGCAAAATCAACCCAGTTTATTGCCGGATAAGCAACATGGTGTGCATTAAAATTACCGGTAGCTCCTCCAAATTTAGCCGTAAAAGGAATACTCTTTAATATTTTTATCTGTTGTTTCAAACGTTCAACAAAAACAAATATTTCCTTTCCCAGAATAGTAGGTGATGCAGGTTGTCCATGTGTACGGGCCAGCATTGGTATTGCCCGCCAACTCTTAGCCCGGGAGGTCAGGTTACTGATCAGTTCTTCCAAAAGAGGTAGCAATACTTCAGTATGTGCCAGTTTCATGGCATAAGGCATTGCGGTATTGTTTATATCCTGAGAAGTCAGGCCGAAATGAATAAATTCCTTGAACTCAGCCAGACCGAGTTTATCAAATTTCTTCTTGATAAAATACTCAACAGCTTTTACATCATGGTTGGTGATCTTTTCAATGTCTTTAACAGCCTGGGCATCATTAAAAGTGAAATCACGACAGAGTTCACGCAGATCTTCATAACGTTCTTTTGGAAATTTTGATAACTGGGGAAGTGGTATTTCACATAATGCAATAAAATATTCGATTTCTACCAGAACCCTAAAATTAATCAATGCTCCTTCTGAATAAAAGTAAGCCAATGATTCTACTTGTTTACGGTATCTACCGTCAACAGGGGAGATAGCATTCAGACTAGATAATTCCATTTTATAGAGATTAAATTATTGGGCAAAAGTAGACAAGAAAGCTTAATTAACCATTTTTTCTCTTATTTCAGTTTCAAAATAAAGTCACTCATTGCCTTCAACGCTTCAGGGGCAAACGTTTCCTCAATGTTGCCATATTCTGTAGGTAGTCCTGTGTCAGCATGTTGGAACAGATGATTGACACCTTCAATTTTCATAATAGTGTAATGTTTGTTTCCTGCAGATTTTAAATATTTATCAATTGCTTCGAGATCGGCTTTGTAAGGCACCTGAACATCTTTAGTACCGTTAAGCGCTAAAACCGGACATTTGGTTTTAAGTAGATATGGTTTAGGATCTAGTTTTATGAACGTAAGAAACCAGTCTGATGTAAGTTGTGCTATTTTTCCGTCAATGGATTTTAGCTGAGCACTTTTTTCTACATCTGTTATAGATTTATCGTTATTGACTGCATCCTCCATGATCTTTCTGGCTATAGTTGAAACCTTTGCTTTGTCTTGTTCCTTATTGATGACATCGAAAATTTCTTTATCTATCATAAGCGTCTTCTTAATATCTTCGGGGTTTACTCCACTTTTCTGGCTGATAATTTCTGTTTGAGCCAATATGATATCTTCACCACTTATACCAGGACCTGCTATTAATATGATGAAATTCACATTATTATTTCTGGATGCAACAATTGGAGCGATCAAACCTCCTTCACTGTGTCCTGCTATCCCGACATGATTAATATCAATCAGCGGTTGTTTTCTAAGCCACATCAAGCCAGCTTCAGCATCATCAGCAAAGTCGTACGTAGTGCTGGTAGCAAAAACCCCCTTCGATTTAGCAAATCCCCTGTCATCATAACGTAACACGGCAATCCCATTTCTGGTCAGATAGTCAGCAATTACCAGGAATGGTTTATGTCCCATCAATGCTTCATTTCGATCCTGTGCACCCGATCCGGTTACCATTACTACAGCCGGAAATGGTCCTTTTCCTTCAGGTATTGTTAAAGTGCCTGCCAGTTCTATGTTGGCTTTTTCATTGAGAAATATTACATCTTCAGATTTATATGGAAAGGGTGGTTTGGGCTCCTGAGGACGATTCAAAACGACAGGCTTCAGCAATTTTATCAGATTGAGATCATAAGTTTGTCCTGCTTGTGTCCATTTGCCATTGATGAGGCTATCACCCTGAACAATAATTCCTTCATAACCTGCCATCAATTTTTTCACTTTGATCGAAATGTTATCACCTAAAATGATAGTCGTATCTGTCTTAATACCAAAAGCATTTTGATCGGGACTATCAAGTAGTGCCTTTATTTTGCCGGTATTATCCATACTGAGATTAACTCCCAGACGAACCTGAACTGCTCCAACATTTAGTTTACCCATCCATGAACCGTTAAACCGTTGGTTTTGTTGTGCAGACATAAATAGGGGAGTGAAAATGAATGTTAAGAAAAGAATTTGCTTAAAGTTTTTCATTGTGATGTTTTGTTTATGAATAATCACATTGGTTGTACAGGAATTTAAAAGTTTTTCGATAAAGATATGAAATGAATTAAGTAGAATCAATAAAAATTAACTTACTAAATGAACACCAATTAAGTGGCCAACCAGGAATACAGCTCCCGCTGCAATGAATCCAAACATAACCTGTCGCATACCTGAATAGAAGATAGGCTTATTGGTAAACAAGGTAATGGCGGCACCCAAAAGGAATAACCCTATTGCGCTGCATCCGGCACTAAGACCTATGGCCAGATATCCACTCGTGAATAAAAAAGGGATGAGCGGGATGATGGCTCCCACAGCGAATAAAACAAAGGAAGTAATGGCAGCCTCCCATGCCGAACCACCGAGCTCATCAGGATTTATTCCAAGTTCATCGCGGACCAGTGCATCGAGGGCTGTATCGGGATTTGCCATTAACCGGGTAGCCAGTAATTTTGAGGAATCTTCATCCAGACCTCGGGCCTGATAGATAAGTGACAGTTCTTCGAGCTCTTCTTCAGGAGCATTCTCGATTTCAAAGCGTTCCGTTTCAATTTGTTGTAGGTAAAGTTCTCTTGAACTTTGTACAGATATCCACTCTCCCAGCGCCATGGAAATGGCCCCTGCCAGCAAACCTGCAAAACCCGTAAGCATAATAATCTTATTC
>Ga0224523_1000284_pt1 | contig 30218 bp, 26 predicted proteins | sample CFST50metaG_FD_182732 | JGI IMG/M metagenome (GOLD analysis project Ga0224523, IMG submission 182732) | Peat soil microbial communities from Stordalen Mire, Sweden - C.F.S.T50 | ecosystem: Environmental > Terrestrial > Soil > Wetlands > Peat | place: Sweden: Norrbotten County, Stordalen Mire... | reverse complement strand
GTTATATTCAATTTTAACTTCTGGAATTATTTGTTTCATCTCAATAGTAATATATATTTTAATGGTATTTTATATCTTGAAGATTGAGGAGCTAAAAAGATTCATTTCTATTATTTTAAAACTTCTTTAAATTCTCGATCTCTCTAATGAATGTTCTACTTATTATCGCTATAATTTTGATAGGAATTCTGCCAATTTTATATGAACTGAGGGTTAAAATATTTGATTTTTTCAATGTTAAGAACTTATTCATTGCTTACTTTCTTATTATACTTCCAATATCGGGTTATGTTAGTCTTGCTACAAATGATATAGATCCAATAATAAACTTAGACACAGTCGTATTCAATATTTATTATACTAAAGCAATTTTAGCAACTTTGGTAGGTTTGGTATGTTTTCAATTAGGTTATTACGGAACTGGAAATAAGTCCATAAAGGTTCCTGCATTTTTAAAAACTACATGGATCTCCACAAATTTATCTCTTTTATATTGGACCTTTTTCATTGTAGGAATTGGAAGTTTCCTACTTTTCCTAAGTGTAAATGGAGGATTATCTAACTTCCTTAAAAATAGAGAATATTTTCGGAGTGAAGGTGTTTCTGGACAAGGTATTTATATGTATCCAAGTACTCAACTTCTTGCATTTTCAGCATTCTTGTTTTTTTTCAATAGTATAATTATAAAGAATAAAGTTATTTCATTTTTTAGATCAAGTATTACAATTGCAAAAGTTTTTACATTCTTCATTATTTGCATTACCCCATCTTTGGTTTTTGGCTTTAGAAGTCTGACAGGAATATTCATTCTGCAATTCTTGGTAATATGGAATTATGGGTATAAAGTAATTCCTTTTCAAAAAATAATTTTTATTTTAATACTTTTGATGGCTTGTTTTTCTTTTTATGGTATTTATCGGGAAATACCTGTAAATGAAAAAGTTAGTTTTAATTCTATACAAAAAGTTGTTTCTGAACATCCTCAGATAGTTTATGGCATTTTAACAAGAGTCAAAGGAACGGAAACAGTAGCCGCTGTTATAAAAAGACTTGAAACAACAAAAGAATACGATCTTGGATATAAGTCAGTGTATGAAGCATTAACCGTACCCATACCTCATTCAATTTGGAAAAGTAAGCCTATTCCTAGTAGTGTGAGGTTCACAACATATTTCTTTGGAGATCAAATTGCTAAAACCCGTGGTATAAAGGGAAAGAAGAATTTTGGAGGCATTCCTTCGACTGTTATAGGTGAAGCAATTTGGCATTTTGGATGGATTGGTGTGGTTTTGGTGATGTTTTCATTAGGTGTCATTTTTAAAAAAGTGTACTATACATTCAAGAATAATAGAAATAATTTTAATGTCCTATTTATCTATGCAATTATTTTCCCTAATTTTGTTCTCTTTCCTGAAATGTTGCAGGGTTATGTAAATGGGTTAATATTAACAACTTTATTTGTGGGATTTATCATAGTATTTCTAAAATTAAGAATCAGGTTTACATATTCGGAATCAAATTCTTTAGCAGAATAAGTGTTGAATTGATATTAATAATGGAGTATTATCGCTATTGATATTTAAATGGTGATAAGAAAATTTTGAGTGCTATTTATATTGTTTTATAGGAATTGAAAATTTGTATTCTGAAGAGAATTGTAAATGGTTTGGATGTTGAGGATTTTAAAAAGGTAAAGTCTAAAATTTGATAACATAATTCCACATTAAATATTAATAAATTCATTATAAAATCATTATGTTAAAAGTTGTTATACTTGCCGGCGGAATGGGTACAAGACTGGCAGAAGAAACCGTTATCCGACCTAAACCAATGGTCGAAATAGGCGAGAAGCCTATTCTGTGGCATCTGATGAATATATATTCTTCCTATGGGTTTAATGACTTCATAATAGCCTTAGGCTTTAAGAGTGAGGTAATAAAAGAATATTTTCTAAAATTTCATGCTCTCAACGGAAATCTAACAGTTGATATAGCTAATGGGAAAGTAAATGTTCACTCATCTGGAAAGCTTAACTGGCATGTTGACTTAATTGAGACCGGTAGAGAAACACAAACAGGAGGTCGGGTGAAACGATTACAATCTTTAATTGGAAATGAAACTTTTATGGTTACATATGCAGATGGACTTGCTCAGATTGATATTAATGCACTTATGGCTTTTCATCGTTCACATGGTAAAATTGCTACAATAACAGCTGTCCCGCCTCCATCAAGATTTGGAAAATTGGACTTTGATGGTGATATGATATTGAACTTTTCGGAAAAGCCACTGCAGAATGAAGGATGGATAAATGGAGGCTTCTTTGTATTTGAGCCGGAAGTTTTTGATTATATAAAGGGTGATGAAACTGTCCTGGAACGGGAACCAATGGAAAAACTTGCAAAAGATCGTGAGCTTATGGCATTCAAGCACACTGGATTTTGGCAGATGATGGATACTCTTCAGGAGAAACAATTGCTTGAAAAACTTTGGAAAGCAGGTAATGCTCCATGGGAGGTAAAGTCATGAAAAATTTCTGGAGAGATAGACCAACATTAGTTACAGGGGCCACAGGGTTGGTTGGCAGCTGGTTAACCAGAAGACTAAAAGAAGCTGGAGCAGATGTTGTTTGCTTAGTTCGCGATCAGGTTCCACAATCGGAATTAGTAAGATCAGGTCTGATAAATGAGGTTAAAGTTGTTCTTGGAGATGTTTGTGATCAGGCAAACATGGAGAGAGTCCTTGGTGAATATGAAATCAATACTGTAATACACCTGGCAGCTCAAGCAATTGTCGGGATTGCAAACAGAAATCCTGTTTCTACTTTTGAGGCAAACATCCAGGGAACATGGAGTACGCTGGAAGCTTGTCGCAGAAGTCCAGTTGTGAAACAAATTGTGATTGCCTCGTCCGATAAGGCTTATGGGGACCAGAAAATCCTTCCATATACTGAAAATACATCTCTTCAGGGAACCCATCCATATGACGTAAGTAAATCGTGTGCTGACCTTATTGCATATGCCTATGCAAATACTTATGACTTGCCTGTCACTATCACAAGATGTGGAAATTTTTATGGAGGAGGAGATTTGAATTGGAACAGGATTGTGCCAGGGACCATTAGATCAGTCCTTCAGGGTGAAAGGCCCGTTGTCCGTTCTGATGGAAATTTTATACGTGATTACCTTTATGTGGAAGATGGAGCAGCAGCCTATATGATTCTTGCTGAGAAGTTGGCAATAGTTCCTAAATTACGTGGGGAAGCATTCAATATCTCAGTAGAACAACCAGTATCAGTTTTGGAAATCGTAAATCGGATTTTGAGTATTATGGGATCATCTCTTAAACCAGATGTGCGTAATGAGGCTAATTATGAAATCAGGAATCAATATTTAAATGCAAGTAAAGCTAAAGAGTTACTTAATTGGAAACCAGTCTTTGACATAGATTCAGGATTAAGAAAAACGGTACAATGGTATAAAGACTTCTTTATTAATAATGATCTGAAGCCTGTCCAAAACGGTAAAAAATGAAAATCTGGTTAATTTATCCATATGGCAGTATTCCGGGTGAGGGTTTACGTCCTGACAGGCCAAGTATGATCGGAACGGCTCTGGCATCCGCAGGTCATGAGGTAGTTTGGTGGGGCTCAAATATTGAACATCGATCGAAAACAGTTAGATCTGAAGAATGGAAAGACATTGAGATTGCTCCAAATTTCACATTGAGACTTGTGCCTACTTTTAGATATGACAAAAATATTTCGATAAAGCGCATTCTGTATGAAAAAAAATATGGACAGCTGGTCTATATTCGAGCTCAAGAATATTTAACTCCTGAACTCATTATTATGGGTGAACCTGCTTTGTTTCTTTGCAAGTCAATTCTTAAACTAGTTAAGGAAACAGGTGCTAAATTGCTGCTTGACAGATTGGATCTCTGGCCCGAATTGTTTCACATGGTTTTACCAACACCATTCAAAAAAATGGGCAAACTTATTTTTGCTCCACTTTATTATAGAAGACGCTCACTCTTTAAAAAAGCGGATGCAATTATTGCCGCATCTGAAAATTACCTTAAGCTTGCATTGGAAAATGCACCAAAGCTTCCTTTGGAATATACAGAAACAGTATACTTCGGTATTGATGTAGCAGAACAAAGACGGGCTATGAAAAAATCTTTTAAATTACCCCTGCCGCTACAAAATGTTACTCGAACTGAAGGTGAGATATGGGCAATATACGCTTCCACTCTGGGTCATAATTATGATCTGAAAACTCTTCTTGAAGCTTCCAAATTATTGACAGACAGGAAAGTTAATGTGAAGTTATTAATTGCTGGCACAGGACCATTAACTGACTATGTTGTTTCTTATATTACGCATAATAATTTAAGACAGACTGTTTATATCGGAAATCCAGATTCGGATACTTTGGCTCATATTTATTCATTTTGTGATATTGGATTATCAATGTATAGGAAAAGTTCGACAGTATCTATGCCTATTAAAGCATTTCACTACTTTGCAGCAGGTTTACCGATAGTGAATTCATTGGTAGGAGACTTAGCAAAATTTATTTCCACATATAATACTGGGTTAAATTATGAAGCTGAAAACCCTGATTCATTAGCCAGCACTTTGCAGAAATTAGCTTCCGACCATTCTAAACTAAAAGTAATTGCTAAAAATTCCTATGATCTGGCAAGTTTATTTGATATCAACATTCAGTATGAAAAACTTGTTAACCTTGTAAGGAAGATAAAACTTGAACTATTAAAGCAAACTGAGAATTGAGAAGAATCCTAAATGCTATTGAATAAGAAAATTTGTAAGATAGATTTCTTAATGAGAATAGATGCGGATTGAAACTAAATTATAAATGGTTTGAATAATTTTTATATTTGTGTTTTGAATACTCAAAATATTGATTAAGGGTGTTTTTACTAACCACTAATTTGAAGTTGGATTTTAATCTTAACAATGCAATACAACAATGAAATTACGACTGGCAAAAAACAAAGATGCACATTCTTTGGCAGCTATTCATCTTGAGTGTGGTTTACAGCAACCTGGTGGATTTATGTTCAAACTTGGTTATCCTTTTCTAAAAGCTTATTATAAGATTCTCTTGAAGGAAGAGAAAAGTATTGTAATTTTAGCTGAAGATCGTGAAAGAAAAGTTCATGGATTTTGTTCTGGAACACTTGCAGCAGAGGAACATGTCAAGGCATTAAAACAACATAGGGTGAAACTTTTTATATCAATTATCCCTTCGTTAATTAAAAATCCCGGGCTATTAAAAGACATTATTGAGAGATACAGATATTTAAATTCTGAAACCGATCATACGAAATTCGGAACAACAAGCGGGCCCAGAAATGAATACTGGGCATGGCTGCCCAAAAGTAACAAAAGCTTATCAATACATTTGTTTAAAACATGGTTGAATTTAGTTTACGATTTTGGTTTCGATCGTGTCAGAGGGGAGGTTGATTCTATTAATAAGCATATTATTTTGCTCCACAAGATATTAGGGGCTAAGGTTTTAGGAAATATTGATTTGCCGGATGGCAGGCAACGATATTATGTTGAATATGTGAATCAGGAGGGCGTTCCAAAGAATAATTGATTTGAATATTTATTAGACATTTAAATATTCAGAATTGTTTTAATGAATTGTGATTAGAACGATTTCAAAGAATGTAGATTCTTAAATATAAATTTTGATATAGAAATTTGAATTTTATGAGTTCCCTGACCTATTTTAATAAAAACGTTTTAATAACTGGTACTAGTCGAGGAGTCGGATTTGAAATTGCAAATTATTTTCTTGAAAATGGGGCTATTGTAGTCGGGTTAAGCAGACGAGAAGCGACAATCGAAAATGTTAATTACAAACATTATTCAGTAGATCTTTCAGACCCAGATTCTATTGTTGGCTGCTTTAAACAAAAAATTGGTAGAGACTTCAAGTCTTTGGATATCGTTATTAATAATGCTGCAGTATTGACATCGCAGTATTCAATGATAATGCCTCTGAAGAATGCTATTGACATGGTTAATATAAATTTATTAGGTGTATTTTTTGTATCCAGAGAAGCTGCCAAATTAATGCGAAAAAGTACTTCAGGCAGAATAATTAATATTGGTTCAATGGCTTCAAGTCTTGAGCCAGTTGGAGATTCAATATATGCCGCATGCAAAGTTGGGATTATTACATTAGCAAATGTTATGGCAAAAGAATTCGCATCAATGAATATCACTTGTAATACATTAGCAATAACTGCGATAGAAACTGATATGCTAAGACAACATACACCAACCGCTCAGGTCAAAATAAATGAAATTATCAAAAATTTGCCCATTCCCAGAATGACGAAAATCGATGATATTTTAAATGTTATTGATTTTTTTTCTTCAGAACGGAGTTCTTATATTACAGGTCAAATGATATACTTAGGTGGAATTAATTGAGTCTAATATTCATTCAATTAGAAATAGGATTTTCCCTTCTAATACTTACATTTTAACAGATGAGGTTAATCATTCCTGCCTGATTATCGATCCTGGAATGGATAGGGAACAAATTGATTGTGCAATTATGCGTTTAAATCTAAATCCCTTAGCGATCATAGCAACACATGGACATTTTGATCATATTGCAAGTGCTTCATTCTTTAAAAAGAAATTTAATATTCCTTTTTATATGCACGTAGCTGATTTGAAATTGCTTCAGTCTGTGAATTTCTATATGAAGGTTACTAAAATAAATTTTACAATTGATATTATAAAACCAGATTATTTATTGAAGGGTTCTTCAGAAATAATTTCAGTAGGGCAATTTGATTTAAATATGATTAATTTCCCGGGCCATACAAATGGGAGCTGTATAATTCAACATAAAAACCGGCTATTCTCAGGAGATATTATTTATAGAAAAGGGATGTACTTTAATAATTTCCCAGGGGAGAACAGAGTCAAACTTAAAGAGTCAATAACCAATATTTTCAATATGTTTTTGAATGATATAAATACAATGATATTCCCTGGCCATGGAGAGTCAGCCTTACTTGAACACATTAAAGTACATAACATGGAGTTGATTGACTTTTTAGGGCAAAATAGCTAACTTTCGAGTTTATGAATGATTATGGAATTGGTATAGTTGGAGCAAGTCATTATTTGCCAGAAAGAATACAAACTAATGAAGAACTATGTGAGATAATGACCGATGTTACACCTGAATGGATTATTTCCAAAACAGGTATAAAACGAAGGTATCTTGCAGGAACAGAAGATACTTCTTCTTCAATGTCCACAATTGCCTCTAAAAAACTTCTTGATAAACTAAATATTGATCCAACGGATTTAGGACTAATTGTTGTTGCAACATTTACCCCTGATTATATGTTTCCACCAGTTTCGGTGAAAATTCAGCGGGATCTACATGCAAAAAATGCTCAAATTATTGATATAAATACAAATTGTTCTGGGTTTGTTACGGCTCTGACTTTAGCTTCAGATAGAATGCTGGTTGATAAAACTTTAAAATACTCACTTGTTATTGGAGTAGAACTACATACTCGTTTCATTAACCCTAAGGATAAAGAAACTGCAATTTATTTTAGTGATGGGGCGGGAGTAGCTATCCTCGGAAAAGTGGAGAATAAATTTGGAATCATAGAGTCTAAGTTTCTAACTGATAGCTCCACATATGAAGCAGTCCGTTTAAGGGGCGGGGGCTCAAGTTTCCCGATAGCAGGAAGAGTCTTTTCTCCGGAAATTGATTATATCGAAATGAATGGGTTGGCTACATGGAAGCAAGCTGTAACTAATCTGCCTAAGGTGGTAAAGGGATTATTGATAAAAGCCAATATGGAAATAGAGGATATTGATTTTTGCATTTTTCACCAGGCTAATTTAAATTTGATCCAATACGTTATGGCAAAGTTGAAAATACCTTTGGACAGGACCTATACTAATGTTGAAGAAATTGGTAACACAGGGTCAGCAAGTATTGGGATTGCTTTAAGTGAGGCTTTCCAATTTGGGAAGATTAAATCCGGCCAGAATTTGCTGCTGGCAGGAGTTGGAGCAGGATTCAATTTTGGTGCTAACATATGGAAACTTGTATGAAAAAGTATTTTGAAATTAATATTGGAGATAAAGAGCAATTAAAACATACTATTTCCAAAGAAGATATAGATAAATTTGTCGACCTTACAGGAGATGATAATCGTCTTCATATAGACGATAAGTTTGCTAGTACAACATATTTTAAAAAGCCTGTTGTACATGGGATGCTCGGAGCTTCCTTTATTTCTACAATAATTGGCACAAAATTGCCTGGTGATGGTGCCCTATGGTTTTCCCAAACTCTGGAATTTATTCTGCCAGTCAGAATAGGGGATGAATTATTAATTATAGCTGAAGTGATTGGCAAAAACGATAGGGAAAATATTATCGAATTAAAGACTGATATTTTTAATCAAAACCAACAACTTGTTACAAAGGGTATAGCAAAAGTAAAAGTAATTGAGCAAGAGTTGGCGAATCAGAATATTCAAAATGAAGAGATTAAAATTCAGAAAACAGCACTTGTAATTGGAGGGACTGGTGGTATAGGAAGGGCAACTTGTTTGCAGTTAGCCAAAGATGGTTGCGATATAATTATTCACTATAATAAGAACAAACGTCTTGCGGGGGAGATAAAAAAGAGTATTGAATTATTAAATCAGAAGGCAATCATTGTTAATGCTGATATACTTAATGAACAGGATATAAAAAACATGGTTGAAAAAAGCATAAGAGCATTTGAACATATTGACATTCTGGTAAATTGTGCTGCATCTGTAATCCCAAATATTAAATTCGATAATTTGAATTGGATTGATTTTAGTAAACAAATTGAGCTAAACATTAAGTCTATATTTTTAATTATGAAGGAAATCGTTCCTGGAATGATTAAAAACAACTATGGAAAAGTAATTAACGTAGGGAGTCTTTCTGCCGAAAAGCCTAATGTGGAATGGGCACATTATATTACAGCTAAGTCGGCGTTAATTGGTTTGACTAAATCACTGGCGGTTGAGCTTGGTCCAAAAGGAATCAGAATAAATATGGTTACACCAAGTCTTCTGAATACTGAATTAACTGCAGATATACCTGAAAAGATTAAGCTTGTTACTGCTTTTCAAACTCCACTAAAACGGCTTGCTTTGCCTGAAGATGTTGCTGGAGCTATAAGCTTTTTAGCTTCAAATAAATCAGATTTTTGTAATGGGGAAAATATCCGAGTTAATGGAGGACAATTTATGATATGAAATTATCGAGTATTTTGTGAACTTATGAAAGATATTAAATATTCAGAGATACTAAGGCTTAATAAAGAATTTACGTTTGATGAATCTGTTCGCCTTATAGAAATAAGGGTGCTTTCAAATGTTTCGGTTCAACAATCAAAAGAAATATTTGAATTTACACTTAGAAGCGAGTCGGTTCCGGCAAAGGTTTATTACGGTGATTATGATAACATCATACAGGATAGCCTTAAATATCAGACATCCAATGTAGTTATTATTTTCTGGGAGATCTGTAATATTAGTGATGGTTTTGAGTACTCCAGCTATTTACTTGATAAAGATTACATAAACAAACTGATTGAAAGAATCAAACAAAATATCGATCTGGTTTTTCAAAATCTAAAAGCAACTTCATTGGTTTTATTCAATAGATTTTCTGCCCTCTTGTTTTCTTATCCGACTATTCAAAGTAATAATCTGAAGTTAATTGCTGATCAGTTAAATCAATACCTTGAAGAAAAGGCTACTTCAACGATTAAACTCATAGATATAGATAAAGTAATTGCTCAGGCAGGAGTTGAGAGAAGCTTGAATTTGAGATTCTACTTTTCATCAAAAGCATTGTATTCAATTGATTTTTTTAAAACCTATGCACAGTTTGTTAAGCCGTATATATTGGCAGCAAATGGCAAAGCTAAAAAAGCATTAATATTTGATTGTGATAATACTTTATGGGGTGGAATCGTAGGAGAGGATGGTATCGATGGTATTGAAATGTCGGTAAAAACTAAGAATGGGAAAATATTTAACCAGGTGCAGAGCATTGCCTTAGCATTGAACCAGAAAGGAATTTTGTTGGGTCTCTGCAGCAAAAATAATGTTAAAGATGTTGATGAAGTCCTTAACAACCATCCAGATATTCTTATAAAAAATGAATACATAACTATCAAGAAGGTTAATTGGAATGACAAGATTACAAATTTAAGAGAGATCGCATCTGAGTTGAATATTGGTCTCGATAGCATTGTTTTTGTGGATGATTCCTCATTTGAAGTTAATTTGGTAAAAGAAAGGTTGCCTGAGATAAAAATCATTCAAGTACCAGAAAAACTATATGAGTATCCAATTTCATTACTTAAACATTTTGATTTGTTTTATAACCTGTCATATTCAAGAGAGGATAAGCAAAAAACCGAAATATATAAACAACAGTCCTTACGTGAAGTTGAGAAAAAATCTTTTGCAAATATCGATGATTATCTCGTTTCATTAGAATTGTGTCTGACCGTTTTTAAGAATGATCTTTCTCTAACCGCTAGATTATCTCAAATGACACAAAAAACAAATCAGTTTAATCTGACCACAAAAAGATATACCGAAACTGAAATATCTAATTTTATTTCTCATCCTGATTATGTTGTATTTGGCATTTCAGTCAAGGATAAATTTGGTGATAATGGAGTTACGGGTTTATGTATATTAAACTTAGATAAAGATACATATTCGGTAACTTTTGATGTTTTTTTGATGAGTTGCAGAATAATAGGCAGGAAAATCGAATATGCTTTCATGGACCATCTGGTCAGTTACTTAAAAGAGAATAATGTAAAAACAGCTTCGGCAAGTTATATTCCTACTAAAAAAAATGGACAAGTAAGCGATTTTTATGCAAACTGCTTTTTTAACGAAATATCATCAATTGATGAATCTAAAAATTATGTCTTGAACATTACCGAATATAAACCTCATAATTTAGATTATATAAAAATAGAATATGGAGAAATCAACTAAAGAAAGAATTTTAAATGTGATGGCTATAACATTTGAAACTTCCTTAGAAAAATTAAATGAAAACTCATCAGTCGACAACATCGAAAATTGGGACTCTTTAAAGCATATGAATCTAGTTATTGCTTTGGAGGAGGAGTTTGAGATTAGTATACCTGATGATGAAGTTGGTAATATTATTTCTTATAAACTTATAGAATTAGTTGTAAATGAATGCTCAACAAAATAACATGACAGTTAATATAAGGACGGGTAGCGGAATTGCAATTATCTGGAATGGAGAGAAAATCTCTTATGATAGATTAGCAGAAAGAATAGATTTTTGGCAGGAGAAACTTTCAGGAATTAAATCAGGGACTGTGGTTGCCATTGAAGGTGACTTCTCTCCGGAGTCAATAGCAATATTATTAGTCTTGATTAATACTAAATCGATAATTGCCCCATTGGATTTGAAGCAGCATGAGAAAAACAAGAAAAAATATGAAATTGCTGAAGTAGAACTGTTAATCACATGTAATCCAAAAGATGAAGTTACGATTGAAACCATTGAAAATTTTAATAATGGGCAAAAAAATAGCTATTATCAAGAAATTATTAATAGAAATGTGCCTGGTTTAGTATTATTTACATCAGGTTCATCTGGTCAGCCTAAAGCAGCAGTTCATGATCTTTCAAAACTATTAGAAAAGTTCAAGGTAGAGAGAAAAGCTTTAGTGACTATAAATTTTTTGCTATTTGATCACTGGGGAGGATTGAATACATTGTTCCATATTCTTTTCAATGGAGGTAGTGTTGTAACTTTGCAGGAAAGAAATCCAGATTACGTATGTCGACTGATTGAGGAATATCATGTAGAACTATTACCAACATCTCCATCTTTTTTAAATCTACTTCTTATAGGAAGGGCATATGAAAGATGGAATCTGAAAAGCTTGCAGGTAATTAGTTATGGTGCAGAACCTATGCCTGAAAACCTTCTTAATAAAGTGAATTCTGTTTTTCCGGGCGTAAAACTATTGCAAACATACGGACTAATTGAATTAGGAGTTCTTCGTTCAAAATCAGAAAGTAATGAATCATTATGGGTGAAAATAGGTGGTGAAGGCTACCAGGTAAGAGTGGTTGACGGTTTATTGCAAATTAAGTCAGATTCAGCTATGCTTGGATATCTCAATGCTGAGAACCCTTTTACTGAAGATGGCTGGTTTATGACTGGTGACTCGGTAGAGGTGAAAGATGAATATTTCAGAATATTAGGACGAAAATCAGAACTAATAAATGTTGGAGGAGAAAAGGTTTTTCCTCAGGAAGTTGAAAATATTATTCTGGAATTGGATTTTGTTGAAGATGTTGTTGTCTTTGGTGCCAAGAATCCGATCTTAGGTACTGTGGTGGCTGCTAAAGTCAAAATCAAGAGTCCAGATAGCGTGGATGATAAGGCATTAATAATTGCAATTAAAAAACATTGTAATGGCCGATTAAGCAGGTTTAAGGTCCCTGTACAAATATCAATTTCTCGCGAAAATATTGTGAATGAAAGGTTCAAAAAAGGTCGATATGGAAATTAAATTAACTTTTTGCAAGGGTTTTTATAAAAAAGTATTCCATCGCATTCATTTTTGATACATTGATTCAAGATAGAATAGATTGTGAATGACATAAGGTAAATATTAATAAATACAAGAATATTAAATGATTACAGAACAAAAAATTGAAGATTTGATATTATCTACTTTAAATGTAATAAATGATAGCTTCGAAGATGATGCTAAAATTCAAATCACACCTAAAACCGTGCTATTTGGAAATCATTCAGAAATCGATTCTTTAGCTTTGGTTTCACTGGTTGTAGATTTAGAAACTTCTCTTAGTGGAGATTTTGGAGTTGATGTTTCACTTACTGACGACAGGGCTATGACAAGAGAAAAATCACCCTTTACTGACGTATCAAGTTTAAAGGAATATATATTTGAATTATTGACTGAGTTATCTGGAAAATCATAAGATAAAATTTCAATATAATATCATTTACTACGAGAAAACCAAATATTAAAATTTACATATTCAATTATTGGTTGAAATGTATTTACTATTGAATTATCTCAGGTTTTCTGATTTAGCAAATATCATATAATAAGTTAAATATTTTAAGATTTGTGTTTGAAGATATTTTGCCTTCAGTAAGGATGTATAGTGAAAATACAAGAAAGTATTTAGAGATATTCTTTTTAAGTCTCACTTCTCTGCTATTCCTTTTCAAAACAAATATACCTCTATTTAAATATCCTTTTTTAGCTTTTTATGTAATACTTTTTGCATATTCAATAATTACGTTCAGGAAAAGGGTTTTACGTATTCTTTTCGAATTTACAAAACAAATATTCATCGTTTTTCTTCTCAGTACTATTCTGATTTTTGCGTTCATCTTTTCAAATAAAATTTATCTGGAAGTATTTAAAGATATAATTAATCTTCTGATAGTTGTCTCTTTTTTCTATATTGGCAGCCTAATCATTTCAGACAAATCCGAATTAAAGATTTTCTTATCGAACCTGTTCTATCTAATTATTTTATTTGCAATTATATTCTCGTTTTTTGATCTTATAAATCTATTTCATATATATGATTTTAAAGAGATTTTTAGTAATAATCAAGTATCGCAGGTATATACTAGCGATATTCAAAACTTTGATTACAACTTTGCACTACTTCCAATATTTTTTGGTATACTTTGTGTGTGTTTTTTGTTACAGAATACAGAATCAAAACCTCAAATATTTCTTTTTAATTGCTTACTGATTTTATTCTCTTTAAGCATTTTTTTCGCAGGGTCAAGACGTGGAATAATTCTATTGTCATTATTTATTATAATTATTCTGCTTCTCCTTCTGTTTGGGTTAATAAAAAGTTCAGTTTATCTATTACAATTCCCCCAAAAAATATCATTTTATTTAATTTCTTTATTAGGAATTATTATCTTTTCAGGCTATTTTATTTTTTTCGCTCCTTATTCTTTTAAAAACAGAACACTCCGCTTTCTTGGTTCAAAAAATCTTCAATCGACAAAAGAGGTTATTGCTTCAAAATTGTTTAGAAGTTTCAAAGTAATCGACCAAAAATCGGAATATTTCGATTTTTATGGTCGAATATGGACTTCCAGATACATTTATAATGATCCGGAAAGTGGATGGGGCCAGCGAATTCATAAAATAATCTACCCATTAACTGGCGAAAATGTTGAGATTGTTCCTCCTGATGCAAAAGGGTACATGATGGATAGTACTTGTAATGCTAACATAATTAATGGTTCAGATGCTGTTTCTTATACTCAACTTAAGTATACAAAAACTCAAAATAACGAAATTATCTATGCATCTGTATATTGCTTTGTTTCCAAAGATTTTAATGGGGATTGGGCAAGGATTGTGCTGGACGGGTCACTTAATGGGAATTCTTTTGGTTATAATAATTATGATTTAAGGACGAAAGGGACATGGCAAAAACTTAGTTCAATTTCATATTGTAAGAATGGCGTAATAATTCCAAGTTTATATTTTTCTAAAATTGGGGCAATTGACTTTTCTTCATTAAAAGGTTATATAATATTTGCGAGTCCTAATATCCAGGTCTTCAATGCTAATGATACGTTAATTTCAACATTATCGAAAGATCCAGATATTGGTTGGGGCGTAAGAGTTCATAAAACAGTATTCCCTCTTTTAGGGAAAAATGTAAATATGGTCCCAATTGGTGCAAAAGGTTATTTGATGGACTCTACCTGTAACGCAGATACATGGGATGGGAATGCTTACTCCTATTCATATCCGCATAGTTTTTTTGTGTCGGAGGGACAAGTTGTAAAATCAACAGTTTATTGCTATGTTTCTGAAGATTTTAATGGAAACTGGGCGAGAATTACTTTAGGAGGAGCTATCAGGAGCCAGGATACGTCACACAATGCGTATGATCTACATCGAAAAGACTGTTGGCAGAAATTGGAGATTAGTGCAGAATGTGGAAATGGGAAAATAACATCATATTTATTTTTTGAAAAAACTGGTGTTACTGATTTTAAATTGCTTAAAGGATATGTGATTTTTGCTTACCCAAAGACTGAAATATTGAATAAAACGGATAGTTTATTTTCTTTTGATGATAAATCAAATTTATATTTCGGGAAGAATGCGAAATATCCTCTTAATTTTCAAAATAATAGTAAATTTCAATCTTTAAAACTCTCCTACGATAAAAACACAATTTCAATTATACAGAACCTCAAAAAAAAGAATTCATACTATTCTTGTTTTGTTATAGATTTCTCCTCTTTATTCGCTCAAATTTCTTTCCAAAGAGATCATGATCCTATCCGTGTGCTAGCCTCTAGATTAATTCATGAAGATTCATCATATTACAAGTACAAAAGCAATTTATTAGTAGATACGATTTCTGATAATTTCGTTGATCCAAGACTTATAAGATGGAAATTTGGTGTACAAATCTTTTTAAAGGAATATAATTGGAAACAAAAAATTTTCGGAAATGGATTTAATTTTTTGAATTGGTATGGATATTATTTCACAAAAGACAAAACTAAAACTGATTATCCTCATAATCCATTTTTATACATTATACTTTACTCTGGTATAATAGGATTTGTTATATATCTGATACTTTTAGCCAAAACGGTTTACCTATATATTTTGTATATTAAGCAGTCAATGATATTTTTTCTTTTTTTTCTTATAACTTTTTATTTTACTTTTTTTAGTGGAGGAAGTCCATTTGATCCTGCGACTATAGGTTTCTTTATTTTGCTTCCTTTTTTTATAAATTTCATTGAAGAAAAAACAAAAACTGACCCTAGAACAGAATCGAGTATTTGAGTTTTTACATTATTTTTTTAATATTTAGTAAATTTGTATAGAATACTTTTAAAATATGGAATAAACTTATTTAATTACTAAATAATGTTAAAGTTGAAAACGATAAGTTGTTTTTTGATGGCACTGGACCAGAATTTCAGTATTCAGTCGAAATTGAAAAATTATGCGAAACTGGAGAATTCAAGTATTATTAAGTTAACTTAAATGGTTGATATTGTGATTTGACAATGGAAAATGCAGTTACTTTCTGAATAGAGACCTTTCGAAATGCCTCTAATGTTCCACTCTGACTTAGATTTAAAGGAACAGGCGAAATATTAGTAAAACTTGTGGTTCAATCCCACCAACTCCCCGATAATAATGGGATGTGCTATATTCATAATTATTATAGATGATAATTTCATATAAATGTGTAAGTCCTTTAAAATATTATCATACTTTACCATTTCTTATTGTTTTTCAATTTCAAGATTACTCTTTTGCATAGATTTTCTAAGCGTATATTTGATCTTTTGGCTTCGTCCATAGGACTGAGTCTTCTTTTACCTTTTTTTCTGATTCTTAGCGTTGCTATAAAATTAAGTATGCCAGGAGATATTTTTTTTCGTCAATCGAGGATGGGTAAAAATGGAGTCCCTTTCAGGTTATTTAAATTCAGAACGATGAAAAGTATTCAGAAGGCTCCCGAAGGAAGGTTTAATCCTGGAGATAGGACCAGAGTCACTAAATTAGGATCTTTCTTGCGTAAGTATAAGCTTGATGAATTACCGCAGCTAATAAATGTACTAATAGGAGATATGTCAATTGTGGGCCCCAGACCAGAAATTAGAGAATGGACTGAGGTTTACCCTTCTGAATGGAAGATTATTCTTTCTGTTAAACCTGGGATAACTGACAATGCATCCATAGCATACAGAGATGAGGAAGAAATTCTTTCAAAAGCGGATGATCCTCACGAAATATATAGAAATTTGATTCTTCCAAGAAAATTAGCTCTCTATATCTCATATGTTCAAAATAATAATTTACTGAAAGATATTGGTATTATTTTCAGAACTTTAATAACTGTAATTTACAAATAATGAATAACCATAAAATACCATTTTCCAGGGTTCCTATCATAGGAAATGAAATAAAATACCTGAAAGAGGTACTGGACAGTGGTTGGCTGACGACAGCAAGCAAGGCTCTTGCATTTGAGAGAAAATTTGCAGAATATGTCGGAGCTAAATATGCTTGCGCCGTTAACTCCTGTACTGCTGCTCTACATCTTGGAATTGAAGCTCTTGGAGTAAAGCAGGGCGATAAAGTGTTTGTTCAATCAATGACTTTCACTGCCTCTGCAGAGGTTGTAAGATATCTTAGGGCTGATCCGGTTTTCCTTGATACCGAATATGGAACAAACCTGATTACACCAGAAATTCTGTTAAACGCTATAAAAAAATTCCCCGATGTTAAATATCTGATTATTGTCCATTATGGAGGACAGGCTGCTAAAATGACCTCATCCGACGGAAATGGTCTGCTTGATATTTGTAAAAGAAATGGAATAAAAATACTTGAAGATGCTGCGCATGCATTCCCTTCTAGACTGAACGGAAAAATGATTGGATCATTTGGCGATATAACTTGCTTTAGTTTTTATGCTAACAAGACAATAACTACAGGAGAAGGTGGAATGTTAACCACTGAAAATGAAGAAATATACAAACGCGTTAAAACCATGAGGTTACATGGAATTAATCGTGATATTTGGGATAGGTTTACCTCAGAAAAACCTTCTTGGGAATATGATGTTATTGAAGCAGGATTTAAGTACAATATGCCAGATATAAATGCGGCTATTGGTCTGGCACAGCTTGAATATGCTGAAGAGTTAAGAAAAGAAAGACAACGTGCAGCTGAGTTTTATTATAATGAATTGATAAGTATTAAGGAGATCGATTTGCCTATCTGCCATGTCCCTCTGCAGGATCACGCCTGGCATCTTTTCCCTGTTGTTATTAAACCTGAAGCTGGGATAGATAGGAACATGTTTATAGAGATAATGGCGACTGAAGGTATTGGAACCTCAGTTCACTACAAGCCATTGCATAGGATGACTTATTATCAGACAAATTATTTCTTAAAAGCCAGTGATTTTCCAAACTCTGAAAGGACCTGGAAAGGAAATGTATCCCTTCCATTATTTCCTTATATGAAGAATTCTGAACTGAAATATATCTGCAAAAAGATAAGAAATATATTGGAGACCAAGTGAATATATTTTTTTGTTAAAAAATAACATTTTTAATACTGGATTAAATTGTTTTGACTTAACTTTGCTAAACAATTTTATAAAGGGAGATAAGAATAGAATATTCTATATAATATTTTTAATCATTTGTCCTACTTCATCTTCACAGAATTATCTGTTAAGTTTTTCAGCAACAGGATCTTCATCCTCAGTATCGAAAGTAACGGTCGAAAATTTAAGAGCAGGTACTTCCTTATTGTTAAACGGCGATGATATTTTACGTTTAAATGTTATCACCTAACCCCAAATAGAGATGTTCAAAACTACCTTTACTAGTTTCATCAACTCTAGCATGAACTTTGTTTATTCAATAAATAATTGAGCTTTGAATGAATTGATTCTTTCCATTATTACTGTTTCATTCAATAGCCGGGAAACAATTTGCAATACTATTGAATCTGTTATTAATCAAACTTATCAAGGAATTGAATATATAGTTATTGACGGTGGTTCGACAGATGATACTGTTGAAATTATTAAATCTTATGGGAATAAGATTTCAAAATTTGAATCTGAACCAGATTATGGTATCTATGATGCTATTAATAAAGGCATCAGACTTTCAACCGGAAATATCATCGGGATCTTAAATTCTGATGATTTGTTTTATGATAACAATGTCATTCAAAAAGTCGTTGATGCTTTTGAGAGAAATGAAACTGATGCTGTTTATGGTGATGTGCAGTTTGTCGATCCTGCAAACACTTCAAAAATTGTACGATATTATTCTTCAAAACATTTTAATCCCGCAAAATTCAAATGCGGATTCATGCCTGCTCACCCAAGTTTTTATGTAAAGCGAAAGATTTATGAGGAATTGGGATATTATAAAACTGATTATCAAATTGCTGCTGATTTTGAATTGGAAATGCGCTTTCTGTTGACTAATCATATCAGGTACAGATATCTTGAGTTGCCAATTGTATCGATGAGAACCGGAGGGGTTAGCAATAAGTCGATATTTAGCAATATTACTCTAAATAAGGAAATCTATAAAGCATGCAGGGAAAATGGGATAAGGACCAATTATTTCCTTATTTATTCAAAATACTTCACCAAAATATTCCAATTCTTTGGGAAAAAAGTGAAATATTAAGATGACACAAGTGCTTATCACGGGCTCCAAAAGTTTTATAGGTGCAAATTTCAGGAAATTTTCTAAGTTCAAAGATATTGATGAAGTGTCATTGCTGGATAAAAGACCGGAGGAAATAAATTATGGAAATTATGACGTAGTACTGCATTTAGCTGCAATTGTGCATCAATCTCGTAAGATAGAAGAGGAGGAGTATTTCAGAGTCAACAAAGATTTATGCCTGGAAGTAGCCAGCCATGCAAAGAAATCAGGTGTCAGGCAATTTGTATTTTTAAGTACTCTAAAGGTATATGGGGGATTTATAGATGGCTCTGACTTGAGAAATGAGAATTCAGAATGTTTCCCTGATGATGCCTACAGCAAGAGTAAGTATGCTGCTGAAAAAGACCTCAGGAAACTGGAAGACAAAAATTTTATTGTTTCGATTATCAGAACTCCATTAGTGTATGGTGAAGGGGTAAAGGCCAATATGATGAGTTTGATAAAACTTGTTGATTTGCTCCCTCTTCTTCCATTTGATAAGATAGAAAACAGAAGGAATTTTACATATGTTGAAAATCTAATTGGATTCATTGATAAGATTATTGAAAAAAGCGCTTCAGGAGTATTTATCGCAATGGACATGCATGCTCATTCTACGACAGAAATAATAAATTATATATCAGAATCCATGGGGAGAAAAGTACACCTGTTTAAGCTGCCTAAAATATTTTTACGATTTTTCTACTTTCTTGCTCCGGATAAACTGGATAAATTATTTGGTTCATTTGAATTTGAAAACAATAGTTCACTACAACATTTGGATTATCAGCCTTCTGTCACAACCGAAGAAGGTATAAAAAGAACGGTATCATTCTATCTGGAAAACAAAAAACAACGATAACAAAACATCATTAACTAATTAACAAATACTATTCTCTAATTCTCAATAATTTGAATATCATTCTTATAACCGGTACTATTCTATTATTGGGAATTATCTCGTTTATCTTGACTTTTCTGATAATGCGCTTTGCTGTCAGAAATAAAATGACAGTTATACCGAACGAGAGAAGTTTACATGATCTGCCAACCCCCAAAGGCGGAGGTATAGCCATTGTACTTACCTGGTACACAGGCATCACAATTTTATTTTTATGTGGGATCATCGAGCGGAACCTTTTTTTTGCTTTATTGAGTGGAATTTTTTTGGCGATTGTAAGTCTGATAGATGATTTAAATGGACTGAAACCCGTGATCCGACTTATAATACAATTTCTTACAGCTATCCTTGCTTTCTTCTTTTTAGGAGGACTACGTCCTCTTATTATGCCACTGATCAATTTTAACTATGATTTTCTGGTGTATCCGGCAGCTATATTTGGAATGGTTTGGTTTATTAATCTTTTCAATTTTATGGATGGGGTAGACGGTTTCGCTTCAACCGAAGCAATTATAATCTGCTCTGTTTTGTTTATTGTGTCGGGGAATCTGATAAACCTGTTATTAATTTCCTGCGTTTTTGGTTTTCTTTTCTGGAACTGGCCCAAAGCAAAGATTTTTATGGGTGATGTAGGAAGTACTCAGCTTGGATTTATACTTGTAGTTCTGGGAATCTACTTTCATAACATCTATAAGTTTTCAATACTGAACTGGATAATGCTCTCATCTCCTTTCTGGTTCGATGCAACACTTACTTTATACCGCCGATGGCGTAATGGTGAGAAACTAAGTGAGGCTCACAGGAAACATGTTTATCAAAGAATTGTCCAGTCTGGCTTCTCCCATTTAAAAGTCAACATATACTTAATAGCTGTCAATTGTTTTGTAGTATTAATGATCCTTATATACAGGGAGTTTAAATTCCTTCAGATTCCTCTTTTTTTTCTGACCCTATTGCTTTATTATCGGATTACACGAATTGTTGATAAAAGGATGCCATTCTGATGGCGCCGGAATTCTGATATTCTAATTCATAAACCTGATTTTGAGATTCAATTTTTTAAGGCTTATAAAGTCCGATATTCTGCGCAACAGTGCCATTTTGATTTCCGGGACCGCTTTTGCCCAGTTAATCCCTATACTGTTACAGCCTCTCCTGCGCAGATCATTTACTCCGGATACTTTTGGTGCATATAGCGTATATATGAGCCTGCTTGGTATATTAATTGTTATCTCCTCATTAAGGTATGAACTGGCAATTATACTTCCGGAAAAAGATAATGAAGCAATGGCAGTATTTTTTCTGTCTGTAATATTAAATTTTATCTTTAATCTGATCCTGTTTATTGTAATTCTTATTTTTAAGATACAACTTCTTTCAATTTTAAACCTTCAACAAAAGTTTTACATCTATCTGCTTCTTACCCCCGCCGGCATTTTCTTATTTGGGTTCTACCAGAGTATAAACTATTGGCTTATAAGAAAGAAAGGATTTATAGCTATATCAGTAAATAAGTTTGTACGCCGTGGGGTTGAGGGTGCATCTCAGATTACTTTCGTATTTACACGGGTAGCTAATGGATTGATTTTTGGAGATCTGTTAGGTCATATTGCAAATATTACTTCCGGATTGGTGCAAGGAATAAAAACCGGTTTATCAATCAAATTATTTAGTCCCCGGCTGACAATGTATGTACTAAAAAGATATTCCCATTATCCGAAATATAATTTTCTGCCTGCATTTATGGAGGCATGTAGTTTTCTGTTGCCTGTAATAATGATAAATAAATTCTTTTCTTCTGAAAGCACAGGCTATTTTGATCTTTGCAAATTACTTCTTTCAGTGCCACTGGCTCTCATTGCAACTTCCTTATCGAATGTACTGCTTCAACGGATTTCCGAAAAGGACAGATTAAATCTCAGTATTAAAGGTGATCTTTTAAATGTACTAAAGATCATATCCCTTATAGTCTTTACTGAGATTGCAGTAATTCTACTCTTTGGCGATGATTTATTCAGACTTTTTTTTGGACCAAAGTGGGAAATATCAGGTAGAATATCAAGGATACTCGTATGGTCATTCGCTTTTAATTTTTTGACTTCCTCATTCAGCAGCATTTTCATTTCATTGAAGAAGATTAAGCTTCTCAGTGCATGGCAGATATTTTACTTTGCTGCTATTATTATGTTGGTCTTTTTCAATCATTTGAGCTTTGAATCATTTTTAAAGGTTTATGTAACTATAGAAGTAATATGCAGCTCAATAGTAAGCATATTGTTGCTAAATGTGGTTGCCAGATATGAACGGGAAATTCTGACCTTAAATTCAGTTAATACCGAATGAAAATCACTTGTGGTATATTTGCTAATATTGCTCCATTATACTCAAAGCCTCTTTGGTATGAACTTGCAGCATCAACGAATGTCAAATATACTTTTTATTCATCAAGGGAGGGTTATTCAGGTATTAAGACCATAGATGTAAATGAATCAAAATGCATTGATCCCAAGGCTTTATTAGACTGGCATTTTCTTACAAATATTATAATTAAGAACAGAATAATATATCAGAAAGGAATAATTTCAAAATGTCTGCAAACTGATCATGATGCATATATTTTATATGGAGAAATGCACTGTATTTCAAATTGGGTTGCAGCTTTAATATGTAAGATACGAAGAAAACCATTTATTTTTTGGGGTCATGGTCTTTATGGTAATGAAAAGAATCTTAAGAAAAGAATCAGACTTTTATTTTATAGACTTGCTGACATCAATTTTGTTTATGGCAACATTTCCAGGAACTTAATGATTGAATCAGGATTTAATCCAAATAAAGTACTTACAGTATATAATTCGCTGAACTTCAACTATCATAAGAAATTATTTTATGAAAGAAATGAAGGCGAGCTCAGTGAGATTAAAGTAAGGTTATTTCAATCAAGGAGCAATCTTCCCGTTATTTTATTCATAGGGAGGTTAACCAGAGAAAAGAAAATTTCATATTTATTGGAGTCAATTTCCTTATGTAAGCTAAGGGGTAACGATTTCAACTGCCTGATTGTCGGGGAAGGTGAGGAATCTGAACAACTTAAAAACCATGCTGAGAAACTGGGAATTTCCAGATCTGTTTATTTCTATGGTTCAAGTTATGAGGAAAATATGAACGCCAATCTGATTATGTTATCAGATTGCTGTGTTTCACCTGGAAATGTTGGCCTCACCGCTATACATAGTCTGTCATTTGGGACTCCGTTGATTACCCATAATAACATCTTTAACCAGGGTCCTGAAGTTGAAGCAATTATACAAGATAAGACAGGATTGTTTTTTAAAGAAAACGATGTGACAGACCTTTCTTTTGTTATTGAGGATTTTGTTCTGGGAAAACAGAAGGAAGTAATGTCACCAAACTGTATTAGAGAGATTAATGAATATTGGAATCCATTGAATCAATCCGCCATAATCGATGAGGCAATAATTAAACTATTACAGAAAAAAAGGAATGGTATCAAAGTTGTCGAATAAACTTAAATATTTTTTTCTTAAGGAACAATTCAATCCATCATTTTTAGGTCTATTTATAAATCCTTTTTATTTTGCCAGAAAAGCAATTTATAATAATATAAAATCTTATGCTTCAAATATAAAAGGTAAAACCCTCGACGTAGGATATGGAACAAAGCCATATGAATATCTATTCGATTGCGAAGAATATATTGGACTGGACACAGTTAATTCGGGTCATAAACACGAATTCTCAAGTATAGATATAGTTTATGACGGAGCAAATATACCATTTGAAAATAATTATTTTGACTCAATTGTCTGTTTTGAAGTGCTGGAGGCTATTTTTGAACCGAAATGTTTCCTTAAGGAATTAACCCGTGTTCTAAAACCTGGAGGTTATGCTCTATTTACAGTTCCTTTTATATGGGATGAACATGATCAACCAAACGACTTTGCAAGATATTCATCATTTGCCTTAAGCACTTATTTGAAGAACAGAATTTTATTGTCTTGAAAAATGGGAAATATCTTGATGACCCCAGAATTATATTCCTATTGGTTAACGCATATATTTACAAGGTTATTAAAAGAATTTTACCGAATAGAGTTTTATCCTACATGCTCATTCTTCCGTTGACTTCATTCAACAATATTATTGGTCATATCTCATTCATATTTCCAAAGAATAGGGATTTATACTTTGGAAATATATTTCTTCTTAAAAAAGTATAGATGGTTAATATTTCATTTTCCTGGGATGATGGAGCTGTCGAAGATCTGAAACTAATGGATCTTTCCTTAAAGTACAAGATTCCCGGAATGTTCTTCATACCGGCAACTAATGCTGAAAGAAAAGTATTATCCGGGAAGAACATGAAAAAAATAGATAATAATGGTTTTGAAATCGGAGCACATACATATTCACATAAATATCTTTCAAAGCTTCCTTTGAATGAGGCTCAGGTGGAAATTGTTTCCGGGAAAGACTATCTGGAACAACTGCTTGGTAAAGAAGTTTATCACTTTTGCTTTCCCGGAGGCAATTATAATAGTGAACTGATAAATATGACTCGCCTGTATTTTAATTCCGCAAGGACAGCGGACACGGGTGCACTTTTAGGAAAAGACTCATTTTTGATCCGTCCTGCTATACATTTTTATGATCGTGGTAAAATATCCTTGCTTTACAATAGTGTAAAAAACAGGTCGCTTGTATGTCCGGCTATTTTAAAGAATTTATCCGAAGACAGGTATTTCGTTCTTTTAAAGAAAATAATTGAAGGTCTTAATAATTATAGGGGTACACATAGAATAATAGTTTGGGGTCACAGCTGGGAGATTGAACAATTTTCTTTGTGGGGGGAGCTGGAAGATTTTTTTCAATGGTTAACAAAGAATTATTCATCGAATCTTCGAAATTATTCGGAAATCCTGAGTTGTAATAATATTTCTGACATTTAAACAGAAAATTAAGAATGTCAGATAAAAGATCATTGCTGTTTTACGGAGAATTGCCACCCGAAGCAATTCATGGGATTGCCTGTTCCAATATAATAAATCTCAGAATGTTAGAAAGTAATTTTGAAATTGTTATTATAAAGGAAATAAGCACCCTTAGAAGTAAAGGCCTGATAGCTGTTAAAAAGATCTTTAAAATAGTAAAGGACCATTGCCTGATTCTTATCAAAGCATTTCAAAAGAAATTTGATTTCTTTTATCTGACATTCTCCATATCTTTTCTGGGTGGATTGAAAACTCTTCTTTCAATAATCTGTTTCCGTATATTTAATAGGGGTAAGGTAATACTGCATATTCACCGTGGGGATTTCATTATGTGGTATAATAAGCATCTATCCAATAAATTGCTGGCAAATCTGGTGATAAAATTATCAGAAAGAATAATAGTCTTATCGGATATTCAGAAAAGAGCATTTAATGAAATATTTACCAAACCTGTTTTTGTTTTACATAATACTGTTGAATGCGAGTTTGATAATTCTTTGACTGAAAAGAAAAACAATCATTTTATCTTTATTTCGAATTACTTATATGAAAAGGGAATTTTTGATCTCATGGAAGTGTTCTCAAAACTTTTGACAAAATATCCCGACATTACTCTTCAAACTTACGGTGCATTTCCGACACCAGAAATAAAAGAAAGTATTCTGAGATACCGGCACCAGAATATATCAGTAGGAGAAGTCATTACAGGAAAAGAGAAATTCGCTGTAATTGAACGGGCAGATTGCTTAATACTCCCATCTTTTAATGAGGGTGAACCTTTGGTCCTGCTGGAAGCTATGTCAGTAGGTACTCCGGTTATTTCAACAAATGTGGGATTAATCAAGGAAATGCTTGGGATGGATTACCCTTTCATTTCTATACCGGGGGACCAGGCTTCGCTGGAACAGAAAATAATTAAGTTTATAAACTGCCGTGATAACCTCCAGATATCAAAAAAGTTGAAAGAAAGATATTCTTTAGTTTATTCAAATAATGCCCACTCTTTGAATCTTAACTCAATTTTCAATTAAATCTCGATCTTAATCCAAAATTACATTATTTGATGATACCTATCATTAAAACTATCAGAGAAGCGTTCTCAAGATCTGGTTATCTGGCCTTTATTTCAGCATTTTCTGGAATCCTTGTGCTTACACTGCATAATGATTATATGCCTCCGTTTATAATTGCCTGGCTTCTTTTCTGGATAATTGATTTTGCATTAAGAAATTGGAAAATATCTGAAGATGAAAGAAAAGTTCGTTCCTTATTATTTTTATTTCTGGGACTTAATCTTGTATTCTTAATTGGATTGTTTTACTCTGATAATATTCATGCTGGTTCCGTTTTATTCTTCAGAAGACTGTCATTGCTGGTCTTCCCGATCCTGCTCTTTTCTCCGGGATATGAAATAAAGAAAAGAATAGATCTCCTCCTTAAGGTATTTGTTGCCGGAATAATAGCGTTCATTGTTTTCTGTTTTTGCTACGCATTATACAGGTCAATTATCTTCAGAGATGGTTCCTGGATCTTCAATCCCTACGATCCGGTTCAACCCTGGTTGAACTACTTTTACGGCCAGCTGCTGTCGATCGATCAGCACCCTTCGTATGTTGCCATGTACTCATTACTAGGCATGTTTATTTCTTTGGAATTTTTCTCACATAAATCTCTGAAGGGCAAAGTGAGATTATTATGGCTGATTACAGCAGTGTTTTTACTTGTTTCACTCTATTTTCTTTCATCCAGGGCCGCTTATCTTGCAGTACTGATAATTCTGCCTGTCTTTATCTGGATAAAGTTCAAACCGCGGAAATTTAATTTATTAGTTATATTCTCATTGATAGTTCTTCTTGGGTTGGTCTCACTTCTTATTTTGAAGAACCAGAGAGTACGTATCTATTTTGACAAATCAATTGATCCAACAATTTTGAAAGATGGGCGTATGGAAATCTGGAAGTCTGCTTTAAAAGTTGTGGAAAAAAATCCTTTGTTTGGGGCTGGTATTGGTGATTACTATGAAGCTCTGGATAAAGAGTTTAAACAGTCAGGATTTACAACAGGGTACTATAAGGACTTTAATGCGCACAATCAGTATCTGGAAATCCTCTGTATGGTGGGTGTATTCGGATTCCTTCTCTTTCTGGCAATTCTGGGATTGATGATAGTTTTTGCGGTAAAAGACAGGAATATTCTTTATGGAGCTTTTATAATGATGATGTTGATATTTTTTTCCTTTGAATCCATACTGAGCCGGTTTGCAGGCAACGCTTTCTTTGCACTATTTTCATTTTTGTTAATCCATTATAAGGGATCTTATTCAGTTGGGAAAACTCATTCAGAGTCCTGAATTAATGATAGTTACGTCAGGATTTTTGAAAACAAGATTACGTGATAATTGCGTAAGTTATTTTGAGAATCAGATCATGCAGAATGTACTTTTAAGAATTTTGATATGTGCGGGATACTGGGAATCTATAATATAAACTCCAATGAAACTCTTGACAGAGAAAAGTTCAGATCTGCTCTATTAACAATGATTCACCGCGGACCTGATTCAAACCAAATTCAGGTTTTTGATAAAGATTGCATTTTAGGTCACGTAAGATTGTCAATCATTGACCTTTCTGATGAAAACGCACAGCCGCTTCAGATCGATAACAGGTATTGGATCGTTTATAATGGAGAGATTTATAATTATATTGAACTGAGGAATGAGCTGATAAATGCGGGATATCAATTTAGAACCACAGGAGATACCGAAGTAATTTTAAGAGCTTATCAGTATTGGGGCAAAGATTGTGTATCAAGGTTTAACGGCATGTGGGCATTTGTTATTTATGACAGTTTAGAAAGCGCCCTTTTTTGTTCTAGAGACAGGTTTGGCATTAAACCCTTCTATTATGCTACAGTAAATGGCCAGCTGATTTTCTCATCTGAAATAAAAGCGATAATTTCCTGCTTCCCCAAATTGAAAGTTCCTAATTATGCTATAATATCAAATTACTGTCGTAAGAGTATTGGAGCACAGACCAGAGAGACATGGTTTGAAAATATTTACAGGATAGAGCCTGCACACTGCTTATTAGTAAATTCAAAGGGTGTAAAATCATATAGGTACTGGGATTACCCAAGAAAAGTACAACATGAGATTACTTTCGGCGCAGCGGTAAATACTTACAGGGAACTTCTCTCTGATTCTATAAAACTCAGGATGAGAAGCGATGTCCCCGTAGGATTTACGCTTTCATCTGGCATCGACTCATCTTCAATTGTTTGTTTATTAAAGAACAAGTTTAGTGGGAATAAAAACACATATACTGCTTCATTCTCAAAAACGCCATTCCATAAGTCTGAAAAACAGAACTTTAAGCAAGACATAACAATAGATGAACCTGATCTGGTGAGGAAACTGACCCGGAATCTGGATTTAAAGTCACATATTATTGAAATAGATTACAGGAATTATTTGGATAATCTGACAAGGATTATCCGTCATCTGGAATCAGGTCATGGGTCACCTGCAATTTTCCCCTTAGATCAAATTTTGAATGAAGCAGCGAAGGATGTTACTGTGGTTTTGGAAGGACAGGGAGCCGATGAACTTCTTGGCGGATATATTAATGATGTATACCCAATATATCTTTTGGAATTAATAAAGAAATTCCGCTTGTCAAAAGCATTTCATGAACTTGCCATATTTATGAAGACTTATTCGATAAAGATGGCAGTCATGCTATATGTCAGACAATCTGACCTGAGTTTTTTGAAAAAGCTCTATTACAGAATTTCAGGAATAGAGCCCTTCTTTAAAGGGAAGCTTAGAAATTTTAATGAGATGAGCGACTATCCAAGAGAACCCATTGGTTTTGATGACAGAATTAATGCCCATTTATATAAGGCTCACACCGGAATTCTTGTTGATCTTTTGCATTATGGAGATGCAATACCAATGTCGCATTCTCTAGAAAGCCGTCAGCCATTTATGGATTACCGTCTGGTTGAATTTGTATTTACACTTCCTTTCATATTTAAAATTCAAAACGGGAAGGGTAAGTTCCTTCACCGTGAAGCTATGCGGGGAATTGTGCCGGATTATATTATAGATAATCCGATAAAACTTGGTTTCGATTCACCATTGTCTGAATTATTTTCGTTTGAGGGAGAGGGTACTGCAATTTCCGTTCTTCTTTCGGATAAGTGTATTTCCAGGGGACTTTTTTCGAAGGATGCATTAATAAAAGCGTTTAAGGAACAAAAGGAACAAAAAAAGAACCATTCACGGTTGCTCTTCCGTTTGTTAAGTGTTGAGTTATGGTTCAGAGAGTTTATAGACCCTCGATAATTTACTCGAGATCAGATAACTAAACATATAATAAAAAATGGGAGCCTGAAGCTCCCTTTTTATTTTAGTACTTTTTATATACCTCTTCCAGTTTCTTGCGGTTTGAAAGAATAATTAATATCAATAATGTTATTAAGAAAACGGCCGGAATCACCTGTTTACCATAATACATGGCTCCATTGTCCCTTCTTGTAGGCAATGAAAAATCGCTTAAAACAGTTACAACGCCTTTATATAGATCTCTTTCAGATTCAAGGTACTGTTTCTTGGTATAAAGAGAATAAATATCTCCATAAACTAACTGGGTTTTTTGTTCCTGCAAAAAAACAATCTGGCCACCATTGTTCGGTTTCATATTTCGGGTTTCCTCAAAATATTTTACCTTCTGTAAACTGTCAAGTTGCAGAATGTCATAGTTTAATCGTGTAAGTAAGTCATGGTTTTGGCTTAACCGCACCCGGTTTCTTTGCTGATAAAGTGAATCACTCTCAATAAACCATATGATACCATCCCGGACTAAATTTAGATCCTGAGGAGAATTAATTTTCACCCTGATGTCAAACCGGTCCTGCA
>Ga0224523_1000282_pt1 | contig 30348 bp, 31 predicted proteins | sample CFST50metaG_FD_182732 | JGI IMG/M metagenome (GOLD analysis project Ga0224523, IMG submission 182732) | Peat soil microbial communities from Stordalen Mire, Sweden - C.F.S.T50 | ecosystem: Environmental > Terrestrial > Soil > Wetlands > Peat | place: Sweden: Norrbotten County, Stordalen Mire... | reverse complement strand
GAAGGTGGTCAGTATTGTCCGCGGAAGGGTGGTCACTTTGCTCCGCGGAAGAGGGGCAATCTACCCCGCGATTAGGTGGTCTTTTTAATTTGCGATTGGGTGGTCAATTTGACCGTTTTTTCCAATTAAGATCATTGCAGCATAAAGAGACCCTTTCCAGGGAGTTTCTGCATTTGTTTTCCGGTATAGAAGATAATTAATACCAAAAAGTCCTGTGCTGTATATTAATGCAATAACAGGTATTGAATATATGTAAAATATAATTGGATTAAAATAATTGATTATTGGAAAAACCAACAAGAGAATGGATATGATTAGAAATCCAAGGCCGGAAAGCCTCAGAAGTGACAAGATTACAAGTTTTAAAGAAGTATCAATCTCATCCCATTGTTTATTGGCTGCCTTTTCATGAAAAGGCAAAAATCTTGTGGAAAATAAGTTTTTAAATGCCATAACCATGCTGATTACCCCTATAATCATATATAGCAGAATTGGTATTATGTCAATTATCCTATCCATTTGAAACCTTTTTAAAGTAGCATATAATTAAATAATCTTATTTTTCAATTTCATCTATTCATAAAATCAGATATGCCGGTTATTTGCATGAATAGTATCTGTATTGCATTTTTTGAAAGTTGCCATTTTCTTTTGTTAAAGTGGAGCAATTTTCAAACGCCAGGTTGCTTGTATTTTCCCAACTTTACGCATCTTGAAAATTTGTCTTATCGTTGTGCTTTTGAGAAAATATTTCATTGAACTTAATTTTGAGCGTTCTACATTTGCTTCTTTGTCAATCACCAATCCCATTTGCCTGAAAAATGTTTCTGCTTCCTCAAAACTTTCGAACTTATTATCTTCAATACGGTGTTGCTCAAAAAACTCTGTTGTTTTATTGTCAAATCTGAGATTGAGTTTATCATTCTTATTTTTAATGTAAATATCTGCCGTTATCCAGTAGCCACCACGTTCCTTCAATATATCATAAATTATGCTGCAAAGTCTTTTCTTTTCATTGATATTTAAGTACATTAATAAGCCTTCGTTGACAATTACAATCTCTCCATCAGGAAAATGATTAACTATTTCATGAAATTGCTTATCGTCAAGGGCATTCAACGGCAATAATTCTAATTTCCCGTCAATCTTAAAACTGTCATTTAAAAAAGCAGCAATGAAGTCTTTTTTCATTGCTATTACATCCTGTAAATCTGTATCGATGTAATAAAATCCTTTTTGTTTTACAGTCTCTAAACCACGAAAGGAAAATCCTGATGATAATTCAATAATATTTTTATAAGGTAAGTCTGCTAATAATTGGTCAATACTCCAGTATCTATTTTCAAAATGCAGCGTTCTTGCCCAAAAAGTCAAATCTTTTTTATCAAAGTCTGGATTGTACTTTTCAGGATAATTTAATAATTCGGCAGTCTGGCGGGCAAAGGGAATATTCGTATACCCTTTCATTAATGATAAAGATTTTGCTGATGGACTTATCGTATTAAAATTACGATTGGTTATATTTAATTCATCCATATTCCCCATTTTGTCAGCTTAATATCAATACTGAAATTCTTATCGGTTATAGACCTCAAACCTCAGAATTGCATTCTGCAGGATTAATATCGGCTGTTTCTGCTATACTAAACACAACTTTTTATAACTGAATTAACTTAAACTTTTGAAAACTGCATTGTGCATGAATTACCGTAGGGTTTTATTTTTTTTTGTTTTATTGTAAACAAATCCTGCTGCATAAGGCAATACTGCTGTTATAATCCAAACCAAAACAGACTTGTAAGTAAAATCATTTTTAATAATTACATGCATAATCAAACTAACAGTAATAATAAACGAAACTGTAAATGTTGCAATGAAATTTGCATAATATATGATATTTGTAGTCTTGTTAATAGCAAATTGTAAGTAATATAGTACGAACATCAATATAAAAAAGGCAATAACCCTTTGGTATACTTCTGGTAAAAAGATTTGGTCAATCAAAAGCCAACCAAATCCAATAATAACTAAACCTATAAGGGTTAAATAACCCTTTAGTTTTAAAGGTGATAAAAAGTTTTGCATATTTATTTCTAATAATTCTTCAATATATTGCCGGAATCAATCTCTTTGTACGTTTTTGATAATCTGCATATTTTTCTCCCATTTGTTCAATCATAAAACTTTCTTCAACATTTATGCGATAAATAAATCCGAATACTACTGGAATAATCATAAATAAAATAGACAGCCAATTTGATAATGATACTGATGTTCCAATAATAACAATCATCTGTCCCAAATATCCGGGATGTCTGATGCTTTTATATAATCCGGATTCAATTAACTCATGATTCTCAATCTTAGTAACTGTATATGTGAAATGTTCTTTAAGTGTCATTATTGCGGTAATTCTGATTATTAATCCAACAATTATCATAACTGCTCCAATTGCAAAAAATGCATTCCAATGATAAATCCTGCCTATTCTTGTGGCAGCAAAATAGAATGAAAGTGTATAGCCAACCGCTATAAGTATAAAAAGTAATAAAAAACTTCCCCTGTCCCCTTTGTTAATAATATTCCTTTTCCTTTTTCGCCTTTGTCTTACACCCATGAAAATCTCAAAGAATCCATACAGATATGAAAAAACTATAATTATTATCATTTTTATATTCATGATTTCTATTGTTTTAAAATTGTATACGCCATTCCCTGATTATGCATTATACGGGATTTAGTGGCTTCGAATGCATCAGCTATGATAAAAATATCTTTGAGTACATAACTTGCAGACCCACTAAAACCATAATGGATATTAGCCTTTGGCATTGACATTCTTCAATGCAATGCAGGAAGGATGTACTTGTCTAACGCTAACTGACCATCATTCTTAATGTCATTTCTTCTATAATTTCCTGCCGTAATTACGACTATTAAATTTAATTCTTTGTTTATAAATATTCTTTGACCACCGAGACCCCTTGCAGATACTATTTGAAATGTTTTATTGTTTATGGTTTCAGTATATGTCCAGAATAAGTAACTATATCCGTAGATTGTGGAATTATTTTCTCGAAGAATTTGAGTTTTGAATGTCTCATTAACCCAGTCTTCTGTAAGGATTTGCTTGTCATCCCACCTGCCGTTGTTTAAGTAAAGCATCCCAAATTTCAATAAGTCTCTTGATGTTAACCGTAGTCCTGATGCAGCAGCAGGGAAACTTCGCCTGTGGCTGAAGATTTTACCTGGGTGGAAAAAAACTGCACTTTTTGAACTTTTAATCCATTTATAATTTTTAATACCTAATGGTTTAAAAAGAAACTTTTCCGCAAATTTGTCAATGATGTCACCACTAACTGATTTGATAATTTCTGCTAACACCTGAACTCCGCCACTATTATAATTCCATACTGCTCCTGGGATTGTATCCATTGGTTGGCTCAAAACATACTCCACAGGATTTATACTTCTTTCCATTTGTGTTTCATTGTTGGTATGTGATCCGATTGGTAGGTTTTCGTTCCACTTTATGCCAGAACTCATTGTTAAAAGGTTTCGGATTGTTATTTTTTCGTTTTGGAGAGTTTTAAATTTAATATAATCAGGCAGGTAAGTAAAAATTGGGTCGTCAATATTTTTTATTCTTTGTTGGTGAATGGCAATATCAATACAAGCCGAAACTACACTTTTGGAAATACTTCTGATGTCGTGCAAAATATTTGTATCGTGTTTTGCATAGCCTAAACTTAAACCCCAATATTCGTCCTTCCCTGAAAAATAGTTCTCATAAACGATTTTGTTGTCTCTTGCAATAAGTAAACTATGAATATTTGGGAAAGTGTCTTTTAAAATTAATTTAGTCAATTCAATAATTTTATCTGAGTCAATGTTGACATTTTTTATATCGTCAGTTTTAATGCCATCGTCCAATTCCTTTGGTGCAGAGTAATTATAGTTTGTGTCACGGATGTGAGTTTGGCTACAACCTGTTAATAAAATCATGCTTATTACTGACTGTAAGAAGTATTGCTTAAAATAGAGCAAGTTTGTCGTTTTCATAATTGTTTTCTTGTAACATGAATTAAAATTATGATGGAAACAATCTCCTTCTAATATATTGCTGGAATCAATTTACCTTTTATAACTTTTTTATGATACGATTTTCAAGAATAACCTTATTTTTAAAAGAAATTGACTTTGCATCTCCAATTTCGGAGTAATCAAAGCCTCTTCGGATGAATTCGTGGTGCAGCGCAGCCAGGAAAGAGAAGCGAGCAGTACCTGACCCACTATTACCCACTTCACTATTAAACCTGCTGATTAATTCAGTATCATCGTAAGATTCCAACTTTTTTTGGAATTGAAGCTCTTCGCAGCAAGCTACGAAGAATCTTCGATCCCCTAAGGTAAATTCTTAATGCTCGCTGACTCCGCAGCAAGCAACGGAGAACCGAGTTTACGAGCTCGGCGAAGCCAATGCGCTCGCGGGGATTCAACTAAATATTCATGACTCGTTTTATATTTGAAATGTTTTTAATTGAAAAATCTGTCAAATTGACCACTAATTACCAGATAACTTTTAGCATTTGATTCCGGATACTAAGAGCATCTTAATCCATAGCATACCCATCATAATATCAAGGCAAAATGGTAAATGAAATTTATCTATAACTGACTCCTGTTTAGAAAGCTTAACAGCGCTCAATATCAAGGTAATTTACAATTAATGAGTAATTTTTTATTGCCGTTCAAAATTTATGTAAGACTGTTCCCATTGTCCGTTGACTGCATTTCCGGCACTTATAAAAAATCCCGGATTTATCTTTCCTGGTGGGGATTGTAAATACAAGTCGATTGAATCGTTGTAAAAAAAGTTTACTTGAAATGGATACAATATGTTAAGTTTTGTGATTGTAAGTGTAGGTAAGCCCCTTGTCGGTAAGGTAAAAGTCCAATTTAAGGGCGTGGAATTAATTTCTCCCGTTCCATTTGCATTCAAAGTCAGTGATGCTCCCGATGTGTAAGAAGTATCATAATAATGAATCCCCCCAGCACCCTTGCTAAAAGATATTCCCATTATAGTCCAGTTACCTAATAAACTATCTCGTGTAACAGTTCGTGCCCATGGCATGTCTTCAATCGTTCCACAGGGCAGGGTTTTAAGCTCTGGTGCAAAATTATCTCTTTTGCAACTCAAAACTATTGTAACAATTGAAAATATAACAATTACGATGAATGGTCGCATTTATTTAATTCTTTTGTATGAACTGCCGGCATTTAAGAACTCTAAACTACTTAACATGAATGTGTCATGGTATATCGAGTACATTTCACTAACTGAACCTAATTTTATAACATTAGAAGTATCCTTCCCGTCAACAGAGATTAATTTATAAGTGGAAAATCTGCTTGATCCTTTTAAAGTATCATTCTGATAGAAATTATAGATTGAATCTGATGTAAAGACGAGATTGGTTGTAGTGCGGGTTGAAACCGGTGTCCAGCATCCAGCAACTCCTCCACAGGAAATAAACCAGGACCATTTACCAACTAAACTTGATGAAAAGTTATAAGAATTTTCCTTTTTACATCCGAAACCTGATGCAATAATTACCAGGAGAAATATAATCTTTTTCATCATGCAAGATATTATTTGATTTTTCTAAAAGTCAGAAGAGATTTTTTAGTACTAATGTACTTTGAAAACTTACCAATATTTATTGTTAAATTCTGTTCATCAAACCTGAAATAATAAGTTCCTCCTTCCATTGAATTTGATAATCCATCAACCACTGTAATACTATCTCCTGATATTTTGTATGAATACGAAGTGCTTCCCATTTTGGGTAACCAATATCCATTTGTCATCGCAAACCCTCTGGATAAATTGAAAAAACCAGAATCATTGTCAGTGCCGAAACTTATAGTATCAGTGCCAGTATTAATTTCAACCCATGATCCTGTTAGCCCTTTTGGCAGCGTACCTGGGTCAGGGAACGAGATATTATCTTTCTGGCATGATATTGACATTAGTCCAATTGAGAAGATAACTGTTAGAAATAATACCCCCTTTCTTAATGATTGTGTTTTCATAGTTTATTGAAGTTATTGTTAACTATTATATATCAGGAATGTCTGAAAATTTAGGTGCTTTCCAAATATACGTCTTGCAACATTTTTCTTTGTAATAATCCGTATTTATATCGTTTGCCCAGATGTGAAGAGTATCACCACCTGCTGATATTGCTCTTGGAGAAGAGGAACTTAAAGAATTATGATATTCAAAATAGTATTCATTTTGCCAATCGTAACGCAACCAACCACCATAAGCATTCATCAGTTGTGGTGAATCTTTGATTATTTGTTCCTGAAGCTTTATATCTGCCTTCAACCAGTCTGGTACATCTTTATTTGAAATCAAATAATCTTTCTCACAGGTAACAAACATGATTGATATAAAAAGCAACAATGCTAATTTTTTCATAACATTATATTTATCAATGTTTTTGGAACATCCAATCAGAGCGATGATCGGAAGAAAGACTGATCTTAATTTTCTCATATATTCAATTGTAAATCAAGTACGTGTATTGAATACTAATTTTTTCTTATGTATGATGAAACCGGTCCATCGACAGAAGCCTCGCTAAAAATCAAGCTATCATTAACCATGTAAAAGGGTGAAAAAATTATCCAGTTCTGTGTTAATACGTAGTTATTGGGATTTGAAGTGAATATTTGTATACCGTAAACTGAGGTTTGTATAAGTGTATCATTTTTGTATTCGTTCATTTTACCATTACTCAGAAACTCAAGTGTTCTGGAAAATCCCGATATCTGAGGATTTGATTCCAGAAATACATATGGATATATTGTCTTTACCCATTCCCATTTGCCGATAATTAATTCGGAAACCGTTTTGTTCTCCTTTTGACAACTTAGTAGAGTTGCTAATAAAAACAATGATGAGTATTTTAAAAGATTAGTTTTCATATCAGTAGAGGTTCGGTTCAAGATTAATGCCACAAAAATCGTGCTACAAATCTCGAAATTAATAAACAGATAACCAAAATTGTTAAAAGGACAACACATGATTTGAAAGTCAACGCGGCGACATAACTGTTACGCACTGGTGTTATGAATATATCTATCTATGAAGATAAACATAATTCAACACTTCCTAATGCTTGATTGAATTCTCAAGCTTATGAATAACAAGACCAAAGTATAGATTAAAAATGCGTATATTACATATATTTAACTACCTGAGAAATCTCTTATTATTGTATATAATAATTCGAACAAACAGCCCTCGGGACTATCAATTATAAATAAAATCCGATGAAATTTAAACTTTTATTTTTGCGGGTATCCTCGGTTATTATTGATATCAGTATAATATATACTTTTGCCTTAATAATTTACATTTTCATACCCCCAAATCCTCTCATAGATATTCTCAGAGTGTTATTCTTAATAATGATTCTCTACTTTTTTATCTCTTATCTTTTCCCCAATCAAACTCCCGGCAAATATCTCTTGCAGCTTAAACTGCTTCCGATTAATAATCAAAAACTGACTTTAACAGATATTATTATTAGGGAATTTCTTTATAAATATCTGATAGGCTTTCTTTTACCATACGCTGTATTATATTTATTAAAATGGGTTGATTTTAATAAAAACGTGATTGCTATATCAGTATTCACGATTATTTTTTCTTTAATTTTTTGGCTTATAAAAAGGGAAACATGGTGGAATTTATTATCAAAAACAAGAGTGGAAAAAGTTATTGTTCCCAAAAAGAATATTCTGGTTTCCTATCTCATTCTGCTATCATTTTTGATTTTGTCATTATCTTTTATAGTTTACAACAATAACCATTATCAGAAAAATGATTTAAAAATATGGGGATTTCAGTTCCCCCTAAAATTTAAAAGTTATCCCAATAATTCTAATGTAAAAAAATATAATACTTATTTAGCCGGACAACATTTGAATCCCAAAGAATATGTTTTTGAATTATTCAAAACAAATGATGTTGTCATTCTATGTGAAGCAAACCATCAGGAATCAACCGCCCGGGAATTAATATCTGATATAGTAACTGATAAAAGATTTATTGATAATGTTGGTAATGTTTTCACAGAATATGGTGCTGTTTCCAAACAATCAAAGGTTGATTCAATATTAAATGCAAAGTTTGCAAACGATGATTTGTTGGAGAAATCTTTAGCAGGATTGATGTGGTTCAGAGGTCCCCATTTCTTTTATTTTCTGAAAAATATTAACCTTCTTAATAATTCGTTGCCTGATTCATTAAAAATCCATGAATATTTTACTGATTTTGATTCTGAATATCAGTATTTCCCTGGTAGTATGGCACTAAAAGATAAAATAGACAGAGATAGTATAATGGCTTACATTATAATCAATAGGTTTAAAAACATACAACAGAATGATAGCCGTAAAAAATGTCTCGTAATTACTAACTCTCGCCACGCATTTGGTTCAATAAAAAAAGATGGCAGAGAAACCAACGTGTTTGATAGTGAAGGTTCTTATATTTTTAAATCTTTCCCTTCCAAAACTGCAAATGTAATGCTGAATTCTCTGGCATATAATTTTTCTGTGATTATTCCAACTGATAAGTTCATGTTTATTAATGCTATTCAAAACGGGAAATGGGACAGGGCATTTGAAGAAAATAAAAACAGACCGGTAGGTTTTGATTTTAAAGGAAGTCCATTTGGGAAAGATGATTTTGATTATTTACCTATGGTAAAAAATCTTAAATATGAAGATGTTTTTACTGGATTTATTTTTAATAAGCCTATTCATGAATGGAAAATCGACAACTATTATCCTTTCCGAGAATATGGAGCAGAAAAGGAATATATTGTAAAACATTCCGGTACAATAATCAATAAATCGGAATTACAAAATGCAATAGCGGTTTATAAACCTAACAAAATGGAAGATGAAAATAAAATGAGAATATTCATGAGCCTATATAATTTTATCCCATATTTCTTTTACTTTTTATTGCTAAGTTTTTGTATTCTTATAAGCACATATCATTTTATCCGCTTATTATTGAAGAAAAACATTGTGGAAAATCTTGTCTGACAGAGCATTTAATTACAATGCCAAGTGAACTAACCATATTTAGCCAGGCAGATTTCAATTCCCGTAGTCGAATAAACAACAAGCACTTAACTCTGGCTTCGAGTGGTCAAAATGTTCCGACCAACTATGTTCGGGGCTGCTGACTTTTCCACGCACTCAAGAATCTTTAATTGCATATAAAAACCAGTCTTTTGTAACCTTTTTGCCTCTTACTTATCTAAACCATATATAAATCTTAAAAACTATTTATTATGGGACCACTTGTAATCTTGTTAATTGTTGCTTTTCCTATTTGCGGTTTGATTGGTTACTACATAAAAACCAAGAATCAAGAACGTTTGAAGCTAATTGAAAAAGGAATTAATCCTGATGATGGATTAAGTATTTCAGATTATCATATACAGTCGAATTTAAAAAATGGCATTTTGTTTATCTCGCTCGGTTTAGGTCTATTTATTGGTCATTTGCTTGTTCTCAATTTCAGTCAGTTAGATAATCTTATTACTTACGCAACAATGTTATTAATTTTTGGCGGTATAGGTTTCTTAATTAATTACTTTATAATTAGAAACTGGAATGCCAAATAATTATGAATTCTAATACAATTACTAAAGCAATATCTGGTGATTCTGAAGCATTATCCTTTCTGATAAACGAATATAAGGATATTGCTTATAATATTGCGCTGGGCATTGTGAAAAACAGAGAGGATGCTAAAGATATTACACAGGAGAGTTTTTTAAAGGTACTGGAAAATATAAAAGGTTTCCGAAACGAATCAAAGTTTACGACCTGGTTATACAAAATTGTTTATAATCAATCAATTCAATTTATTCAAAAGGCTAAATCAACAAATTTCTCGGATATTGATTCTGTGAGTACTAATAATTTCTTCTGTGAAAATTCAACCGGAGAAGATAAATACCTTGAATTGTACCAGACAATAGACCAACTTGAAAACGATGAACGAAATATTATAATGCTTTTTTATCTCGCTGAAAAATCAATTAAAGATATTAATTCAATTACCGGATTAAGTAATTCCAACATAAAGGTAATTTTGCATAGAGCTAGAAAAAGATTATATGAAAAACTAAATAATGGATTATGAAAAGCCAAGATGATATTATTAAAAAAACGTTACGAAAAGAGATGCAGAGGATTGATGATGATTTATTTACAGATGAGATAATTAAGCGGCATCTGTCTCAAAAGGTACCTGTCGCGCCAAGACCATTTTTAAACTTCGTATCAATGATTGTTGGACTCTCATTTACTCTATTAAGTCTTGGTTTGATACTTTTAGTAAAGACTAATAATCGAATTCTAAAAAGTATTGACTTTAGCGAACAGCATGGTTATATACTTTTTTTGCTGTCTTTCTTCTTTTTGATTTACAAGTGGTTAGATGATTTAACTTTGAAACATACTTTAACCAATCTTCAAAAAAATGTTACAGCCAGATGTAAAGATGAATCGGATTAGAAATAATACACGTCTATGTGATTTGAGAATCCGGTGCGCTGTAATTCCCGAAATTTCTTCCTCATGTCTTGACCCCAAATATAGCTGGCATTTAATTATTTAAAATTTGAAATTACCAGACACACCAAATCTTATTTATTATCCCTGGTTTTTTGTTTTGACAATTCAATATTCATAATAAAATCAGGTTCAGCATATTCAAAGTATCCGCTCTCATAGAATTCATTTGACATATCTAAGGCATCGCCTTTAGAATTTTTATCTGCTCTAATCAAATAGTATCCACCTAAGCTGCTGTATCGTACAATTTTAGTATTGGTTTTAATAACCAGATCATTAAAATAAATCATCAAAGAGTCACTTTTTAATTTACATAAAAATATATCATAAATCCCTAAATCAAGGCTATCACTTGTGGTGAGATATTTATCACAATTACTTACCCTTCCATCCATCTTTATTTTTGAAAAAAGCAAGTCTGTTTCCGAACAACTTTTAGAATCGACAATAACAGTTATAAATGATGCCTTTTTTAGATTGAATGTAGAATGTATACTTTCATATTGCTTCAATATCGCATTTATCGTATCAATAGAAAGAGTATCGTAAAATGAAATAGTTCCTTTATTAAAGATCTCCTGTAATGCTATTTTCCCCGATTCATAATAGTAGAAGCGGCTATTATTGCAATCATTATATGTATTTTCCTTCTGGCAACTCATCAGAATTGCTAAACCAACAAAAGACAAATATTTTAAAAGATTTGTTTTCATATCAGCAGAGATTCGGGTCAGGATTAAGGTATATTCTCAATGCTTGATGATACTGTATTAGGCAACTGAGAATGCTCTCGATGGTATTCAATATCTATCTATTTTAACATCATGTTATTACACTTCAGCCACACTTTCGATAAACAATTAAATCCTTGATTATTATGCACTTCGTGCTAAGTTTAACTAGTCAGATATTTTCTTTAATCTGCATGAAACCTGAATATAGGAATCATTTTGATACAGAATAAGCGAATCTCCGATAATGCTAAATTTGTGCGTGCCACCCAGAATCCATTCCCATGTATATAAATCATTTCTGGCTTCCTCGTCAATAAATTCAATCGAATTATTTTTAAGAAGATAATTTCCTCTGCCAAAATCAAGTGTATTTGAACTCGAATATGAATATGATGAACTGTCAAACTTTATGGTTACGGTGTCTGCAGATTCATAATGTGTATCCAGATAATATATGGATTTTACCCCTTGAAAAGTTGTGTTATAAAATTTTGAAATTTCATTATCCCCTTTTTTACATCCATAACAGGACGCAATGAATACGAGAATGAATACTATCTTTTTCATTATATTATTTAAACTATTTAACAATCATGGTTTAATCTGTCCAACAAAGTTTGAATCGTCATCAACATTTGCCTGCAACATAGAAGGATTTGCATTTCCTGAGAATTTAAGGCTATAGGTATAATACGCAAAATTCATGCCATTGTGAATTATTAAACATCAACAATAGTTAGTATTAATCTGGAAATTACTGATCCCAAAATCTAATAACCGTCAATTACTCCTGTAAAGCATGAAGAGACACTTTACATGGCGTATTTGTTTTTGTGTTCACGTGCAATTGATAATTAAATACAAAAGTCCTGCTCAAAATATTAATGCTATAATCGGGATAGAAAATTTGTAAAATTAATTTGAATTAAAACAATTGAGAATCGGAAAAACTAACAATAGAATGGCTATGATAAAAATCCAAGACCGGCAAGCCTCAGATATGACAAGACTACAAGTTTAAGTGGATTATTAATAGCATCCCGTGTTTTATTGACTGTCACTAAATAAATAGATAAAAACTTTACAGAAAATAAATTCTTAACTGTCATAATCATACGGATGAAGCCTACAATCAGATAAAGCAGAACTGGTGCTATTTTAAGAATTTCTTTCATTTGAATCTCCTTTTAAGTTGTTTATAGTGGCCACTCAAAAACCTATTTATAAGTGCAATACTTTATTCAACCAATTCAAAACTGTCTTTCAACCGGATATCTCTCGATGAAGCACCTATCAATAAATCAAATTTGCCAGGTTCGGCAACCCATTGTAATTGTTGATTGTAAAAAGAGAGTTTCTCGAGGTCTATAATAAATTTTATTGTTTCAGACTGACCTGCCGCCAATTTTACTTTTCTGAAGTCTTTTAATTCTTCCACAGGTCTTGCAACAGAACCAACAACATCGTGCAGATAGAGTTGTACAATTTCTTCGCCGTCATATTTGCCGGTATTTGTAATTGTAACGGAAACTTTAATCTGATCATTACTATACATTTTCTTTTTGCTCATCTGTAAATTGCTGTACTGAAATGTAGTATAGCTTAATCCATACCCGAATTCGAACTTTGGGTAGATCGATAAATCATTATATGAACTGGTGTAAAAACGGTTATTATCATTTAAGGCCGGACGACCGGTATTAAAATGAGCATAGTATATGGGTATTTGTCCAACACTCAGAGGAAAAGTGACCGGAAGTTTAGCGGATGGATTATAGTCGCCGAACAAAACGTCGGCAATAGCATTTCCGGCTTCACTTCCAAGCCACCACGTATACAATATTGCCGGTGCATTGTCAGCAGTGTAATTAAACACCAATGGCCGTCCGGCATTTATAAGCACCACAATTGGCTTCCCCGTCGCTAAAAGTGCTTTTAACAGATCCTCCTGAACACCCGGAATATTTATATTGCTGCGACTTTTTGCTTCACCAGTCATATCGCGTCGTTCACCAATGCTAAGAATCACAACATCAGCCTGTTTTGCGACATTTACAGCCTCCGTAAAACCGTCTTTATTGTCTCCGTCAATACTGCAGCCCTTAGCATATAACAGCTTTACCTTATTACTAATCTTATGTTGCAGTCCGTCCCACTGTGATACCACATAACTCGAATCAATCCCCGGTACATCAACGTCCCAGAATCCTTTGTTCTGATTCACCGCTTTTACCAATGGACCTATAAAAGCAATTGTCCTGGTGTTTTTAGACAAAGGCAACAGATGATTTTGATTCTTCAGAAGCACAATACTTTTCCGGGCAACATCTCTTGCTGCAACCGGGTGATCAGGATTATTCAGTTCTCTCTGTTCTCTTTCAGGGTCACAGAATCTGAAAGGGTCATCGAACAAGCCAAGCTCAAATTTCTTTGTCAGGATTCTTTTTACAGCATCATCAACCAATGCAACCGGCACTTTACCATCTTTTATCAGTTGTGCCAGGTTGTTTGTGTAACTCCTGCTCTCCATATCCATATCACAACCAGCTGTAATGGCAGAATATGCAGCTTCATATCCATTTTTGACCGTACCATGATTTATCATTTCACCAATCGAACCCCAATCGCTTACAACAAAACCACCGAATTCCCATTTGCCTTTTAAAATGTCGCGCTGCAAATACTTATTTCCCGTTGAGGGGACGCCATTAATATCGTTAAAAGAGTCCATAAATGTTGCAACATCAGCATCAACAGCAGCTTTAAAAGGGGGTAAATAGGTTTCCCAGAGGAGCTTTTCGCTCATGTCGACAGAATTATAATCTCTTCCGCCAATTGCTGCACCATATGCTGCAAAATGTTTGGCGCAGGCCATAACAGAATTTGTTTCACCCAGTTTTTGACCCTGAAATCCTTTCACTCTGGCATATGCGATTTTTGAGGCCAGGCAGGGATCTTCTCCGGCTCCTTCCATAATCCTTCCCCAACGGGGATCGCGTGCAATGTCGACCATTGGTGCAAAAGTCCAGTTAATACCACTTGCACTAGCTTCTGTTGCAGAAACTCTTGCTGATAATTCAATTGCATCCAGATCCCAGCTGCATGCCTCAGCTAATGGTATAGGGAAAGTGGTTTTATAACCGTGAATAACATCCTGTCCAAATATCAGAGGTATCTTTAATCGCGATTGCATAGCAACTTTCTGCCATTTTCTGGTACGTTCAGTTCCCATGCAGTTCAGCAACGCCCCCACTTTGCCACTCTGTATCTGTCTTACCTTATTAGTGTCTATTGTCATAGGACCTGTAGCCGTCCAATCATCGTTGTATTGGTTGAGCTGACCTACCTTTTCATCAAGAGTCATCAATTTCAAGACTGAGTCGACTTTTTGAGCAATTGATTTTTCCTGGGCTAATGCTGTTTGCAAGAAAAATGAATTTAGGACTATTACGGATAAAATAATAAAAGCTGTTTTTTTCATAGTTAAAAAAATATAATGATCAGGCTAATATAAGAGCTTTTTATCATAATAAAACACTGCATAATTCACCTGAGCGAAATCAGTATTTTTAGATAGCTTCCAACGGCTTTTTTTGTAAGTTTACATAATAAACAGACTACAGTTCAATGACCAACTATAACCGCATTCTATCTATTGATATTATGAGAGGACTAACCCTCGTCCTCATGCTCTTCGTAAACGACCTGAATATGGATGTGGCACCAGCCTGGCTGGGACACCGTGCGGCTGAATTCGACGGAATGGGTCTGGCCGACTGGGTATTCCCAGGGTTTCTTTTTATTGTCGGAATGGCAATCCCATTTGCATTCTCAAAAAGGTTTTCATCGGGTCAGTCCGTACGCGATATCAGCAGGCACATACTTACCAGATCGCTGAGCCTGATCGCTATCGGCGTCCTTATGCTCAACAGCGGGAGGGTCAATCCCGAACTTACTGGCTTAAGCAAAAACCTGTGGGCAATATTAATGTACCTTGGAGTTTTTCTCTTCTGGAATGATTATCCCAATAAGGAAAATAATTTCTTCACAGTTACCGGTCTCAAATTTACCGGGCTCGCAATATTTGTGTTCCTTATTATTAAATTCAGATCAGGTCACTCCGAGAACAATGGTTCACTGATAACGGGCTGGTGGGGTATACTGGGACTGATCGGCTGGGGATATCTTGTATCTGCCTTCACTTATGTTCTTTGCCGTGATTCAATCTTAAAAACAGCACTAATTGCATTGTTTTTTCTTATGATGAACATGCTCACGGACTGGAAAGTTCTCGGATTTCTTGATCCTGTAAAACCTTTCCTCGGTATTATTCTTGAAGGGAATATTCCGTTTATCGTCCTATCAGGTTTGATCGGAGGATTGATCATAAAGAAATTTCCAGTTAAAGAATTCAAAAAGGTCATTCCGGTCTTCCTTGGACTTGGAGTATTTTATATTATTTCAGGATTTATCCTGAGAAGATGGTTTATCATTTCAAAAATCCAGGCCACACCAAGCTGGGGTATGATATGCAGCGGGATCAGCTTCATTGTCTTCATATTATTATACTGGATAATCGATGTCAGGGACAAAATAAGATGGGCCTCATTTTTGCAGCCAGCCGGGGAGAATTCCCTTACAACTTACCTGGCTCCTGACATTCTTTATTACCTGATCTGGAGCTCTGGAATTCCTTTCCTCATCTATAAACAATCGCACGAACCAATTGTCGTTGTGGCTGGATCCATAATCTGGGCATTACTAATGGTTGGTTTAACTGCTTTACTGGCAAGGTTGAAGATAAGATTGAGAATATAAATGTTATAAATTAAGAGAAGGAAAAACAAGAACTTACACAGAACAGCACAGAGTTACAGAGAGAAATTTAATAATTGGGAGCCACCTTTTTGGGGGGATTAAATCCGGAAGTCAAAATTTACTTACTATTCGATTCTTAGTGCCGGTCCCATGGATATTAATTTATTCCTATACCCTTTTTTAATTCCATACCTTTTGAAGGTCATAAAATACAGCCTTGTTTAATATAGTAGCTCCTCCTTTGGAAAACATTTTAAGACTGTTATACTTCTGTGACGGAAAAACAAGTGTAGTCATGACCAGTCTTCCGTCATCTGCAAACAACTCCACAGAGGAGGCATCAACAAACAGATGAAACTTCAAAGCATGACCTGCGGAATAAGGCGCTGTTGAAATGCCTGCAAACTCTTTTGAAAACCGTGAATTCCCTGCTGCTCTCCTGTCAGTATAAAATTGCTTTTGAACTGTCGAATAGCCTATTATAAATCTTTCATTTAGGCTATTCTCAAGAATTATACCTACTGAGTCTACACCGGAATCTGAAAGTTTAAAATCAAATAACATCTCGATCTGCATCAGAGACATACCGACAGTGGAAATCTCCTTTTCACCGATAAAGCTTTGAGTTTTAATATTTAAAGTATCAGATTGGTTGCGAAGCTTTATCAATTCACTGGCCGGTTTTGAGATCAGAACATAATTCCCTTTATCGCCAATTAAAGATATTTCACGAGGGATAGTCATTGCATTGCGCCAGATTGTCGTCGGCACCATAGTAGCATATTCCCAGTTACTCATCCATCCTATGAAAATCCTCCTGCCATCACTTCCCGGAATACCTGACCATGTCACACCCGCATAATCGTCGCGACCCCAATCTACCCATCTGATATTTGTATTATCCGGCACAAATTTATGCCCGTCGAAGTCGCCGGTAAAATACTGTGTGGCAGAACCGCCATTTGGCCCTCCCGGATTGATACTGACCAGCATTACCCATTTTTCTGTGTTTGTCCCATCTACTTTAACAGGAAAAAAGTCAGGACACTCCCAAACGCCCCCATGAGCTCCGATTCCTGCTCCGAACTCACTTTCAAAAGTCCATTTCTTCAAATCGGAGGAAGAATAAATATGTATTCTTTCTTTAACTGCCATAATTAATTCCCACTTTTTTGTTGCAGCGTGCCAGAACATTTTCGGATCCCTGAAATCTCTAATACCCGGATTCTTCAGAACCGGGTTTCCTGAATATTTGGTCCATGTCCTTCCTTTATCAAGACTATAGGCTATACCCTGATTTTCAAATACATTACTTCCACTCTTTTCAAGGATGGAATTATGATAAGTAAATATTGCAACCATTGGCGGTATTTGATCAGTTCCGAATCCTGTGGTATTTGAAGCGTCCACGACTGCACTTCCTGAAAAAATGTATCCGAGCGAATCGGGATATAGAGCTATCGGCAGATGTCTCCAGTGGATCAGGTCAGTACTTATGGCATGGCCCCAGTGCATCGGTCCCCACACAGAGCTGTCAGGATAGTACTGGTAAAACAGATGATATTCGCCATCAAGATATACAAGGCCATTCGGATCGTTCATCCAGTGGGCTTCGGGTGAGAAATGATACTGTGGACGATATTGCTCCTGATAATAACCGGTTTTTTTTGCTTCTGATTTTGATGTGGTAACATGATTATTTCTACAGGAGATTAGTAAAATTCCAAAAACAAAAATGCAAATAGAAAATTTTAGAGATTTTATCATGTTAGTATTTGTTAATTGCCATTAAAAAAGAACTTACACAGAGTGACAGTTCTTATTATTTGGCTTTTGTACTCATTGAATACGGATATGCTGCTTCAGTTGTATTCCTTGATTTATCAGGAACACTTTGCATTTTAAAAAGGAGTCTCCCTCCTGCCTGCAACTCGGAATGCCTGATATAATTCCTTTTAAGTTCTTTTTTATTTAATCTTATATCGCCTGCATAGATATTTTCCTTTGAGTTCCCGGTCGCATCAATTGCCAGTTTTTTCCCATTTTCAAAGTTAAGAGTTGCCTTTCTGAATAACGGAGAACCAATAACATATTGATCGGTACCCGGAGTTACAGGATAAAAACCAAGCGCTGAAAAAACATACCAGGCTGATGTCTGGCCCGTATCTTCATCACCGCAATAACCATCAGGAGTATAATTATAAAGCTTATCCATAACTTCCCTGATATGATACTGAGTTTTCCATGGCTGACCGGCATAACTGTACAGATAGATCATATGTTGAATAGGTTCATTACCATGCGCATAATTTCCCATGTTGGCAATCTGCATCTCGCGTATTTCATGAATCACTTCTCCGTAGTAGGAAGAGTCGAAGAAAGGCGGCACTGTGAAAACAGAATCAAGTTTTGCTATAAAATTTTCCTTCCCCCCCATTAAATTAACAAGACCATCAACATCCTGGAAAACGCTCCAGGTATAGTGCCAGCTGTTTCCTTCTGTAAATGCATCGCCCCATTTATAGGGATTGAATGGTGACTGGAATGTGCCATCAAGGTTGCGGCCACGCATCAGTTTCCTTCCATTGTCGAAAACATTTTTATAATTCATTGCCCTTTTTGCATACAGGTCAGTTTCATCCTTCGGCTTGCCCAATCCCTTAGCAATCTGCCATATGCAAAAATCTGCATAGGCATATTCGAGGGTACGGGCAGCATTTTCGTTAATACCGGTATTATAAGGTACATAACCAAGTTTATTATAATAATCTGCGCCCAGCCGTCCAACAGATGATACTGGTCCTGGTCCAATTGTATTCTTCAATATAGCCTGATAAAGTGTCTCAATGTCATAGCCCCTGATACCTTTAATATAGGCATCTGCAATTAAAGAGGCAGAGTTGGACCCTATCATGCAATCGCGATGGCCGGGACTCGCCCACTCAGGAAGCCATCCGCTTTCTTTGTAAGCATTAACAAGTCCCTCCATGATTTTGCTTTCTACCTCGGGATACATGAGGGTAAAAAACGGGAAAACTGCCCTGAACGTATCCCAGAAACCGTTATCGGTGTACATGTAACCCGGAAGAACTTCGCCGTTATAAGGACTGTAATGCATAATTTCATTCTTTTCATTTATTTCGAAAAACTGGCGGGGAAATAGCAGCATCCTGTAAAGACATGAATAAAATGTCCGTTGCTGATCAGGAGTTCCTCCTTCAACATTAACGCGTCCGAGCAGTTTATTCCAGGAGTCTTTCCCCTCTTTTTTAATTGTTTCAAAATCTTTTGTACCGGCTTCACGTGTCAGGTTCAGCATCGCCTGATCAGGGCTGATGAATGATGAAGCAATCCGGACAATGATCTTTTCCCCTTTTTTAGTTTTAAACCCCAGGATGGCTCCGGAATGATTACCCTGTTCCTCAAGACTGTTGAAATTAAGTGTATCACCTTGCCATGTATGCGCTGATGCGAAATCATGGTCAAAAACTGCGACAAAGTAATTATGAAAATTTGACGGAACTCCACCATGATTGTTTCGGCAATAACCTATTACCTTACGTTCCGAAGGAATAATTTTCACCATTGATCCTTTGTTAAAACCATCTAAAAGAATAAAGGAGGAATCATTTTCAGGAAAAGTAAAACGGAAGATAGCAGCCCTTTCAGTGGGAGTCACTTCGGCAGTAATATCATAATCAGCCAAATAGACACTGTAATAGTAAGGTTTTGCCACTTCTGCTTTATGCGAGAACCATGAAGCTCTTTCAGTTTCACCAATTCGGATCTTTCCGGTGATGGCCATCAGAGAAAACGCTGCATAATCATTGATCCAGGGACTTGGCTGATGAGTCTGTTTTATACCCATGATCTTATTATCAGTATATGTATAACCCCATCCGTTGCCCATTTTACGGGTCTGGGGTGTCCAGAAATTCATCCCCCAGGGTAATGCCACTGCAGGATAGGTATTACCATTCGATAACGTGTACTCAGACTCTGTCCCCATCAATGGATTTACAAGGTCCACCGGATCTATCTCATGGGGCTTGTCAAACTGCTGAATAATAACAATGATAAGTATAACTCCGATAACAATTAAACCTGCAATAAATCGCCTCATTGATGTTCCGGATATGAATTTTCCAGATCCACTTTCCGAATGACCTTCAAAGTTCATAATGAAAATATTTTATTATAAATATAGGAATATAGGCTTAATTTAAGTGGGGCTGTTGAAAAAGCCCTTAGTGACAACCTTAGTGTACCTTTGTGTTAAAAGCTAAACCATTGAACCACAAAGTATCACAAAGTACATCTCAAAGGAACACAAAGGAAATAAATCAAAGAAAATTACTTTTTCAATGGCCCCAATTCAGGTTAAAAATAATTATAGTCGATCAGTAAGTATCAGTTTATCAATTTTCTTGTACACCATTTCAGGTGTCAGCCAGGTCATGCACGCAAAGTCAAGCCTTTTACAATCTCCTTTCCCATAAATTGTACAGGGACGACATGTAAGTTCGTCAACAGGAATTCTGATAGATAAGTTTTCAGGTTGCATCCAGGCAGCAAAACCACCCAAAGGATCTGTACTTCCCCAGATAGAGATAACTTTAGTTCCCACTAAAGCCGCCATGTGCATATTGGAAGAATCCATCGAAATCATCATGTCAAGCTTGCTCATAAAGACTAACTCATCATTCAGGCTTAGTTTCCCGACAAGGCTTGTAGAGCCTGCAATCCTGCACTGAAGAGCGAAAAGTCTTCCTGAATCCTCGTTCCCTCCAAAGAGCCAGAATCTGCATTTATAGTTTTTGGCAATCAGATCGAGGAGTCTGATCATATTTTGTTCAGGCCACATTTTTAATTTATGCTTCGCATATGGTGCTACCCCGATATTTAATCCGCTACGTGTGCCTGATAATATATTGGTTTTTGAGATTAATTCAGGAGAGGGGACAATCCAGTTTTCTTTTGAAGGTGTTACAGGATAACCAACCTTTGCAAAGACATCGCAATATCTTTCTACGGAGTGTTTCAGCTGTACTTTTTTCTTTCCCGAAATCAGCAATCTTTTTTCGTGTCTTCCTTTATCTATTATGGCAATGGGAGTACCGGAAATCCTAAAGAGAAGTCGTAAAAGCTTGGACCTTAAAACATCATGCAGATCAATCACATAATTAATTTCAGACTGCCTCTTAATGTCAATAAAAAGCCTGATCAATCCATAAAATCCTTTGTGTCTCTTCTTTAAATCAGGGAAAAAAAGATCAAGCCCTGAAACAGAAGAAAAAAAAGGTTTGAAAGCTGCCCTTGTAAGCAGAGTCAGTTCAACTTCAGGATATTGCTCCCTCATGCCTTTTAATGCAGGTATTGTGAGGGCAACATCACCCATTGCTGAAGTTCTTATAACCAGTAGCCTCATATTAATATTTTTCGTATGATTTCTCCTCTATAAGTCCGGAAGAAGTTTTAATATTAATTTCTCTTTTTATTTCCGATCTCCTGTCATTTTTTACATAAACAGCACGTGCTGTTGAAACAAAGTCATTGCCAAAATCTTTCTTTCTTTCAAGATCACGGATATGGTCCTCAATATCCCATAATTCGCAATTCACTTCATACAGCGATTTATATAACGGATCTGATTTACTTATAATAGCAGATGAGACTTCAAAAAGTTCATTATATTCCTTTTGAAGGTTTGCCAGCTTAGCTTTATCCTTGATCCTTTCAAGTTTTATCTGGATGATAGTTAGTTTATCAATAATCTCTCCATTTGACACTTCTATTTTCATATTCGGATTTATAACAATTCAAATATAACTTCTTTTTAATTTTAAGATATGACTTATTCCCTTTTAATGCACTTCATGTAACCTCCTAATAAATGCCACCTAACTACTCTTTTTGCCTCTCCCCAACCCCTCCCCCAAGTGGGGACTTAATTATTAGTACATATAGTTAAACTTTTCAATGGGAACTGTGATTCAGGTTACAAGAAGTTGAGCATCCCCCGCTCTCCTGGGAGTGGGGGACGGGAGGGGGTGAGGCATTAAACTAGTACGGATCCACATCAATTGCAATCCTAAGCGTTGAAGCTCCTTTTTCTTTTTCCAGCCTGTCAATTGCTTCAATAATGAGTTGTTTGGCTTTAGCAGGAGGTTTCTCCTTCTCAATCTTTATCAGTATGATTTTTATATACCACAATTGAACCTGTGAAATAACCGGTGATTCAGGACCCAAGACTCTTTTGCCGAAGATTTCTTTTAATTCCCGTCCCAGGAGGTCTGAGTAATAATTTAACTGGACCCTGTCTTTGTGCTTTATGCTTATTTTAACGATCCTGCAGTAAGGAGGATAGTTAAAGGTTCTTCTTTCCTCAGATTGCATTCTGAACATGTTTACGTAATCATGACGCAGCACAAGCCTTATTATTTTATTAGCCGGATCCGAGGTTTGGATCACCACTTTTCCCTGCTTTTGTCTTCTGCCTGCTCTTCCGCTTACCTGTTCCATAAGCTGGAAGCTTCTCTCATGCGCCCTGAAATCGGGATAGTTTAAGAGATTGTCGGCATTTAATATTCCCACAACAGTAAGATTCTCAAAATCAAGACCTTTTGATATCATTTGTGTGCCTATCAGGACATCTATCCTCCGCTCTTCAAAAGCCCTGATTAATTTATTAAAAGAGTTTTTATTCCTCGTTGTATCCTGATCCATTCTTGCTACCCTGGCGGAGGGAAAAACTATTTTTATCTCATCTTCAATTTTTTCCGTCCCGAAGCCCCTTGTCACCATTCCGGTGGAATGACAATTGCCACATTTTGACGGCATGTCGCTTGTATACCCACAGTAATGGCAAACCAGTTTCCCGATTCCCTTATGATATGTCAGGTTGACGGCGCATTGGATGCAGACAGGTATCCAGCCGCAATCAGAACATTCGATATATGGCGAAAATCCTCTCCTGTTCTGGAAGAGTATTATCTGTTCCTCTTTTGCTAGAGCCTGATCCATTGCCTGCAACAATTCCGGAGTAAAATGTGAAACCATCAGCTTTTTCCTGTAGGCTTCCCTTGTATTGGCAAGCACAATTGACGGCAGTTTAATCAGTCCGAATCTTTCTTTCAATTCTGCAAGTCCGTATTTTCCATTTACGGCATTATTATAACTTTCAACTGATGGGGATGCTGAACCCAGGATGGTTTTTGCTTTATGAACGGAGGCCAGCATAATTGCGGAATCACGGGCATGATATCGCGGTGCAGGATCGTGCTGCTTATATGACCCGTCGTGCTCTTCATCCACGATAATTAGTCCAAGGTTGGAAAAAGGCAGAAAAAGTGAAGATCTCACTCCAAGAATAAGCCGGTAGCCGTTTAAAAGACCATTTTCTGCAACTCTTTTCCATATCTCGACCTTTTCAGGATCGCTAAACCGGGAGTGGTATACTCCCGTAACAGGACCAAAGTGTCTTTTTAACCTTAGTATGATCTGAGTGGTAAGAGCAATTTCAGGCAGCATATATAGAACCTGTTTTCCCAGTTTAAGCTGTTCTTCGATCAGGTGAATATATATTTCGGTTTTCCCGCTGGAGGTCACTCCATGCAGTAACACAATATCTTTTTCAGCGAATTGGGATTTAATTGATTTAAAAGCAGCGGTCTGAGCTTTGCTCAGTTGCTTTACTGGTTCCCTGAAGCTATCTTTTTCAGATATTCTGGAAACAGGGAGTGATATCGTTGCAAGAAAGCCTTTGTCAATAAGAACATCAAGTATTCCCGCCGATGAATGAGATTCAGATAAAAGTAACGATTTTGCTACTGGTAAAATTTCTCTTCCTTTTGAATAACCTGTAAGTCTTATATATGCAGACAAAATTTCCTGTTGTCTGGGAGCTTTTTTGAGTTTGTCAAGAATCTCATTTAACTCTTCATCCGTGAATCCCCTTGAGAGTTTGATAAATGATTCAAAACGGGATTTAAAATTACTAAGACTCAATTCATTCGGCATTGCTGCCTTCATGACCTCTCCTTCGCTGCACAGGTAATACTCAGATATCCATTGCCATAGTTTTAGCTGTGATGTGTTAATCAAAGGGGTTCCACTGATTACTCTAATAACAGGTTTCACATTCTTGAATTCCGGTTGATTATCATGTACCCTGCAAACAATTCCTGAATAGACCATTCTCCTTCCAAATTGGACATTAACTATCACACCTGGTCGTATTTCAGCCTCAATATTATCAGGTATACTGTATGTGAATCTTCCCCTTACTGCCAGGGGCAAAATAATATCTGCAAAAAGATTATTTGTCATTGGTTAAAATTACTCAATTTTCTTAACCCTTCCCCAGTCCTGAATGAACTCACCCCCTATTGTTCCCCCTCTCTACTTCGTAAAAGAGGGGGAATTAACTATCATACAATACATTGCCTCCTCTCTAAGAATTAGAGAGGAGGATTGTGGTGTGAGTACACTTAATCTAGTTTGATTTCACAAAACTTGACATGACTGTAAGCAGATGTTCTCTCCTGATAGGTTTAATAAGACATGCGTCGCATCCGGCTTCGAGAATTATGTCTTTATCATCTTCGAAGATAAATGCAGTCTGGGCAATAATCGGAATGTCCTTTCGGATTTTTCTTATCTCCCTGGTAGCTTCAATTCCATTCATTTCAGGCATCTGCATATCGAGTAGCACAACATCTATATCAGGGGTTGTTTTAATTAATTCTATAGCTTCGAAGCCCGATCTTGCAGTAAGAATTGTAACTCCTGTATCTGTGAGTATTCGGTTGAGATAGATCAGTACATCTTTATTATCGTCGACAAGCAGGCATTTTCTTGAACTCCAGTCAATAGGTTTCAATATGTTTTCACTGCTAATAGAGCTAATCTTGGGTTTAGTGCTGCCGGCCGGCCTGTAGGGAATTGAAAAACTGAATTCAGAGCCAACTCCTTTTTCTGATTCAACAACAATCCTACCTCCCATTCTTTCTATTACCTCTTTGGCAAGGGTAAGTCCAATACCCAGACCTTCAAACGGGCGATGATGCCCATCAAATTCCTGCCGGAATTCTTCAAAAATACGTCCAAGATTTTCTTTGTTTATTCCTATACCAGTATCTCTGATTTTGAAAACAATATTCTGATTTTCCAACAGATAAGAAAATTCAACAGATCCCTCCAGTGTAAATTTAACTGCATTGTCCATCAGGTGATTTAAGACTCTTTTAAGCCATACCCTGTCGGTGAAGATCAGGTCGCCGACATCTTCAAAATGATTTTTAACATTGAGGATAATAGGCTTTTCATTTCGTTTTATAATCTGTCGGGCTTCTTCAATTATCTCATTGACAATTGATGAGAGTGAGGCTTCTTCATAAGTAATTTCAATCTGTGAGCTTTCCAGCCTTGACAGGTCGATAATATCACCAATTATCTGAAGCAGTTTTTCACTATTGCGATTGATTTGTTCAATATATTCTTCTTTAACTTTATTTGGCAGATTATTTGTCAGCAGAAGATTTGAAAATCCGACCACGCTGTTCAAAGGAGTGCGGATCTCATGTGAAATATTTGCCAGGAAGTTTGTTTTCAGTCTGTTACTTGCTTCAACACCTATGTTTGCTTTAATAAGATCTTCGTGAACCTGTTTTAACCTGGTGATATCGCGCGATATTGTGAGTGCACCTAGAACTTCTCCTGTATCGTTCCTTACTGTAACTGATCTGGTTGAGAGGTTTACATAGTGTCCTGCTTTATGCCTGAGTCTTAGTTCAGTTTCGAAGAATCCATTATTTACCAGTGACTGTTCTCTTCTTATCTGGTAATCCTGATCATCAGGATGAATAAGATCAGGCGGATTTAAAGAATTATAAGTTTCCCTGTCATACCCGATCATTGAATAAAAAGCAGCATTGGTAAATCTCAATTTCCAGTCTCTGTCATAAAATGAGATACCATCGTTGGCAGATTGGACCAGCATCTCATAGAATTTATCAGACTCAAAATGTTTCTTTGTGATAAGTTCCTTCTGGGCTGCCAGTTCCTTGTTTGATTTTTGCAGGTCGGAATTAATATCAGAAATCTGCTTATTCCTTTCCATTAATTCCCAATTAACTTTTTTCAGTTGAGCCGAGAAGAAGATTATAATGGCGCAAATAACTACCAACATGGCCAAAAGAGTCAGAATCAAATGACTTAATGGCTGTGATAAAATCAATCCCAAATGATACCCCCCCTCACTCATTATCATAATACGCAGGCCTTATCTATTATTAAAGTGATGCCCCATTTTAACCTCAACGCTAAATAAGTGGATTTTACTTATTTTAATATATGAGACGGCACAAATATAAATATTCATAGTGTCACTTCAATCCGAATAATTATAAAAAATGCTAAATTGCGGCCTGTTATTTAATATTTTCCTTAGCGCTGATTATGCAGTTTAGATTCCGGATTTATAAGAACGCAACAATTATTGAGTATGAATTTAGATTGATGATCAAAGAATAAACATTAAGTAGTGATGGAAATAAATGAAGGCCAATTTTCGGGAGGCAGAAAATACAAAAATGAGGATATAACAGTTTACTGGAAACCATCTGCCTGCATACATGCCTCCTATTGCTACAGGGAACTTCTGGAAGTTTTCGATCCCAGCCGCAGGCCATGGGTGGATATGAACGGGTCAACTACTGATAAGATTATTGAAGTTGTAAATCTATGCCCTACAGAAGCTCTTGCCTGGAAGTGGAACGATGATAAAAAGAATGATTCAGTAGATAGCGATCAGCTCAATCATATTAAGTTCAGGAGACCGGAACTGATGAATTCCACAGACACTGATTCGAATGAACAACCTGTTTCAATAAAGATTATGAATGACGGGCCAATAGTACTGAAAGGCAATTTTACACTGGCATATAATGGTGTTAAAAAGGAAATCCATGATAGCATCATTTCTATCTGCCGCTGTGGAGTAAGCGATCACATGCCGTTTTGTGACGGTCAGCATAGAAAAGCCGGTTTTGAAGGTTAATATTTCGGGTATGGAAGAAAAAAACGGAAAAAAATCTCAGGCAATAATCGAAGTAATTGATTTCGGACCTCTTAAAATTACCGGGAATTTTTTATTGAAAGATTTGCAAAGGAATAAAGAAGAATCTCCTGCTGAAGTAAACCTTTGCAGATGCGGAAAATCGGGCAATAAACCTTATTGCGATGAATCGCACAAGAAATAAACGGTAATATCTATCCTCTGCCTCTGGAAATTACTTTAAGTTATACAAAATAGGGACTCTTTAAATGAGCTATATGTGTGCCTAACGAGCTACTACATGATAACAACTTTGCATTTTTTCGTGCGTTGCCCAGCACCTGTTTTCGGTTCTCAATTGCCATATAACCTCAGCAAGAGCTTCTTTTAGGAATCTTTTGTCACAGTTGGTCAAAACCCACTTCCGGGCAACAAATCTTTTATAGCTTATATCGAATGTATTTCCAAAAAGATGGGGACTATTTTGAGATGCATTTCCGTTGTATCGTCTGAGACTCTTAACATTATCAATTCTCCTGGTCATTGATGTAATATAAAATTTCACGCCATTTAAACCCTTTTGCGTACATTTTTCACTGAGTCTCCGGGCAATCTCATCAAGCAACATTTTACCTTCACTGGTAATAAACGGGTAGCTAAATGTCATCTTTTCTATTATATAGCTGTTCCCGCTTGAAACTTTTACCAGCTTCCCTTCTGAAATTCTTTTCTGGAGATCACTCTCATCCTTGCAGGGGGTAATCCCTTTTAATTTCGCAGCAGCTAAATAATCCACAATTTTGTCATTAAGTTTTCTGCTGAATTCCTTTTGTTTGTAATCTAAACACCTGGTACTGAAGTAAGCTGACAAAGGTTTTCCACTTTCTTTCCTGCTTATGAAAAGAATTGATATCAGGATGAAAAAAACAATGGAAAAAAATATTAACGATAAAACGAGACGCGACTTATTGAGTTTCATTACCAGGACCCTTACTGCAAGTATTATTTGTTTAAAATATCCGCTACCAGTTCAGCTGCTTCCCTGAAGGAAATCGCTGAAAACACTGCAAGCCCTGAATTATCAATTATTTTTTTTGCTTCTTCCGCATTTGTCCCCTGCAGTCTCACAATTACAGGTACTCTTATTTTCCCTATTGATTTGTAAGCCTCAACAACACCGTTTGCAACTCTGTCGCATCTCACAATCCCTCCGAAAATATTTATCAATATTGCTTTCACAGCAGGATCTTTAAGAATAATGCGAAAGCCTGCCTCCACTGTTTTTGAACTTGCTCCTCCACCAACGTCGAGGAAGTTTGCGGGCGCTCCGCCTGAAAGTTTTATAATATCCATTGTAGCCATAGCAAGTCCCGCTCCGTTGACCATGCATCCGACATTGCCATCAAGCTTTACAAAATTCAGATTATGGTTGCCCGCTTCAACGTCAACCGGATCTTCTTCATTTAAATCTCGCATTGCCAATAGCTCTGAATGACGAAACAATGCATTGTCATCCAGAACCAGCTTGCAGTCGACTGCCAGGACCCTGTTATCGCTTGTTTTTAATACCGGATTTATTTCAAGCAACTGAGCATCGCAACCGATGAAAGTATCATAAATTCCTGAAATAAATTTCTGCATGTTTTTAAAAGCTATCCCCGTTAAACCCAGTTTAAAAGCAATATTGCGGGACTGGAACAGTTGCAGTCCCATGCCGGGATCAATTTCCTCTGTAAAAATCAATTCAGGTGATTTTTCGGCAACTTCTTCAATAGACATGCCTCCCTCAGGTGAGTACATAATAATGAATCTGCCTTTATCTCTGTTCAGTAAAATGCTGATATAAAATTCTTCTGTTTCAGATTCTCCTTTATAATAGACATCCTGTGCTACCAGCACTTTGTTTACCTTCTTTCCTTCAGGGCCTGTCTGAGGAGTGATCAGTTGCATACCAAGCATATGGCTGGAAATACTGCTCACATCTCCCAAAGATTTTGCAAGTTTTACGCCTCCACCTTTACCCCTGCCTCCTGCATGAATCTGTGCTTTTATCACGAAAAACTCAGAACCTAACTTATCATGCAACTGTCCAGCAACTGTAACTGCCTGTTCAGGAGTTTCTGCAACAAATCCTTCCTGAATGTCAACATTGTAAGCTTTCAGCAAAGACTTACCCTGAAACTCATGAACATTCATATTACTAAGTTTAAATTTAATACTGACTCAAATACCTGAATTCTATGGTCACAAAATAACAACAATTAAGATATTAATTAGTTATTTTCGCATAAAAAAGAATGCGTAAGCTTCTCAACCGTGAACTCGGCAGAAAGACTCTGGATCAGTTCAGGAGAACTGAAAAAGCTCCGTTTGTAATAGTTCTCGATAATGTAAGGAGTCATAGTAATGTCGGGTCAATATTCAGAACTGCAGACGCATTTCTTACGGAAGCTGTATACTTGTGTGGAATAACATCAACTCCGCCTCACAGGGATATACAGAAAACTGCCCTGGGAGCAACTGAATCAGTGACATGGAAATATTTCCCGGAAACTACTGATGCAATAAACGAACTCAAAGCGAAAGGGTACAAACTTATTGCAGTTGAACAGGCCGAGGGTGCAGTTGCATTACAGGATCTAGATATTGAGAAAGGATGGAAATATGCCCTGGTCTTCGGCCATGAAGTAAATGGTGTCGATCAGAAAATTGTAGATAGTTGTGATCTTTGTGTTGAGATTCCACAGTTCGGTACTAAACACTCATTCAATATTGCAATAAGTGTGGGGATTGTTTTATGGGAAGTTAATAAACAACTTACTACTTCTCCTTAGTACTGCCCCCCTGCCCTCCTAAAGGGGGGATAAATTTCTCACATTAAGAAAATTACTCTTAAAAAAGGCATAAACCCCTCTTTAGGGGGGATGTGGAGTATAGAAAATCGAGTAGGAAGTGAGTGATTACTTCACTCACTGTCCTCTCACACCACCGTACGTGCCGTTCGGCATACGGCGGTTCGTAAAGAAAAAGATTTAGAGTAAACCTCAGAAAAACTAGAAAGAC
>Ga0224523_1000281_pt1 | contig 30439 bp, 29 predicted proteins | sample CFST50metaG_FD_182732 | JGI IMG/M metagenome (GOLD analysis project Ga0224523, IMG submission 182732) | Peat soil microbial communities from Stordalen Mire, Sweden - C.F.S.T50 | ecosystem: Environmental > Terrestrial > Soil > Wetlands > Peat | place: Sweden: Norrbotten County, Stordalen Mire... | reverse complement strand
GCCGATGACAGGATGAGGTTGTTGAGCGGGCCTAGTGACAGCCCGAGCCCGACGCCGATCAATATCGTCCCGGGGAAGATGTCAACGATCTGGGTGTTAAGGCTGAACACACCTCGAAGCAGAATTGAGCCGGAGAGGGCCACGAGAAATCCGATGGGAACAAGGTAGCGCGGCGCTATGCGAGCCGAAAGCCGCGCCGAGCTGAGTGAAAAGACGAGCAATGCAACGGTGAGCGGGACAAACGCGACGCCCGTCATAAAAGCGCTCAAACCGGCAACGGCCTGCAAAAAGACCGGAAGGATGAAGAGCGTCCCCGCGAGGCCGAGTCGCAGGATGAGGTTCGCCATGTTCCCCGCGCTGTACGTGCTCTTCCTGAAGAGCGAAATGTCGGTGAGCGGGGCTTGTCCGTGACGCATCCGGCGTCGCTGCCACAGCGCAAAGAAGGCGAGCAGGAGGAGTCCCGCACCGACGAGTATTGGCACGATGCCCCACGCGCTCAGATTGTTAAGCAGCAACATCCCGGCGACGATCAAAAAGAAGCCTGCCGCCGAGAGCGCGACCCCCACGACGTCGAGGTCGCGCCAGCCGATGGTCGGAGGCACTTCGGTGAGTCGTCCTGAGTACGCGAATATCACCACGACGATGACCGCCTCAATGCCGAAGCCGACACGCCAGCTTAGGAACGTCGTGAGAAAACCGCCTAAGAGCGGGCCGACGGTTGCCGCGACCGAACCGATTGCCACCCAGATACCGAATGCGAACGCGCGCTCATCGCCCTCGTACGTGGCGGAGATGAACGCCGCCGTCGCCGGCAACATGAGCGCCGCCCCACACCCCTCAAGCAGTGACCAGCCAAAAAGCAGCATGGGGGCGTTGAGACTCAACGCGGCAATCGTGGTGCCCACGCCGTAAATGAACGCGCCGTAGAGAAAGGTCTTCTTCCTCCCCAAGACGTTCTGAAGCTTGGCGCCGAGCAGCATGAGACACGCCATGGTGAGCGCGTACGCCGCGATGATGCCTTGGATGACCTCCACGGTGGTGTGCAGGTCGCGCACCAGTGTCGTGATGGCGACGTTCAGGAAAAACGAATCGATAACGATGATGAAGCTAGCGAGAGAGGCAATGGAGAGCGTCGCCCAGACGAATTTCCGTTCAACCATTGCACTGCCCGCCTCACGACCAAGGACGGGTTAAGAAGTGCGGGGCGCCCTATATATCCGTTTCGTTGCGGCCGCTTAACTTGCGCCTCCTCGTTCTTGGCGGGTTTTCTTCTTCTGGGGTGCTGCGCAACTAGTTCTTGAAACGCTGCTACCGCGAATCATAACCGGTATGCGCTTGCGATGTGTTCCCCTAATGCAACCGATCTGCACGCACACCATAAGCTTTCAAAGCCCAAGATCTCACGCCTACCCCATTATCAGGCTCCCACGTGAGTTCCTGGAACTTGCTGGCACGAGTGCAGAGATCTGTCAAACAAGCTGTGACGATGGAATCGCGTTTTTAGTGAAGATCGTTGATCGTTCTGGAAAAAAGCCAGCAGAAGCTCATTCTACAAGCGTAGTCACATCACCAGCGTCAATACCAAGCTCTCGTGCTTTGAGCACCCTCCGCATAATCTTCCCGCTGCGCGTCTTGGGAAGGGATTGCACGAAGACGATCTCTCCAACCACGGCAACCGGTCCTAACTCGTGTCGCACGTGTTTCTTAAGCTCCTCCATCACGTCCGCATCACCGGTACGTCCTTCTTTGAGGATGAGAAACGCTTTAATGACCTCGTTTCGTATCGGGTCGGGTTTCCCGATGACCGCGGCCTCTGACACAGCGGCGTGGCTGACGAAGGCAGATTCGACCTCGCTCGTTCCGACCCGATGACCGGCGATCTTGAGCACGTCATCGGCCCTCCCTTGAATCCAGAGGTACCCGTCCTCGTCCTTCCGCGCAATATCCCCTGGACAGTACACGCCACCGGGAATCACTTCCCAGTATGTTTTCACGTACCGTTCGGGGTCCTTGTAGAGCGTCCTGAGCATCGAAGGCCACGGCGTGGTTATGATAAGAAATCCACCCTTCCCGGGAGACACCGGTTTCCCGTCCATATCGACCACGTCTGCGCGGATCCCTGGCAATGGCTTGGTTGCTGATCCGGGTTTCAGTGGAGCCGTCGGCAACGGGGATATCATGAAGCTTCCCGTTTCGGTTTGCCACCACGTGTCCATGATCGGACAGCGCTCATTGCCGACGTGCGTGTAGTACCACATCCACGCCTCCGGGTTGATTGGCTCCCCGACGGTGCCGAGTATTCTGAGTGATCGCAAGTCACGACACTGTGGCCACTTGTCGCCAAACCGCATCAAGTGCCGAATCGCTGTCGGGGCGGTGTAGAACTTCGTGACCCCATATCGTTCGACGACGCTCCAAAGGGCGTCAGGTTGCGGGTAGTCAGGGGCCCCCTCATAGACAAGCGTTGTGGTCCCCAGGAGCAGCGGCGCGTACACGACGTAGCTGTGTCCCGTGACCCACCCGATGTCCGCTGTGCACCACCACAAATCATCGTCGTGGATATCAAAGACGTCCTTAAGCGAAGTCGCGGTCTCAACCATGTAGCCGCCTGTCGCGTGCACGACGCCCTTTGGCTTTCCTGTGCTGCCCGAGGTGTACAGGATATAGAGGATATCTTCGGCGTCCATGGGCTCGACCCGACATTCGGCCGGTTCCCCCTCGATCAGGGTGTGAAAAAACACCTCTTTTCCGCTCAGGTCAGACATCGTTATCGGATTCCCCGCGTGTTTTACGACGATCGTCGTCTCGACGCTCGGACAGCTGCTGACCGCCTCGTCTGAGACCGCCTTCAGGTCGATCACCTGCCCTCGCCTGAACGTTCCGTCCGCCGTTATCAGCACCTTTGCCTTAGCGTCGTTAATTCGCTCTGCTAAGGCGTGCACGCTGAACCCGGCATACACGACATTGTGCACAGCGCCAATCTTCGCGCAGGCAAGCATGGATACGACCGATTCTACGCACGACGGGAGGTAGAGCGCAACGCGGTCGCCCTTTTTAACTCCCAGCTTCTTGAGTGCGTTTGCTGCCTTGTTGACCTCCCTGTACAGCTCATAATACGTGATCTTCCGCTCGTCGCCGCGTTCATTGACGTAGAGGAGAGCAAGATTGTATCGTTTGTCAGTCCGGACATGGCGGTCGACTGCGTTGTACGCGATGTTCGTTTTGCCGCCGACAAACCATTTGTAAAACGGTGCCTCACTCGTGTCGAGGGTCTGTGTCCACGGCGCAAACCATTCGAACTGCCGAGCCTTTTCAGCCCAGTACGCCTCGATGTCCTCTCCTGCAGCGAGCTCGGTATCCCAGTCTTGCACGTACGCGAGATCAGTCACTTCCTTCCGCGGAGTGAAGAGACGCTCTTCTCTAAGGAGAACGGAAACGTCCTCCTGCCGTTCGCTTTTCATTTTTTGGTCTTTATCTTCTTCTGTCTCCATAATGCCGCATCCTTTGTTGGTTCTCGTAAAATCGACTATTTACTTCGTTCCCGCAAAATATTCATCTGCGCAAACGCACCGGTTTTTAGAAGATAAAAAAGAGGATCCCGGTGAATGGTGCCCGGAGTCCTCTTTACCCCAGCGGAGCAACCGTCCTCTTGTACATCTCATTTAGCACCTCTGCGAGGCCGGCATAGACTGCCGAAAGACCGGTGATGATTCCTTCATAGCCAGCAACCTGGGTAATGGTGGCATTCCCTGTTATCTCACCAATTGCCAGCATGAAGAACAGCACTGTAAGTAGGCCAAGGACAACTTGCAATGCGCGGGTTGTTTTGAGCGCGCCGATGAACATGACGAGCGTAAACAGTCCCCACATCGCAAAGTAGGCCGCCATCCCACTCGCACTGGTCGCATCAGCGAGCCCCAGTTTCGGGAGAACCAGAAGGGTGACAAGGGTCAGCCAGAAAAACCCGAACGACAGGAATGCGGTCATGCCGAACGTGTTGTTCTTCTTCCACTCCATGATCCCCGCAATTATCTGGCCGAGACCCCCGTAGAAGATCCCCATCGCGAGGATCATCGAGCCGAGCCCAAAGTACCCTGCATTGCCCAAGTTCAGAAGGACGGTCGTTATCCCGAAGGCTGTCAGCCCGAGCGCCGCCGGGTTTGCGGTCACGTCCAGGTTTTTCACCTGGGTGACGTCGATCGTTCCTGATTCGTCTGTCATAATCATTGAGTCTCCTATATTTTTTAGTCACGTTATCTACTCAAATGCAGCAACTGTCATTGCCAAGGGCCGTTCAGCAAACGGCTTCAGAATGGCAAAGACCGTAGAAATACGATGAACGCCAATCGACTTGCTACCGCATCTACCGAAAAAAGCTTCTGGCGCGGTGCCCGGATGAGGCTCCACGAGCAGATACTGCCTAGGCATACGTTAATGGCTAGTGCAGCAGATAGCCGTGGTGTTTTCTCTGAGTCTATGCCAAACAACTTTGCTGTTTGGGTTCCCTTCTCTAAAATCGTTTGAAGGTCGTTCATCGCGATTCTATCATTATTAATCATTCTATTTAATAATTACGATAGAATGAACCATCGTGGTGGCCGGTGACAGCTTAGGTCAAGCTAAACCCTTAAAAAATCGAAGGCCACTTCGTGCTAGGCGACCTTTGCAAGTTTTGTGGAGATTAACCGCAGCAAACGATAGGATGAAGTATACGCGATACTAACACTAGCAGATTTGTGATGAGCGCTAACCCACCCTCTTCAAGCAGAGAACTCAGGGCACTGCAGCTCGCAGTGGGCGTCTACGTGTTTGTTTTCGCCATCAAACTCGTAGCGTACTTTATGACCGGCGTTCTCGCGCTTCTCGCAGAAAGCGTGCACTCGCTTACCGATCTAGTAATCGCGACGTTCATTGTGCTGGCGTTCGTGTACTCCCGCAAGACGGCCGACGAAGCACACCAGTATGGCCACGCGCGCGCCCAGAACGTCGCCGCACTCGTGGCAGCGACCCTTTTTATTTCATTCACGAGCGTCCAGCTGTACGAAGAGGCGTTCAACCAGCTTGTCGGACAGGTTCCAAACACCTATCAACACCTGCCGCTCGCAATCGGCATCGTCGTGCTGTCAATGGTTGCGGAGGCGACACCGCTGATCGGGGTTGTTCAGACACACTTACCGCGGGCCCGCGGCCACCGCCCAACTCACCGATTTGATAAACGATGAGCTCGCTCTTGTCGCGGTGCTCATTGGCACCATATTCCTCATCCAGGGATACCCCATCGCTGATCCGATCGCCGTCATCATCGTCGCCACTATTATCGCCGCGAGTGGGGTTGTCCTCCTGCTTCACAACGCATCATATCTGCTCGGGCGTTCCCCCGATGCCGCCTTCTTGACGCGCGCAGCAGACATTGCGCAGGCAGTGAACGGCGTCAGGCAGGTGCACGAGCTCCGCGGGGAGTACATCGGCCCGGGAATGGTGCACCTCGAGATGCACGTGGCCGTCGCGCCGGGCACATCTATCGAAGACGCAGATCGGATCGCTGACGAGGTGCAAAGTCGTCTCGCGACCGATGGTGGGTGCCAGTATTGCACGGTTCACGCTGAGCCTGACCGTCCGCACGTCGATAGGAAATTTCCGTTAAAGATGAGCTGAGCAAGCGACGGTGACTCTTCCAATAGATTAGATTTGAGTGAAGGAGATGCTCAGAGGTTCATCCATGACTCGGTTTGGGTCAGGAGCCAACTGGAAAACAAGGTCGGCGCTGTTTTTGTCAGCTCAGGACACCGTGCAGGAGCGAGGGAAACCACCATTATGGCGCTCCTCTAGGAGTTCATCATGCACGGCATGGTCGTATGCGGCGGCCATATCTCCTCTGAGAGGCACCTTGGCGCTGTTGCCACGGGCGCACCTAATGATCAGACCGTTCAGGAGTGCAGCAGTTTGACGAAGAAAGTGGTGACGCTCGCCACGAAATTGCAAGCGGGTAACGCGCGTTTAGAGGTTTTACCCAAACCAGCGAAGCAGTGGAAGAAAAGCCCACCCCCACCTGGGAGCGACGTACCTGCGCCTGGGCCATCGGGATTCTACAGCTTTCACCACTTGTCTCGCGATGCTCCAAGTGCCTGGTAACTCGAGCTTTAGGACCCACTCCTTGCGCCGCATATATGCCATGTGATCCTTGTAAAGGCTCTGTGCGCCCATCCACTCGTATTTCTGCGACATCAAGCTCTCATTGAAGCCCGTTTTGTACACCCCTGGGTTGATGATGATGACTTTGATGCCAAAGGGTTTCAACTCCGTGCGTAACGAGGACACAACGCATTCGAGTGCGAATTTGGTCATCCCATAGGGCGCGTAAAAGGGCGTGGGAGTAAGCCCTGCCATTGAGCCCATAAATATAACCCGCCCCTCACCCTTTGCGATGAGCTTCGGCACGACTCTTTGCGTCAACTGTAACGCTGAAAACACGTTGGACTCACATACAGCCTTAACTCTCTCAAGATCTATTTCCGCTAAAGGCCCTGAATCGCCGATCGCTGCATTGTTGATCAGGACGTCAATGTCCCAGTTATCCACTTTGTTGATGTCGCTGGATTCCGTTATATCAAGTGTGTCCACTACGAAGTTCTCGCCACACGACTGCAAGGCAGTTCGCACGCCATTGACGGAGATCTCACGGTGAACGGTTGCATACACCGTGTGTCCCCTTTTCAAGAGCCGGCAGGCCACATCGAGCCCTATGCCGCCCCTGCAACCTGTTATGAGAATGCTTGCCATGCGACACGGATCGCCCCAGGTACTATTTTCGCGGCGTGTATAAAAGCTACGTCACTTCCAGTAAGCGAAATACAAGTCGTATCAGTGCCCTTTGATAATCAATTGTCGAAACGCACGCTGTGGCCTCGCTACCTCTTGCCTAAACATGTCTGTTAGAGCGTTCTCATAATAGGTATTAGCGGCTGCATGCTCCTCTCATTCGTTTCAAGGCCGTTTCATATCCTACAGGACGTCGCCAGTTTATGAAGACTGTTCGAAGAAATTAGGTCCAGAACAAGCTCTTTTTGACGAATCGTAGGTTGAAGTGTTAAATATTTTTCAGAAGGTTTCTATATGTTGTACAAAGCATGCGACGCAGCAGGCGTGGCTAATGTGCCCACGCGAACTAAGAGCGCAGACCAATCTCCAATGAAAGCTGCGTATGTCATGATCAAAGGCACGCATCAGAGCCGCGACAGTGCCATCTTACCACTATGCAAGAACATGATACGACCATTCGATGACGCGGCTACCGCAAGCGTATTAGCCGCGGGTACGATCGTCAGTACGGTTCAAACTGGTACCTATTTCGCGGATGGGTCCATCTCCATGACGCCAAAAACGTTCCCTTCTGTGTCCGCGCAGTAGGCGAGATAACCCTGACCTGCGACCGCCATTTTTGGCATCATGACGTTTCCGCCAGCGTCCACGATCTTTTTCGTAAAGTCGTCAACAGACGCCACGCTGATCGTGTTCACCGTCACCTGCTCAGGCATCCTGCGCGGCATTATCGCACCGTTGATTCCCGGTTCGTCGTCGTTGCCTGTCGTGACAAGCCAATAATCCATGGGCGCATCCCACTTCGTGATGGTCCAGCCAAACACCTTCTCGTAAAAGGCTATCGCCCGCTTCGGATCATCGGCAGGCAACTCAAAATGCATTACTCTTCCTTGTGGCCTTATAATCCTCCCTAAGGTTTTTCCAAGTCTTATTGACGCTAATTACTTAGACGCGTCGACTGGCAACAGTGTTCGAGATGCTTTTTTGCCGCGAAAAGCACGGACTCAAAGCTGCGTATTACCTTTCTAGTCAAGGCGAAATAGCGGGAAATCTGGGTGAAAGGACTTATCCTTGAACGTTGATTTGTGCGCGAGGTGATCGATCGTGCGTTACTTAGTGTACATCGAGGTGCCGACCGAAGTTGGCAATCGCATGGACTTCGAAGAAGGCGGGCCGGCGAAAATCCTCGGATATGTTATGGAGCGGTTCGCGCCTGAAGCGTGGTATTCACAGGCCGGGATGCGCGCTATTTTCATAGTGGTCGACCTGAACGAGGCTCAAATGACAGAGATGATGCTCATTGTGTCAAAGAAGTTTGGGACGTACCCAGAATTCACGCCTCTCATTCCCGGAGACGCGACCCCAGAAATGGCGACAAAGGCGATACAAGAGGTGAAGAAGGCGCAAATATAGCGCGTTCTTTGCTGACGTGGGCGATTAAGTCAGTTTCGCAGAGCAAATCGGATCCCAAAATGACATCTCGGACTTGGGCTCCGCCAGATTTGGAGCCCGCGGATCTTTTTCCGTCGATTTACACGAGTGCCAGCTATCAACAAGCACCAAAACGCCCACGCCTTCGTGCAATGGCGATATAAATGAACACAAAAACGCTTAGGCAGTCGGTTTTGCTTAGAGCGACTCCTCACGAGGTTTATGAAGCGCTCATGGATTCCAAGAAGCATGCGGAGTTCACGCATTCACCGGCGATAATAGATCGGAAGGTCGGAGGAGAGTTTATTACCTTCGATGGCTGGGCCTCCGGAACGACCCTCGAACTGATTCCCGACAAAAAAATCGAGCAAAAATGGCGAGCCGCCGACTGGCCTCAAGGTCATTATTCAACGGTAACGTTCGAGCTGAGCGCGGAAGGCCAACAAACCAAATTAGTTTTTACGCAGGCCGGCATTCCAGAAGACCTGTACGCGGATCTCGAGTCCGGGTGGGTCGAATTTTATTGGGACAACCTAGTGGCTTATTTTAGCTAATTGCCGCTAAACGGCGAGTGCGCTTATGACGGCAAACAGCGCACAGGGGCGACCACGTAACTAATGATAATTAGATCAAAAATGAGCCAAAATTGCGGCAGGTGACTGGCCAAAGAGGAAGGATTAGTGGTAGGAATGTCAAGCGGCGCTGCAACCTGGGCTGCTTTGAAGGTAGCCGCACGACCTGAAAACAAAGACACGCTGATAGTGGTAATACTTCCCGATACTGGCGAGCGATACCTGAGCACAGCGCTCTTCGAGAGTTAAGAGGTGGCCGGAAGATGAGCATCAGAGAGGACATCCAGACGGTCTTTGCTAAAGATCCCGCTGCTAAAACCACTTTAGAGGTCATCACCTGCTATCTGCAAAAGTAACACGTAAAGCAAAGATCGAATGCACAACAGATAAGAGTCTAGCTCAGCACTATCAGGCAGTGATGTTCTATTGATCAGCCTGCCGAGGGCTTTGCTTTCTGCCCTACATATCAGCCTGCTGGCTTACCAACTCTCCTTCTCGTGTTGTGAGCTTTTTTGACACGTCGCCTTTAAAACAATATGTTTACCGGAATCCCCACCCTCTCGAAACCTCTCTTCAACTCGTCGCCCTTTTCAGCAAAGAACCGATCCTCGATCGCCCACTCCATGTTGTTTTCCCGGTAGATGCGGTGTGCATAGTGATAGTTCAGCCGGTCCACCAGGACGAAATCAACGGCACCAGCAAGTTCGCGAGGCAGCCTTTCAGCTCCGGGCAGGAGCGGCGCGATCATGACAAAGGTCTTAATCCCTTTGGCATGAAGCGATTTCAGGGCATTGATCCGTTCCTTGATCGTGGAGGCCCCTGGTTCAAAGATCCGTCGGATCTTTTCATCTGCCGTAGTTATCGAAAGGCCGACCTCCACTTTCCCCGATGTTGTAAGGATGTCGACATCTCGCAGCACGAGAGAGGACTTGGTCTGAATCGTTACTGGCCAATCGCCCCCTAAAAGGATTTCAAGACATTTCCGGGTCAGGAGGTACTTCTTCTCTGCCGGTTGATATGGATCGCAAACACCGCTTACCCAGACCCGCCCCATCGGCTTCCTTGTTATTTCCTTCGCTAGCACCTGCGGAGCATTGATCTTGACGTCAACAAACTCGCCCCACGGTTCCCGGTGACCGGTGAACCGCTTCATGAATGCAGCGTAACAATATCTGCAGGCATGGCTGCATCCCCTATACGGGTTCAGGGCGTAATCATAGACCTGGGATTTCGACAGGACGGATTTTGCAGCTATTTCTTGGATCTTCATTCGATCTTATCATATTTAGTGCGGGATTAGCACTACAGTGTTTGTGAGAGAAATCGTTGCGACACGCGGTGCGCTGCAAAACGCGCTGCTGCGGTAGTCATCAGCAAAGTGGTTCTTGGAAGAACGCGAAAACCTTTGCGCTGGTTTGCTCACGTCGTTCAAACACTCAGCTAGGGTAGCTTCCCACGTGCACAGCAGAGGGCGCAAAACTGCGCCCGATTGCTTCTCTTAACCCGGCGAGCGCAGCTTTGTCTCGCGGCCCCAGATGCGGCCCTTCTTAGCTTGATGAATTCGCCGACGGACTCTTTGCCGCCCAACTCAATGATGCCCTGGTCCGGTTCAACGCCTGCGCGATCGAACAGCGGCGGCGATACGCCGTCCACTGGAACCGGCTGTTAGCTGACCGTTTTTTCGCCGCCCTGTCAGAAGCCCTCGAAGACGTTTATGCTACGATCAGGCAAGGTCGAATCGGTCAAGGTTCATGACTTTGTTCCACACCGCCACAAAGTCGTGCAGAAATTTCTCCTGGGAGTCCTCACATCCGTAGACTTCCGCCAAGGCCCGGAGCTGGGAGTTCGAACCGAAGATTAGGTCGACACGGGTGCCGGTCCACTTGAGTGCGCCCGTTGCGCGATCACGGCCCTCGAACACATCATCGTCTTCCGCGGTTGCCTTCCAAGTCGTGCTCATGTCGAGCAGATTCACGAAGAAGTCATTGGTGAGCCTCTCTGGCCGCTTGGTGAAGACGCCGTGCTGGGACTTTCCGAAGTTGGCATTCAAGACTCGCATACCACCAACGAGAACCGTCATCTCAGGAGCGGTCAGCGTCAGCAGTTGCGCACGATCAACCAGCAGTTCCTCTGCCGTTACTGCATACTTGGCTTTTGGGTAGTTGCGGAACCCGTCCGCAGCCGGTTCGAGTACGGCGAATGACCCCACGTCGGTTTGCTCCTGCGACGCATCCGTACGTCCCGGCGTGAAGGGAACAGTCACATCATGACCGGCATTCTTCGCCGCTTGCTCGACGCTTGCGCACCCACCCAGGACAATCAGGTCGGCGAGCGAAACCCTCTTCCCTCCTGACTGCGCGCTGTTGAATTCCTTTTGGATTTCCTCAAGGGTCTGCACCACAGTCTTCAGCTGGGTCGGCTGGTTGATTTCCCAATCCTTTTGCGGCGCGAGACGGATGCGCGCCCCGTTCGCCCCGCCGCGTTTGTCGGAGCCGCGGAAGGTTGAGGCCGACGCCCAGGCGGTCGAGACGAGTGCCGGGATCGGCAGCCTCGAGGCAAGGATTTTTGCCTTGAGCTCCGCGATGTCGGCCGCGTCGATTAGGTCGTGGTCGACTGCGGGCACGGGATCTTGCCAGATCAGCTCTTCCGTCGGGACCTCCGCGCCGAGATAGCGCGAGCGGGGACCCATGTCGCGGTGCGTCAGCTTGAACCACGCGCGGGCGAAGGCATCTGCGAACTCTTCCGGGTTCTCGTGGAAGCGCCGCGCGATCAGCTCGTAGATTGGGTCCATCCGCATCGCCATGTCCGCGGTGGACATCATGGTCGGGACCCGTTTCGACGGATTGTGGGCGGATGGTGCGAGATGCTTGTCAGCTTCATCCTTTGGCCTCCACTGCCAGGCGCCGGCGGGGCTCTTTGTCAGTTCCCACTCGTGGCCGAACAGCATGTCGAAATAGCCCATGTCCCACTGGATCGGGTTCGGCGTCCAGGCACCTTCCAGGCCGCTGGTGATCGCGTCATCCCCCTTGCCGCTGCCGAAGCTGCTGATCCAGCCAAGGCCCTGCTCTTCGATGCTGGCGCCTTCCGGCTCGGGACCGACAAGGGCGGCATCGCCGGCACCATGGCATTTGCCGAAAGTGTGTCCGCCTGCGACGAGTGCGACGGTCTCTTCGTCGTTCATCGCCATACGCGCGAAGGTTTCGCGGACGTCGCGGCCCTGCGCGACCGGATCTGGGTTGCCGTTCGGTCCTTCCGGGTTCACGTAAATCAGGCCCATCTGCACCGCGGCGAGAGGATTCTCGAGTTCTCGGTCACCGGAGTAGCGCTTGTCGCCAAGCCACTCGCTCTCGGTCCCCCAGTAGATGTCTTCTTTAGGCTCCCAGACGTCTTCGCGCCCGCCGCCGAAGCCGAAGGTCTTGAAGCCCATTGACTCCAGAGCGCAGTTGCCGGCGAGGATCATCAGGTCGGCCCAGGAAATCTTCTTGCCGTACTCCTGCTTGATCGGCCAAAGCAAACGGCGCGCCTTGTCGAGGTTCGCATTGTCCGGCCAGCTGTTGAGGGGCGCAAAGCGTTGGGTGCCGGACCCCGCACCCCCGCGGCCGTCGCCGATGCGGTAGGTGCCCGCGCTGTGCCACGCCATCCGGATGAAGAGCCCGCCGTAGTGACCGTAGTCGGCCGGCCACCAGTCCTGTGAGTCCGTCATCAGCGCATAGAGGTCCTTCTTCAAGGCCTCGAGGTCGAGCTTCTTGAATTCCTCAGCGTAGTTGAACGCCTCGCCCATGGGATTGGATAAGGAAGAGTTCTGGTGGAGGATCCTTAGGTTCAACTGGTTCGGCCACCAGTCCCGGTTCGACGTGCCTCTGCCGGCCGTGTGTTTGTGCGCACTGCCTGTTACCGGGCTCTTGCTATCTTCATTCATAATGTTTACTCCTTTCGTGGTGTGAATTGTTGAACAGCTCTACTGTGAATAATAGTGTTTCGCTGCTCATATAGCTAACATCTCCATCTGCAACAACTTTCTCAAAGCTTGCAGGGCTGAAACTAGAATCTATCAGACCAATCACGAGGGCGCGTTGGCTCTTCTCGTGGTCATATCGGCTCCAAAAAATGCCTCAGAAAGTCCCGAATCCTCCGTCTTCACACGGCGGAGGTCGCCGGTTCGAATCCGCCCGGGCCCATCGTTCTTTTTACAATCGGACATATTATGCCGTGCATTAGGCATTTGTCGGAAGCGAGAACTGTGACAAAAAAGAGGCTCCAAGGTCTTTTTTTTATGTGGCTTATGATCATCTGCCATTCACTTAGCACAAATCGTAATACTTTGACCTCATCCGACTGAATTCAGAAAAGCAAAAAATCAAGAACGCCGGAGCGGTGATAATCATTTCACAAAGTGACGAAAAAAATCCACGTCATCTTATATGTGGTCCATCATATACGCTTCTAAGCAGTGGTCCGGCTGAAGATCGAAGACGCTGACTGTTATAAATAAGAGCGGATCACAAGATCGTTTTACGCCGCTTTACGCATCGCGATCTGTTTACACAAGAAAAGGAGAAGCACATGCCATTTACGATCAAAGAAAATATTTCGTGGGTTGGAAAGGTTGACTGGGAATTAAGGACATTTCATGGGCAGGAGTACTCGACACATCGCGGTTCAAGTTATAATTCCTACTTGGTCAGGGACAAAAAAATAGCGTTGATCGATACGGTGTGGGGAACGTTTTCGCACGAATTCGTTGCGAGACTTAAAAGAGAGATCTCACTTGACGAGATTGATTTTGTAATAGCAAATCACGCAGAGCCTGACCACAGTGGTGCATTGCCGGAACTGATGCGCCATATCCCCGAAGCCCCGATCTACTGCACCTCCAAAGGCTTAGACTCGCTTACGGGCCATTACCATCAGGACTGGAATTTCCAGGTGGTAAAGACGGGAGATACACTCAGCCTCGGATCGAAGGAGCTGGTATTCATCGAAGCCCCGATGCTCCACTGGCCAGACAGCATGATGTGTTATCTCACGGGTGATAACATCCTTTTCAGCAACGACGCGTTTGGTCAGCATATAGCAACGGAACTGATGTACAATGATCTGGTGGATCAAGCAGAGCTGTTTCAGGAAGCCATCAAATACTATGCGAACATCCTGACGCCGTTTAGTAAGCTGGTTGACAAGAAAATCAAGGACGTACTAGCGTTGAACGTTCCAGTAGACATGATCTGTCCGAGTCACGGGGTGATATGGCGTGATAACCCACTACAGATTGTGAAAAAATACGTTGAATGGGCAAACAACTATTCTGAAAACCAGATCACCGTAGCCTATGACACCATGTGGAACGGAACTCGTCGCATGGCTGAAGCGATTGCACACGGAATCGCGGCGGCCGATCCAGATGTAACCGTAAAACTGTTTAACATTGCCCGATCAGACAAAAGCGATCTGATCACGGAAATATTCAAATCGAAGGCGGTTCTGGTCGGATCTCCAACCGTGAACAAGGGAATCCTTTCCGCTGCGGCCGCTATCCTAGAAGAAATAAAGGGCTTGCGATTCCAGAACAAAAAAGCCGCTGCATTCGGCTGTTATGGATGGAGCGGCGAGGCTATAGCGGTCATATCTGAAAGGCTTAAAGAAGGCGGATTCCAGGTTTTGAATGACGGGATCATGGAGAAATGGAATCCGAATAGCAAAGGCATCGATAATTGTATCCGTTTTGGAAACGACGTGGCATTAGCCACGCGTTAGTGAATTTACTCAACTAGCACGCTGACGAAAGATGGGCTCAAGCCTTATTGGATTAATGACTAGTTACCTCTAAGCCATTTTCAATTTTTTATGCCCAGCATGGTCCAAAGAACGAATAACAAGTCGTCGAGTTGCTTCACGAATATGAAAGAAGACGTACCCTTGGCCCACGCGGGAATGGCGGCGCAATTTGACCTCCAGAAACAATATTATGCAGAAGGAAAAGTCTTCGCCCTCCAGATCGAATCAACCCTCCAATGTCCCCAATTATGTGACTATTGCTACGCGGGAAGCACCCCTGAGAGCCCTCAAGAGTTATCCTCCGCAACTATTCGGCAGCTATTGGACGCTGCGGCCGCTTTGAAGGTGCAGATGATAGACTGGTTGGGAGGAGACCCCCTTATGCGGAGGGACTGGGAAGCCCTCTGTACCTACGCCACCAGCTTAGGTCTAATTAACAACATCTGGACATCGGGCATCCCGCTCGCCAAACCGGGGGTCGCAGCAAGCGCGGTAAAAGCGACCCAAGGGGGATTTATCTCGACGCATTTAGATTCGCTCGATCGGGAACTCTACGGGATTTTGCACGGCGGGGAAAAACGTCGCGGAGATTTACGTCATATCGGATTAATCCTGAAAGGTATTAACAACTGCTTGGCAGCGGGGAAGGAGCCGGGGGGGATAGTCAATTGCATCACCTATACAACCCCATTGGCAGCTGGAGACGCCCGAGCGACAATCGCCTATTTTCAGGAAAAGTTCGGCATCAAGACTTGCGTCACATTATTCAACCCCGTAATCCAACGCAATGGAAATAGTTCTTGGGAACCGACCCACGCCCAGATAAAGGACATCTTTGACTTCCGTGACCGAGTAAATTACCCGAACGACCCCTCGTGCGGGCCTATGGATGCTTCGAAATTCTATTGTGGAACGCTCGTATGTGTGACTGCTGGGGGGTGGGTGGTCCCTTGTTCCGTGATCCGAACAGAAGAGTTTGGAAACGTGAATAAAGAAGAATTTTTAACCATTCTGGAGCGCGGGAGGCGAAGACTCCTATTTTTAGATTTCCGGGATCCTGCCAAACTCCCTGGCAATTGCAGCAGTTGCTGCAATAATTCCTTTTGTTTCGGGTGTCGGAGTAGCGCCTATTATTACGCTGGCGACTTAATGGCCGCAGACCCCAAGTGTTTTCAGTATAACCAATGTTCCACGAAAAAGAAGGGATCTGATTCACACGGAGGCTAGAGAAAGGATGAATGGACAATATGACGTTAGCGTTAACGACGTGAGTGCCGTTTACGCTGGACCAGGCGGAAAACTGTGGGAACTGTTAATGGGTGAAGAGATCCACGTCGGTGGGGCCGAACAGACAGATTATTTAGCAAAGAAAGCCGGCATCGATGAGAAAGGCAAGGATCTCATTCTCTTAGACATATGTTCTGCGCTCGGCGGTCCTGCCCGGCACCTGGTCGAAAAATATGGCATCAGAGTCATCGGAGTGGATATCACGCCGGAAATGATCGAAGAAGCCCAAAAGCGAACCATAGGTAAACCCTTCAAGGACAAGATCGAATATCGCCATGGTTCCGCCCTAGACTTGCCCGCTCACGCGAAATCTTTTGATGTCGTGTGGGGTCAAGATTCCTGGTGCTATGTCAGGGACAAGAAACGGCTCATAAACGAAACGGCACGAGTACTCAAGTCCGGTGGGACTTTAGCGTTTACGGATTGGATTTGGGGTTCGGTACAAGCCCCCCCAAATGAGGCGGATTTCCTCATGGCGTTTATGGTATTTCCCGATATGCAGACCTTGGATGGTTATGCAAATTTGATTCGGGCAGCAGGACTGAAGCTAAAAGAACAAGAAGACCTGAGTGTTGATTTCGCGCAGAATATGGATCAATACTTGGTTACCCTAAAGAAGAACAAGGGGAACATCATTGCAGGCTTTGGCAATGATCTGTATAATGAAGCGGAAAAGGGCATAATAGCTTGGAATAAGGCCGCTCACGAAAAGAAAGTTGGAAGAGGCCTCTGGATTGCAACTAAAACGTGAATCTGTCGAACCTAAGTCTCGCGAAGCAGAACATGGATCAATAAAGAATGTCGTTATCATATTTTCTAAGGTTCCGCTGACAGGGACCGTAAAAACTCGCCTTATCCAAGATTCCTGTTTGGATGCAGAGGATGCGGCCGTACTCGCCGAGGCGATGTTGAAGGATACGATAGCACTTTCCGCCGAAAGTAACGCGAGCGAAATCGTGATTGGATTTACCCCTGCAGACAAACGGGAATCCATGGAGCGTATTGTAAAGGAAGTCGTGAAGGAGAGACATTTAGAAAGACCTATTACATTTCTCACCCAAAGCGGCACGAATTTTGATGAGCGATTTGGGTCCGTGGTCTCCGCAGCTTTTGCCATGGGCTCGGAAAATTTAGTAATTTTAGGCGCAGACCTCCCTTATTTACCCCCGGATATTATAAACCGCGCATTCTCATTTCTCATGGAAGATAGGAGCAATAATTCAGTGGTTCTCGGTCCCGCTGGCGAGGGGGGCATCTATCTCGTGGGAATTACACGGCATTTCGATCCGGAATATTTTTCAAAATACCAGCTGTTTTCCGGGGGCGTAGAAATCTCTCAATTCATGACACTTTGCAAAAATGAAGGAAGGGTTCTAAAATTACTCCCCGCATTCACTGATGTTGATATTGAAGGAGATCTGGTCTCCCTCCTGCTTTATATTGATGCTATGAAAATCGCGAAGAAGTTCGAAGGGTTTTATTTTCCTAGTTACACCGCAGATGCAATAACCAAGCTCAGATTGATCGTCTTAGAGCATAGAGGAAAAACTAGGCATCGAAGGATTGGCATAATGCGAGCGTGAGCGGGTTGCTAATTTCCACTATAACTATAACTTTGAATGAGTCCACAAATCTTTTACCAAACCAACTGTGACGGAAATGGGACGAGTATCCAAGCGCATTAAAGCTATTGTTGTTTTGTTACATGCTCGCACGCTAATGCAATCTCTTTCCGCTTATGTGAATGAAGAAATATAAGCAATTGAAAAAGAAATCTTAATACTCTATCACCTAATTCCTTATTGTGATAGACGCAGAACCTCTAATTACCGTCATTATCCCAACGTTTCGCAGGCCGAAGTTGTTACGAAGAGCGATCTTAAGTGTACTAAACCAGACGTTTTCAGCATTTCAGGTATGCGTGTACGATGACGCCTCAAATGATAATACACAAAAAGTTGTGACTGAACTAGCAGAAGCTGATTCAAGAATCAAATATTACTGTCACGAACAAAACATAGGCGCTGTAGCAAATTTCAATTATGGACTAAAAGAGGTGAATACCCCCTTTTTTTCGTTTCTCAGTGATGATGACCTACTTTTGCCACATTTTTTTGAAGCGGCTATGCAGCCTCTCAGCTCTAATCCTGACGTCATGTTTTATGCAGGGTTGACCATCCAAGTTGAAGATAACAAGATCGCCGGTATTTCGAAAAACGGCGGTCGCTTTGGATATTTGTCCCCTCCTGGTAGTCTACTAGACATATTAGACCAGCAATTAATGTGGAATTCGATTGTTTTCAGATCAAAGGTAGTGGATTGCGTTGGCGTGTTAGACATTGACGTGGGTGGACCAGCAGACATAGACTTTGAGTTCCGCGTTGCTGCGCATCATCCAGTTATTATCTCAAATGAGCCGAGTGCAATTTACACGCTGCACTCACAGAATTTCTACGCCCGTTCGTCTGATTATAAACTATATTTGCCTGGGTTCAAACTTATTATTAATAAAATGATGTCAGATGAATCTCTCTCATTAGATACCAGGATTCAAGTCAAGAATAGACTTAATGCGTGGTTAGCCAACATTCTTATCGCGCTAGCAGTGCGAGCAAGCCTGAAGGGAGAGTTTGACAATGTCTCTGCTATTGCGGAAATATTGACGCGTTTCTGCAATAAAAAAGCGACGGCCCTTCTTCTTGTTGGCCGATTAAAACTGAAAGAATCAAGTGAACCGGCTTTTTTTTTGGTATGTTGGATAGAACGGTGGTTACGGTTCATTTTTCCGCTTAACATAATAAACAAGATAAAACTCAAACAGCTTCAAAGGAAATATGGAGAATATTTGCGCTACCTTGATACGTGACTAGATCTCTTTTTGATAAGCGAAGCCCCGAGCCGCTAGCAACTTTCATTCTCGTCTTTTCGCGAAATAACGGTCACTAGAATGGCATCAACGTGCCTTTCAGAATTGGATTTCAGCGAGAGGCGTATTGACAGCATCCTTTCAGCTAAACTCTTTGTTTGCTAAGCAAAACGGCAGCGGTTTAAAAAAACATTGCGACCGCAACGCCCATCTTGCCTAGTGTTTTGTTCAGTTCCCTGCTCGTCGATTTGTCTTAGCCGATTATGAAAAGCGGCGGATTTGAAGGATGATGCCTAATCGACAAAAAAATCGATTTATGAAAAAAAAGACTTATCAATCTTGTTGGAGACCGAGGCAAAATAAAGAACAGCTGAAAGCTATTTGAGCGTTCATAACAAGTTTATTACGATGTCTGTACTTCCAGCACACCAGACGACCGTGATAGGCAGTATGCCCAATTTGTCCCCCAAAGAGGCTCTTCAGGCGCTTGAACAAGTTCCACTCACTATTCCAGCCTGGCCGCAGTTGCCGAGACGGTCATTTAAGGAAGCTATGATTCCTCAGTACACCGAAGCGTTTCCGGGTATTCGAGTCGATGAGGTCGCGAAGCGCATCTGGGTGCAGGTTGATGATGACCTACCCAACGCCATGGTTGAGTTTTATGAACACCTTGTCGCGGAGCATGTGGACGCCTTTGCGATTTCCGAAGAGTACGCCGCCGGCCTGCATGGCATGTTGCGACAGTTGGCCGCTGCCAATATGAAACTTCCATTTCTGAAAGGGCAGGTTACAGGCCCCTTTACGTTCGGGTTAGGGCTGGCGGATCAGGAACGCCGCTCGGTCTGGTTCGACGAGCAATATCGCGACATTGTGCTGAAAGGTCTGGGCATGAAGGCGCTCTGGCAAATTCAGCAATTGCAGCCCTACACTGAGCAAGTGGTGATCTTCTTCGATGAGCCGGTGCTTGCCGCGTTAGGCACTGCCGCATACATGACGATTCAGGATGATGATGTGATTAATGGATTGAATGAAGTCTTTGAAATTGCTCACAATGCCGGCGCGTTGGTGGGCGTGCATTGCTGCGGCAACATGGATTGGGGCCTGCTTGCCGGTACCAAGATTGACATCATTGCCTTTGACGCGTATTCTTATGGCACTAAAGTGGCGCTGTATCCTGACAAAATTCAGGCCTTTTTGGAACGCGGCGGGATCTTGGCTTCCGGCCTAGTGCCGACCGGTGATGTCGAGAAACTGCGCGCCGAAACGCCCGATAGCCTCAAGGCGAAACATGAAAGCCTTATCCAGGAATTTGTCGGCAAGGGGATTGCTGAAAATCTGTTACGTGAACAATTTCTTTTCACGCCTTCCTGCGGCATGGGCACACTCTCAGAAAGCGATACGGCGATAGTGCTGAAACTGCTTGCTGCAGCCCAAACCTTTTAGGATTGGGCGCGTTTTTCAACGGGATGGGGGGTTACATAAAAATAATACGCCTGTTATTAAGGAGTTCTTCTTCTTGTGCCCCGAACAGGACATCATAGTAGGATTTGGGTTGGGCTATCCTGATGTTACCTATTATCGAACTGCGCCACTGGAAGATGTTCAAGTAATCTGGAAATAAAGAGTAAATTGTTTGAGATATCGAAGCGAAAGAATGGAAAAGAGACTATAGATCTAACTAAATATAATCACTGAGATAATGGGTGAATCAAAATGAGCGATTTCACAGAATTAATAATGTCCAGACGCAGCGTGCGCAAATATAAAGAAGCGCAAATCCCAGAAGAAAGTTTGCAGGCAATTTTAAAGGCCGGCATCTTTGCACCAAACGGTGGAAATACACAACTGTGGCATTTCACCGTTCTTCAAAACCAGAATACGTTAAAAGAACTGAACGAGTTAATAAGAAACGCATTTGCTAAAAATGCAGGTTCTGATAACCGATTTATCAAGGGTGCCGCAAAAGTAGCACAGAGCGATATGTACTGCTTCTATTATGGGGCGCCTACACTAATCCTTGTATCTGGCGACGTCGCTAATCCAAATGCTATGGCCGACTGCGCGTGTGCGGTTGAGAATATTTTACTTGCAGCTCATGCAGAAGGGATTGGTTCTGTATACATTAACGCGCCGACGTGGTTTGATGATGATCCAGAGGTTAGAGCATCATTAACAAAGATTGGTGTACCGCAGAATTATCATGTATGTGCATCCGCAGCTATTGGTTATTCTGATGCACCGCCAGTAAAGGGGATCCGTAATGAAGATGTTGTAAATTATGTTAGATAATAAATCTAATTCACGAGCATTGAGCTGCCCCCGGAAATGGTTTCCATTGCCGAACGTCATTGAGCGTTGTTGAACATAAGCTTGCATTTATGAAATGAGGTGTAGCACGGCGCCTCTCGGCGGTTAAAAAAAGTCTTACTCCAACACACGCATTTGAACAGAATCGCACTCACAATCTGGATAACGGAAATCGGTGACAGAAATGCTTTATCGGAAGATGAAAAAGGCCGCACCTGGCCTCTCCATCCTCGGGTTCGGGTGCATGCGGCTCCCCCTGAAAGAAAGCGGGCAGATTGACGAGGATAAAGCAACCGGGATGATCCGGTACGCGATCGACCACGGTGTGAATTATATCGATACCGCGTATCCCTATCATAACGGTGAAAGCGAACCAGTCGTCGGGCGTGCACTCGCCGAGGGGTACCGCGAAAAGGTGCATCTCGCGACTAAGCTCCCCAGCTGGCTGATAAAATCCCGGGAGGAAATGGACAAGTATCTCGATGAGCAGCTCACCCGGCTCAGAACCGACTCCATCGATTTTTATCTCTTACACGGGCTCAATGAGCCGTTTTGGGAGAACCTCTCGGCTCTCGGCGTCACGGACTTTCTGGACGATGCCATCGCGGACGAGCGGATCCGCTATGCCGGGTTCTCTTTCCATGACAACACGAAGGTCTTCAAGGAGATCGTGAAAAGTTACGACTGGACATTTGCCCAAATCCAGTACAATTTCATGGACGAGCGCTACCAGGCAGGGACGAAGGGGCTGAAATACGCGGCGAAGAAAGGGCTTGGCATCGTGGTCATGGAGCCGATCCGGGGCGGTCTGCTTGCCAGGGATCTTACTGGTATCTCAGAGATCTGGAAGAAGGCAGACGTCCAACAAACCCCCGCAGAATGGGCGCTCCGCTGGGTCTGGAACCATCCGGAAGTGACCGTCGTCCTCTCCGGCATGTCGGCACCGGAGCAGGTCCGGCAGAATGTTGATAGTACAAAAAACGGGTTACCGAACTCATTGACGAAGGCAGAACTCACCCTGTTCAAGAACGTAAAAGAAGAGTTAGAGAAGCGGATCATAATCCCATGCACCGGATGCAAGTACTGCATGCCGTGTCCGCATGGTGTGAGCGTCCCAGAGTGCTTTGAATATTATAACAGGGGGCACATGTACGAAGACGAGGAACAGACCCGGCGGATCTATGTAGCGTTCCTCGGCGGTGCCATGGACGGCACTCCAAAGTACGCGTCCCTCTGCGAGGAGTGCGGGGAGTGCGAAGAGAAATGCCCCCAGAGTCTCCCTATCCGCGATAACCTGAAGACCGTAGTGAAATATTTCGGTAAATAATATGAAGCGGGGCGCGACATCTAAAGCGCCAAATGCATAACGTCCAGCACATACAATAACGATTTTGCTATGCGCCTAGCTAGGTGGTTACGGAGACGCTCGGATTATGACGGCTATGGTACCGCAATGTTATTTCTGTAAGCTTCACGAGCAAGGTATGAAATGCGCCAAATATGACCAAATCGCCCCCGAAATATTGGTTAACCTAAAGAAGTGCACGTTTAAAGAAGATACTGACCCTAAGGAGGGCAAACGATGACGTTAACAGAGCGCGTAGTAAAATATGGGTTTATCTTCTTTATTGGCGCCGCCTTGACAGTGGGGGGCGTTTGCGGCCTTATGGCCATATTCGGTTTTATATTCGGCGCGCTCTGAATTCTAAACACGCCAACCAAACGCGCTAAAAGCGAAGGTTTAAGCTGGCAGTACTTGTATTTCAAGCCGTATACTGGCGTTGTAGAGACTCGTCGTTATGAGGTTTCGATGGTGTTACACGCTTGCTAGCGCCACGAATCTAAAGCCGATGAGCGCAGCCCACTTGAGCCCCTAAACAGATTTTTCGCTCTTGCTTGCAAAGAGCTTCACATACTCCCGGTAGCCCTCCTTCTCCAGGTCCTCTTTAGGGATAAACCGAAGCGCCGCCGAGTTCATGCAGTAACGCTGCCCCATGGGCGCGGGCCCGTCGGGAAAAACGTGACCCAGGTGGGAATCCGCGCGCTTGCTTCTCACTTCGGTCCTCACTGCGAAGAGCTTCCTGTCCTTTCTCGTCGTGACGTTCTCCGGGTCCAGGGGTTTAGTGAAGCTTGGCCATCCCGTCCCAGAGTCGTACTTGTCGAGCGAGCTGAAGAGAGGCTCTCCGGATACGATGTCAACATAAATCCCCTCCCTTTTGTTGTCATCGTATTCTTTTTGGAAGGGCGGCTCAGTGCCTTCGTGCTGCGTTACCTCATATTGAAGCGGCGTGAGCTTTTTTCAGGGTGGCGTCATCGGGCTTGGAATAGGTCTTTTGTCCGCTCGGGTTGCCGCCGGGGTTGGTGCCCGTCGTCTTCCCCCTTTCCCCAGGTCTTATCGAGGAACTGGTCACGGCCGGAGCCCGATCGGTAGATCTTATACCTTACGGGGCTTTTCTTGTGGTAATCCTGGTGGTAAAACTCAGCCTCGTAGAACCTTGAGAATTTCACAATCAGCGTGACGATAGGCCTCGTGAACTGACCGGATTGTTCAAGATCTGCCTTCGATGTCTCCGCGATGCGCTTCTGTTCCTCATCGTGGTAGAAAATCGCCGTCCGGTACTGAGGGCCCCGATCAGCAAACTGCCCGCTCGGATCCGTCGGATCTATATGATGCCAGAAGATATCCAGGACCTGCTCATAGCTCACCTTTGAAGGATCGTAGTATACCTGTACCGCTTCATAGTGGCCCGTCTTTCCCGTTGTGACCTCCTCGTAGGTGGGGTTTTCCTTCTGACCACCGGTATAGTCCGATATGATCTTTGCAACACCAGACACGTTTTCAAAATCGGAAGCTATGCACCAGAAACAGCCACCCGCGAGGGTTGCGACCTTCAAATTTGTCTGATCTTCTTTCATGGGATTGTTAACCTCTTGTTCTTTTGCCTATGTCCTAACACGCGCTTAGTGCGAATATCAGCGAAAACATGATGATAAGGATTGTCACTGGAATTCTTCTGTCTCGTTTCGTAGACGGCCCCGACCAGCGAGGGGAAGGCCCACTGCGGGGCGATCACTTTCGAGCGCGAACGGGGAAAGGCACGACATTCACGTGACACGACCTCAATTAGCTCAGATTGATCTTCTCGCCACTCCTTCAGAAGACGTCGGTGACTTTTGGTTGACTTTTGGTTGACTTTTGTGACGTTCTCGCAAAAACGTGCGTCGCAGATCAGTGTTGGTAACCGCTATGGCTCCTGCTCTGGCTGAGGTAGGCACGCACTGCTCCGAGACATTTATGTCCTTATTTCAGGTTCGACACTAAGGAAACACTGCAGCATACTGCAACCTATGCACAACGAAAAAAAAAGAAATTTTACGTATTCAAGGCTGTAACTGAGTTGTCACGCGAATAAGGAAGCAAGCCCGCCTATGAACAATATGATAACTCCGATCCAAGCTAACCAAAGTACTAGACCCGGAAGTAGGAATAAAAGGATCGCGAGTATAATCGCAAGTAGGATCAACCCACCGCCACTCGCTTGTCTTGTCTCAACCATGATTTTCACCTCCTGTTGAATATGTTTAATCGTTATATTTATCTGTTTCTTTATTAAGTGGAAAACATTGAATTTAGGAGTTTCTTTAGGGTTTAGACGTTCGCCGCAAGCGTCGATATTTGGACGCATAACCATTATCTTAGCGACGCTCGGCCCAACGGGCCACTGAATAGTAAACAAAACCTCTAGGAAACAATTTCTATTCTGTCACTCTATGCCTTCCTGGGTCAGGTCGTGAACGGACCCCGTAACGGCCCTTAAATAGAAAAAAGAAAAGGGGCTTTGCCCCTACTACGCCTTGACTACAACGGTGTGCGCTGCGCGGTCTCCAGTCCGCTGTCTCTTGTCCGATGTCCATATAAGGATTGCACCGAGCAAGAACGGAATAATGAACGGTATTGCGTCGATGATCAGCAGTAAGGAACGCACGAGTGCGTCGACATAGCCAATCTTTGAACCGTCCTCTTTGACCACTTTGATCTTAAGGGCCATCATTCCCACCGTCTGTCCATACGCTCCCAAGAGGAGCGTGAAGTAGAAGAGCACGATGAGTGCTGATATGAGGCTGCCAACTCCTGCGAGCGGATTCGCTGTGGTGGATACGTGAAAGGTTCCGTTAGTAAAACTCGCGCTGTTGAAGACGGACGTTTCCAAAGGACTGGCGAAAACTGACGCTATAATGCCCGCAATAATGACATCAATAAGAAGAGCTACGAATCTGACACCGACGCTACGGTACTGCAGCGGGGCTGGAGTCATTTCAGGCGCTGGAGTCATTTGGGGCGCTGGAGTCATTTCATTTGCCATTCGTTCACCTCCTTGTGGCTTTATCGCATAACTACGTGTTTGGCAGGTAAAAACCTATGGATCGGATGCAAACACGCGCCCCTACTTGTTGCACATATGCGATATTTTGGCTACAGGTAATCATCATCAGTTTGTTTTTCACGCATCGTACTAAAAGCAAAAACTTAAGTCAGAGCCGTCCGCAACCTGCTCCTATGCCGTTCGTTCATCAACCTGAGTATATACCTGGAATTCCAGCAGCCACCATTACAACCCCCACTAATAACACGCGGGTGGAAAACTCAGTATTTGTTAAGGGCACCGCCCAAAACATTGGGGAAGGACAATATTGGCTATGGCTTGTATCATATGATTACAACGCGAACCGCTATTACCCGCAAGAAGGACCCGTTGCTGTCTCCTCAAACGGTCAATGGGAGCTAACTGCATCTTTTGGGAACAACGGAAGGCATGATATTACTGCGCTCGCTGCAGATAAAAACGCCAACGAAATTCTCTCACTATACCAAGCGGCTAGTGAGTCGAGTGGTGATTATCCGGGGTTGCCTGCCCTTCCTTCAGGAAGCATAACGCTGGCTTCAGTCACCGTATCTAGAACGTAGCTTAACCCTGTGCTTTTCCGTTCAAGCAGGTTTACTATAGTAAGAGACGAAAGCACTACGCAGATCTAGAAGGGACATTCATCCAAACGATCAGATTTGAGAGTGGAGAGGCGTTGGCAGGCGCCTGTATTAAGCTCCGGTTCACAAGGTTCTTTCCCGTTTGTAAAGCTTGATAAACAATTATGTCGTGTATGTGACTATTTTTGCCCAACACGCCCTACTTCCAGCCCAAAAAATTTAATCTGCGATCTTCGCGCCTATTATCCTCACCTCTTTCGCTGGCCGATCCATAGCGCCAGTCTTCACTTTGCCCATCTTCTCCACCACATCCATTCCCGCAACAACCTTACCGAAGACCGGATGAGCTTTGTCCAGGTAGTTGTTGTTTACCAGGTTGATGAAGAACTGGCTACCGCCCGTGTTCGGACCGGCGTTGGCCATGGCGATGGTCCCCCGATCGTTGCGGTTGTGATCAGTGAACTCATCCTTGATAGCGTAACCAGATCCACCACGGCCAGTGCCCGTGGGGTCTCCGCCCTGGATCATGAAGCCGTCGATGATCCGATGGAAGATGGTGCCGTCGTAGAATCCCTTCTCCACTAGCTTTCGGAAGTTGCCCGCGGTAATGGGCATATCATCAAAAAGCTCCAGGGTGATGTCCCCCATGCTGGTGTTCAATAATACCTTGGTCCTGCCCGTCTGCGAAGTGCCTTTTGCCATATCTTTATCCCTCTATCACGTATCTTGAAGTCTCCATTTCTGGTTGATGAATCGTCATTCAGATTATCGATATAAAAAATTAAGGGAGACTGCGGCCCGTATTATCCTCACTTCCTGCGGATCCTGATCATTGAGCCTTAGATAAAGTGCCGTCATATTTGTGCTGTAATCACATTCTTGAATTGATCCTGCTATCTTACCACTTGAAGTGGTGGCTGACCAGCAGCGTTTCGAGGAGATCATGGGCATAGCATATAAATTGTGCGGGGGCCCCAATCAAGACTGGTCGTCAATATGACGGGCAATTCAAACAATTTGGCTGTTTTTGCCAGCCCTAAAACGTTGTTTCTGAATTCTTCAGGGGATGCGTAACGTACCAATTGCATCAGTCCCACTTGGTGGTCAATGAACAGTAACGCCGCATTTCCTGAAGTTAACGCTTCGTAGGGGCCTTCATTTTCCTTGTGTTTCGTCATCTTCATTCTCCCATTTCATCTGTCCTGCAAGGTTCTTGTACAGCATTAGAAAACCTCTTACGGATTTAATAGCACAGCTCGACGCAAAAGATATTCCTTGGTGTGGCGCCACAACTACAAGCGCTTAGTAATCTTGGAGATCGTTCATTAGAAAGGAGAGACGTTATCATGAGCCAAACCAGAAGGGTTGTAAGGAGTTGGAAGAGCGCGCCCACCATCGAAGGGGCAGGAGTCCATTTGAAGCGGGCGCTTGGCTTTCAAGGAGCGTCCCCGGAACTCGATCCGTTCCTTCTGCTGGATGACTTCCATAGTCACACTCCGTCAGAATATCTGCCAGGGTTTCCGTGGCACCCGCACCGCGGAATCGAAACCATAACCTACGTTTTGGAAGGAATGGTCGCGCACGGTGATAGCATGGGGAATAAGGGGACTATCAGCGCTGGCGACATGCAATGGATGACCGCCGGCAGCGGAATAATCCACCAGGAGATGCCGGAAGGTGGGGCAGATGGTCGCTTGTGGGGCTTGCAGCTGTGGACCAACCTCCCTCGCTCCCATAAAATGATGACGCCCCGTTATCGGGAGATTAAAGCTGAGGACATCCCAGAAGTCGTTGTTAATTCCGGTTCTCGCATAAAGGTGATCTGTGGCACAGTGGAGGGGGTCCGCGGGCCGGTTCAGGACATAATCGCCGAGCCAGAATACCTTGACGTCACCGTGCCCCCTCATTCCCGTCTCCAGCACCGCGTTACATACGGCTATACGGCATTCGCTTATGTGCTCGACGGGGCTGCTTATTTTGATGAAGAGCCGAAATCACCGTCTGAAACAGTCAGCAGAGGCGCATTACAGCGGGAGCCGCGCGGGAGCTTACACGGTCCAGAGAGCGTAATCGAGTACGAGCGTGAACGGCATGAGATATCAGTAAGCACCGAAAATGATGGGGCACGCTTTATCCTCATCACCGGACAACCCATTGGCGAGCCTGTTGCGTGGGCGGGCCCCATCGTGATGAATACGCAAGAAGAGCTTCGCACAGCTTTCCGAGAGTATCGCGAAGGCACGTTTGTCAAAAAGTAGAACGACTGTCGTTACCGGTTATTGCAGATCGCTCGTGCTGTCTGCGGTTTCTGTCGAGCATAGCGCGCGCATGAGTGGCTGATGCTGGGGCGACAGAGATGAATGAAGACGGATTTGGGCCTGAAAAGCTGTTTGCCAGGGAAGCTTTATTTGCGGCTGTCGTTGCCGAAATAAGGGGATATTGAAAGCATGTGGGATGAAGAATCAGAAGAATCAATAACAGGATACTATCCGAAGACCGGATCCTATGTTGTGGAAGATCGCTATGAGTTAGTGAATGATGGGAATGCGACATTGGAGATCGTTTATGTGAACCCGGCACTTGAGGGCATGCCTAAGTTAGATAGCGCTTCTGTTACGTTAATTAGGTCTTTTGAGCTATCGAACAGTGAACCAGAGAAAAAAATCAAGCTCAAGAATGTGTTAATCGACGGGCAGTTCAAGGTCGTGCTTCCGGACACAGCTTTAAGACCAACAGGATACATCGGGAATGCAAAGCCAGACAGTGATGCAGAGAGGTATCTCTTCTTGGATAGTAGATTTACGTTGACGGATCTGTATACCCTTCCGTTACCTACCGTCACCATCAAAGGGAAGTTCAAGCATCTGGAATCAGAGAGACTCTATCAAATCACGATAGAAAGGGCATTTTTGACTCAAGACCTCCCCGGGTCGTTCTTCAGACGGCCATTAGAGAAGGCCACCTATAACTTCATAGCGACGGATGCAACCATTAGCCCAATGTCAGGAGGCTACCAGCAATAACGTTCATAGGCCGTCGCCTCACCTTCTTAGACCAGTGTCGGCAATAAGGATTGCCTACTGAGAGCATGCGCCCCGCAGTATCTGACGTTCATCTTCAGTCTTGAAAGAGCTCTTTTATCTCGTCCTGAACCACGAAAGTCACGGTCGCGATCCGTGCCGAAAAAATGGCGAATTTGATCTCGCTAGTTTTAGTGAAGACCGCTCTGATCGATAGACAGATAGTGCCGTGTGTTCAATTTACCTATCGACATCACGGAGAAAAATAACTCTTTTTCCGCTTTCCTTTAATAAGCTACTGCACAGCGTGACGCGAGACCGTCTCCATTTCAGGTCAAATCGGGGCCTGAAGGCAATCTGCGCGAGGGGCACGAATATGAAAAAGTGGATGTAGCTCTGCAACATCGATAGATTTATTCACTCACCGTCAATACCCTCAAGAACTTCTTCTATGATCTCTCTCACCCGTCTATTGGTCATCGCAGCAGAACGGGCCAGTCTCGTTTCAGGGAACGAAACGTCTTTACACAGTTGATCTAGGTCTTCTTTCTCGTGGTTGAGCAAGTCAATAACCTCTAATAACCTCTCTTTCATTTATTCACCTTCCATATTAGGTAGGAGCTCATAACAGTCAGCTATTAATTCTTTGATTGTGTGAAGGTCTTCTTGCGTTGCCTCTTGAGCCATGGCTCATTCCCACAACTTTTGTAATGATCATCAGCATTTAATCCTTCGGTGACAAAATACAGGTACCGATGATCATCACATACTACAAAAAAGAAGGGTAGTGCGCGACCGTTTAGACGGCTTTTATCTCAAAGTGCGAGCGCGCAGCGTGCACGCTACGGCAGTTTTGATAACTTCCTCCTTTTTCGACGTATCAAACGCGCGCAGCTCTCGAGCTCTCCAGCTTAAGCCTTTATAAACTAACAGGGAAGAATGAAGCGTATGGCTGAACCGCGGGACACTGTTGAAATTGTAAATGTGGTTGCATCCACCGGCATTGGACAAGAAATAAACCTCAAGCAAGCAACGCTTGCTTTAGATGGCGCAGATTACGATCCTAAACGGTTTCCGGGCCTTGTCTATCGCACCAAGGAACCGAAGACCGCTGCACTAATCTTTCGATCGGGAAAAATCGTTTGCACTGGCGCAAAGAGTATAAATGATGTGTACAAGGGTCTGGAAAAGGTATTTCAAAGTCTACGAAATATCGGAATCGACGTGCAGGGAACGCCGGAGATCAAGGTGCAAAACATCGTCGCGTCAGCAGATCTTCACTCAGTTTTGAATTTAAATGCGATTGCCACCGGTCTCGGGCTTGAGAACATTGAGTACGAGCCCGAACAGTTTCCCGGCCTCGTCTACCGGTTATCGG
>Ga0224523_1000280_pt1 | contig 30619 bp, 23 predicted proteins | sample CFST50metaG_FD_182732 | JGI IMG/M metagenome (GOLD analysis project Ga0224523, IMG submission 182732) | Peat soil microbial communities from Stordalen Mire, Sweden - C.F.S.T50 | ecosystem: Environmental > Terrestrial > Soil > Wetlands > Peat | place: Sweden: Norrbotten County, Stordalen Mire... | reverse complement strand
ATAAATATTTCTGAAGTATAACGAAATAGGGACTGCAAACCCTAAATGTCTACTTCAATTTAATAATATCTTTTCTATGCGATAACTGCTTTTACAAAATCGCAGGGCTGTCCCAGCTTACCGGCGTTGGTTTCATAAAAGGCAATGTACCATGCTGTTTTTTCGGCATCAGCATCGGTAAATGTTGAAATAATAAGTCCGCGTTTGGCATTGCCAATAAACTTGTACTGGTCGGTACTCGTGGGAGGCGTTTGACTGCTTGCTACATAGCGATACACTTTGCAAAATTTCATTCCCTTTGGCATAGCTCCGCTCTTGGGTTTATCAGGATTACGAACAGTAAGCTGATGCTGCAAATGTGTTATTTTACGAATTGTCAACACCGGTTTTTTCTGCCCTGGATCGGCTGTGCGAGTGGGCGTTATATCCTGTAGGTCAGTTCCTGCTTTAATGTGAAACATTTCCCAGTCGCTGTTGCTGCCTTTTATGGCTATAAGGGCAAGTAGTTTATTATCGTGGTCGAACTTATGCGTCTGTTTGATCAGTGTGCGAAACTGGTCTTTTACGTCGGTTGTACGGCTGCCCTTTTTATTGCTGTACAAAAGCCACAATTTATCGCATTGGGTACGGTAAACAGTCCATTGAGCCGATTGGGCTGCTGTCCATGTCCAACGGACATAATTGATAGGTGGTACATTTACTAATTGATAATTATCCGTGTCGTCCATGTAAGCCACAAACGCAGGGATACTCGTTGGAATTCTTGTTGAAGTTGTTGCTGACATAAAAATTTGTTTTAGGGGTTTATAAATAATGAACTGTAATAAATATTAGAAGTGAACTTTGCAGTGGCGAAAGTGTACTGAAAATATTTTTTAGCAAGCTGGCAAATGTTTTTAGCAAACTGACATTGATTTTCACTGTGCTTAATGAAACGTTCAGCCAACTGACAGAAATTTTCATAAGGCTGAATAACCCACTCAGCAGGCTGTAATAAATTTTCAGCTTGCTGAGCAAAACATTCAGCCGGCTGACGAAAGTTTTCAGCTTGCTGAATGAAATATTCAGTATGCTTATGGTAACGTTCTGCAGGCTTTAGCATAGGCTCAGCAGGCTGACGGAACTTATCAGCTTGCTTTAAATAACAGTAAACAGGCTGTGCGTTTATAGAAGTACCAAATAACAATGAAAGGCTTTGCTGAATATTTAATGAGCCAGCGTGAATATATAATGTTTTTGGAAAGGTATAATATGGGTGTTTTGTACTTTGCATTTACTAGTTATTCACCGATTCAAAAGTATGAGTCGTTTTAGCATCACACAAGAAAAATCGTTAAAATGTAGCCTGCGGTTATTTTGTTCGACTAAAATTTTTCCGACTATAATCAAAACCGGGTATTATTTTATTATTAGCCCTTAAGTATTTAAGTTCTGTATCCTTACGTCTACTTATATCTGCAACATACCCGTTTTTAAGATATATGGATCCTTTGTTATAATTTACGCCAATTATGCATTTTAAATTTACGATATGAGATTTATGGCTGCGAAAGAAACTTTTATCTTTTACCAATTGCTCTATTACCTTTAAATGTGCAGGAATTGTTTCATGCTTGTTATCGTCGAAATATATCCGGGTATATCTGCCATCGGCTTCGCAGCAAACAATTTTATTATCTGTTTCGGCAATATATTTCTGCAACGACTTAATGCTAAAATTTTTCATGTAATACTGGTTTTTCTCTATTAGTAGAAAAAAAGAGAAAACGTAACCAGTAAAATCGAAAAATATTTTTTATAAATTCAGGAAGCGCCTGTTACTACTATAATTTTGCTATTTTAATTATTAACATATAAAATTTCCCGAAATATTATAAATGGGGTTGGTTTTCTTATGGCTTTATACAATAGAAATATACTAACAAACAGATTGCCGAAATCAAGTAATTCGTCTGTTATCTTTATTAACAATTAATGTAATTGCCTAATCCGTATTATTTTTGAGATATGAAATTATTTTCACTAAAATGCTTTGACCAGGATCTTTGGTTCCATCATATCAAGCATTGCATATTTCACACCCTCGCGTCCAAGTCCGGAATCCTTGATTCCGCCATAAGGCATGTGGTCAACTCTGAAAAGTGAAACATCATTATGAATAACCCCGCCAACATGAAGATTGGCAAACGCATAATTCAATTCATCAATCTGGTTTGTGAAGACTCCTGCCTGTAATCCATAAATACTGTCGTTGACAAGATCAACAGCTTCTTCAAATTTATCATACTGTTCCAAAATAACGACCGGTCCAAATATTTCTTTACTGGAAACATCCATCTCTTTTTTTGTTTTTGTAAGAACAGTCGGTTCGTAAAATGAGCCGTTACGCTTGCCTCCGCAAGAACCTCTGCTCCGCTTTTTATTGCATTGTTCACCCAATCTTCAACACGAATTGCATTTTTTTCATCGATCATAGAAGTAATATCTGTTGCGGTTTCCAGGGGATGCCCTGCTTTCAGCTTTTTTGCTTCGGCAATAAATTTTTCTTTGAATTCATTGAAAATGTTTTTTTCAACATAGATGCGTTGCGTGTGAATGCACACTTGTCCGGCATAAGCAAATGCCCCGACAATACAACGATTCACTGCGTGTTTCATATCAGCAGATCTTGTAACAATAACTCCGGCATTGCCGCCTAGCTCAAGAACAACTTTTTTCTTTCCCGCACCAGCCTTCATTTTCCAGCCAACCACCGGAGAACCGGTGAATGTAAGCAGTTTGAATCTTTCATCTGTCACCAAAAGATTTCCTGTTTTTCTATCCATCGGCAATATTGATACTGTACCTTTTGGAAGAGTTGTCTCGTCAATGATCCGCGCCAATTCCAATGTAGATAAAGGAGTTGATGATGCCGGTTTTAAAATTATTGGGCAACCCGCTGCAATGGCAGGAGCTATTTTGTGTACAGCAAGATTCATCGGAAAGTTGAAAGGAGAAATTCCTGCTATCAAACCTACCGGAAAATATTTCACAAGTCCTTCTTTCCCTTTACCCGTTGACGCCCAATCGAGGCGCATATATTCCATTGGAAGTCTTTTTGATTCTTCAGCCGCAGCAACAAAAGTTGTAATTGCTCTTGCAATTTCTGCCAGTGCATATTTCATAGGCTTTGCGGCTTCCTGTGCTAAGATTGAAGCTAATTCCTCTTTTTGGGATTTCATGGCTTCTGCTATCTGCATTAAAATCTCATACTTTACAAACGACGGCATGTTCCTTAATTCCGTTTCAACAGCCTGCGCTTTTACAATTGCCTTTTCAAGTAAAGATGAATCTGCCAGATATGTTCGGGCGATCTGCTCATTGTTGTATGGGTTATAAACAGGGAGAATGGAATTGGTAGTATGGAATTCGCCTGCCGCGTAAATTTTATACTCTTTCATATTTTTTATTTTTTCAAAATTAATATTATCTGCAAAAGTATTAATCAAGAACAAAGGACTTTTTTAAATTGATTTTTTTTTTACTTTTGAAACTTAATTAAACTTAAAATAAAATGACAGAAAAAATTCAAAAGATCTTAAGAGATTCCAAAACTGCAAGATGGACAGCAATAGGCATAATTTCCATAACCATGTTTGCAGGATATTATTTAACAGATTGTTTATCTCCGCTTCAGCAAATGATAGACAGGCAAATTCATTGGAATAGCGAAGAATATGGCTTTTACCAAGGAGGATATAGTTTATTTAATGTGTTTTTATTTTTTCTGATTTTCGGAGGGTTTATTCTTGACAAGATGGGTGTTCGTTTTACAGGAATAATGTCAGGGCTTATTATGGTTCTTGGAGCAGGCATTAAATATTGGGCCGTAAGCACACATTCTCTTGATGGGCAAACCTGGACAATTATATGGACATTTCCTGCACAGGTTTGGATGGCAACTATTGGTTTTGCCATATTCGGAGTTGGTTGTGAAGTGGCTGGGATCACTACATCGAGGGTTATTGTAAAATGGTTTAAAGGACACGAAATGGCTTTGGCTATGGGACTTCAGCTTGCTGTAGCACGTCTTGGAACTGGATTGGCATTATTTGGCGCAGCTGGCATTGCCCACTTTGGCGGTCATGATAATGTTGCAAAACCAGTTTTGGTTGGGTTCCTTTTGCTTTGTATAGGATTATTAACATACATCATTTATTGTTTTCAGGATAAAAAATTGGATAAATCGCTTGCTGCTTCTAATGCCAATGATTTGAATTTTGAAGAAGATAAATTTCAGATAAGTGATATCGGAATGATTTTAAAGAACAAAGGCTGGTGGTATATTGCTATCCTTTGCGTTCTATTCTATTCTGCTGTTTTCCCATTTTTGAAATATGCATGTAACCTGATGATAAACAAATTTGGAGTCAGTGAAGCATTTTCAGGTTATATTCCTTCTCTTTTACCTTTCGGAAATATATTGCTTACTCCATTATTCGGCAGCATCTATGATAAAAAAGGAAAAGGCGCTACGATCATGATCATTGGTTCTATCTTACTTATTTTCGTTCACTTGTTCTTTGCTATCCCGATCTTTAATAGTTATTGGTTCGCTATATTCTTAATTCTGGTACTTGGCATCGGATTTTCTTTGGTACCATCTGCTATGTGGCCATCAGTACCAAAAATTATCCCGGAGAAACAATTAGGAACAGCTTATGCGCTTATATTCTGGATTCAAAATATTGGACTCTGGGGAGTACCTCTTCTTATTGGCTGGGTGTTAGATAAATATTGTGTGATCGTGAAGGGGCATGATGGTATTCCAACAACCTACAATTATACTATTCCAATGATTATCTTCATGTCATTTGGAGTTACAGCATTGATTTTTGCTTTTCTTCTTAAACACGAAGACAAGAAAAAAGGATATGGGCTTGAGTTACCAAATATCGAAAAGAAAGAAGCTGCTGCTGCATAATGAACAGCATAAAAAGGCGTCAGAAATGGCGCCTTTTTTATTTTTTAATATTGTTACTTTTGCGAAGTTTAATTTATACATACGATGACGGAAAAAATCCAGAAAATCCTTAGCGATTCAAAGACTGCCCGCTGGACGGCATTACTGATAATATCTTTCACAATGTTTACCGGCTATTATTTAACCGATGTAATGTCGCCGCTTGAAAGAATGCTCGACAAGGAATTGCATTGGTCGGCTACTGACTACGGTTGGTTTTCCGGTTCATACAGCTGGTTCAATGTTTTCTTTTTCTTCCTGATTTTAGGAGGTATTGTTCTCGATAAAATGGGAGTTCGCTTTACAGGAATAGTATCGGGTATTTTTATGGTGGTTGGTGCAGGAATCAAGTATTGGGCTGTATCCACTCATTCCCTTGACGGGCAAACATGGACAATCATATGGACTTTTCCTGCTCAGGTTTGGGTTGCTTCAATTGGATTTGCAATATTCGGTATTGGCAACGAGGTGATTTGTACAACAATTACCAAGGTGATTGTAAAATGGTTCAAAGGTCATGAAATGGCTATGGCAATGGGAATGCAGCTAGCAATAGCTCGTATGGGTACAGCACTAGCGCTTTCAACGTCATTACCTATTGCCAAAGCATTCGGACATGTTTCTGCTCCAATTCTGATTTGTTTAATAATGTTATGTATCGGTCTTCTTGTATATTTTGTTTATTGTGTTCAAGATAGGAAACTTGACAAATCGCTTGCAGAAGCCAATGCCAATAGCAACTCAGAACCTGAAGAAGAATTCAAAATGAATGACATTTGGGTTATTTTAAAAAATAAAGGTTGGTGGTATATTGCCATCTTGTGCGTTCTTTTTTATTCTGCTGTATTTCCTTTTTTAAAATATGCCACCAATTTAATGATCAATAAATTTGGCGTGGATGATTATTATGCCGGGATTATCCCGTCATTATTGCCATTTGGAAACATTTTACTAACTCCATTTTTTGGTGGATTATATGACAAAAAAGGGAAAGGTGCAACAATAATGATAATTGGTTCAGTGCTGATAATATTGGTGCATTTACTTTTTGCAGTGCCAATTTTCAACAGTTATTTCTTTGCTATATTTTTAATTTTAATTCTTGGAGTTGGCTTTTCCTTAGTACCATCAGCAATGTGGCCTTCGGTTCCAAAGATCATTCCCGACAAACAACTAGGAACTGCATATGCTCTTATTTCATGGGTTCAGAATATAGGATTATGGGGTGTGCCATTTTTGATCGGCTGGGTTCTCGATAAATACTGCGTTACAGGAAAAGTTATCGTGGACGGACAATCTGTAACTACTTACAATTACACAATTCCAATGATAATCTTTATGTCGTTTGGAGTAACTGCATTGATATTTGCATTTCTTCTGAAACACGAAGACAAGAAAAAAGGATATGGCTTGGAATTACCGAATATCAAGAAAGAAGTACCTGTTGAATAATATTCAAAAAATAAAAAGGCGTTAGGTATAACGCCTTTTTATTTTATATAACTTTGAAGAATAAAGAAAAAATAAGCAATGAGAATCTTACTTGTATCGGCAACATTCGGGGAGACCAAAATTGTTTACAATAAACTAAAATTGATTGAAAAAAAAGATGGTTTCTTTTCACGACATCAATTAGGGAAAAAAGAAATTGACATTTTGATCACAGGTGTAGGAATCGCCTCAACTGCTTACCAGTTGGGTAAAATCCTTTCTACAAATAAATATGATTTCGCAATTAACTTTGGAATTGCCGGTTCTTTTAATAAATCTTTAAAACTTGGAGATGTTGTAAATGTTGAATCGGATATTATTTCGGAACTGGGCGCTGAAAATGAGAATTCATTTTTAAAATTCAACGAATTAAACTTAAGCAAAAACATCATCGATAAAAGCATTTGGAATAGTAAGAACAAAAATAAAATTTCAAACATAGAGATACTGAAACTTCCAAAAGTCAATGGAATTACAGTAAATACGGTACATGCGAATAAAAATTCAATTAATAAAGTTATTGAATTATATAAACCTGATATTGAAACTATGGAAGGTGCGCCATTCCTGCATATCTGCAATACGGAAAAAATAAAATGCGCTCAAATCCGTTCGATCTCAAATTATGTTGAAGAAAGAAATATTGATAACTGGAAGATCGACCTTGCAATAAAAAATTTAAATGATGTTGCTTTAAAAATTTTAAATACCCTTTGTTAAAATTAGTAATGAGTAGCGAGTAATGAGAAAAAATTAATAACAATAAATGACAGCGAAGCATAATGACTATTAATGACAACAAACTAATTCAAGCAAAAAACAATGACTTCGAATAACTCCAAACTCCAAACTCCAAACCCCAAACTCAGCATTGGTTTTTCGCCCTGCCCGAACGATACATTTATTTTTGATGCGATGGTTCATGGCAAAGTTGACACAGAAGGTTTATCATTTGAATATTTTTTATCCGACGTTGAAGACCTTAATCAACGGGCTTTTCGTGAAGAGCTGGATATTACAAAACTCAGCTATTTTGCTTATGCTTTTGTTGCCGGCAACTATCAGTTGCTGAATTCAGGCAGTGCTCTTGGCTATAAATGCGGGCCTTTACTTATCAGTAAAAAAAATATAGATCTTTCTGAAATTAATAATTGCACCATAGCAATACCGGGAAAATACACAACGGCTAATTTCCTTTTCAGCATTGCATTTCCTGAAGCAACAAATAAAAAAGAATTTTTATTTTCCGAAATCGAAAATGCAATTTTAACTGACAAAGTTGATGCAGGAGTAATTATCCATGAAAATCGTTTTACTTATAATGAAAAAGGATTAATAAAACTTATCGACCTTGGGGAATATTGGGAAGAGCAAACGAAAATGCCGATACCACTCGGAGGTATTGCTGTTAAACGTTCTTTGCCGGAAAATTTAAAAAAGAAGATCGACCGCATCATTAAAAGAAGCGTGGAATTTGCTTTTGAAAACCCACGCTCTGCTTATGATTTTATCAAATCAAATGCCCAGGAAATGAATGATGATGTGATGTATAAGCATATCGGTCTTTATGTGAATAAATTTTCTATCGATCTTGGAATTGAGGGAAAACAGGCTGTCAACACAATGTATCAGACAGCAATAGAGAAAAGAATAATAGATAAAATTTCTAATACTATTTTTGTTTGAGTTTGAATTTGATTTTATAATTTTACAAAAAAATAAAACAATGATTATTGTAACAGGAGCAGCCGGCTTTATCGGCAGTTGTCTCGTAAACAAACTAAACAACAAAGGTCTCCGCGAGATCGTTGTTGTTGATGATTTTTCAAATCCGGAAAAAAATAAAAACCTTGCAAACAAAGCATTTTCGCTAAAAGTTCACCGGAATGATTTTTTTGACTGGCTAAAAGATAATCATGCTGATGTTACTTTTATCTTTCATCTCGGAGCCCGCACCGATACTACAGAATTCAATAAAGCCATATTTGATGAACTGAACCTGAATTACAGTAAAAAAATATGGAATGCCTGTGTGGAATATAATCTTCCGCTTGTTTATGCATCATCTGCTGCTACTTACGGGATGGGCGAACATGGGTATAGCGACAATCATGAAATCATTGAAAAATTAAAATCTTTAAATCCTTATGGCGAATCGAAAAATGAATTTGACAAATGGGTTTTAAAGCAGGAAAATAAACCGTTTTACTGGACAGGTGTAAAATTTTTCAATGTTTTCGGACCGAATGAATATCATAAAGGACGCATGGCATCTGTTGTTTATCATGCTTTCAAACAAATTCAGGAAACAGGAAAAGTAAAATTATTTCGTTCACATAACCCAAACTACAAGGATGGAGAACAACTGCGCGATTTTGTTTATGTAAAAGATGTTATTGATATTCTCTGGCTTGCCATGATGTACCAGCGAAACAGCGGCATTTACAATATCGGAACCGGTAAAGCCCGCACTTTCCTTGATCTTGCCAAAGCCGTATTTAAGGCATTGGGAAAGCCTGAAAACATTGAATTTATTGACACACCCATTGACATCCGCGATAAATACCAGTATTTTACCGAAGCCGATATTTCTAAACTTCGCGCGCTTGAGTATGAAGTTCCTTTCTTCACGCTGGAAGATGCCATTGAAGATTATATTCAGGCTTATTTATTGAACGGATTATATTATTGATCCATTCAATTATAATTCTTCTTTTATTTCCGTCAGGAAATCCTTAATTTTATTGAGGCTTTTAACTATTTCAATATTTTGGATGGTTCCTTCTTTGTTCTCTTTCAATTTTTCTTTTGCTCCCTGCAACGTGAATCCGCGTTCTTTCACGAGATGAAAAATGATATAAAAATTATCAACATCTTCTTGGGTAAATAACCTGTTTCCTTTTTTATTCTTTTGCGGTTTGATAATATCAAATTCTTTTTCCCAGAAACGGATCAGCGAAGTGTTCACATTGAACATCTTTGCCACTTCACCAATAGCGTAATAAATTTTTTTTATTTCTTTTTCTTTAACGGACATTTGATTTTATATTTTCATGCAGAGAACACAAAGTTAGTAAAGAAATTTGAATTTTATTCTTTGCTATTTCTTCTTTTTAGCCAGCAACATATTCCGGCCTTTTCCATATCCATATTTAAAATCAAAAGGTTTGGATCCTGCTGCATAAGCGGCATTCAGGTCTTTCTGAAAGCAATAACTGAAATCATTTATTGGTCTGTCGTAAATTCCATAAAGCTGAATATTCCATTTCGTTTTTTCAAAAAACCGGAATGCAATACCGGAATCATCCTGCAACAAATAATTGCTTTTTCTTAAAACAATATCGCGGACAAAAGTAAATAACTGGTTATGCAAAAGGTATGATGCCGATTTCAGTAATGTTGTCACATTCGAATCAAGATTTTGCAAATACGTTTTGCATCCGGGGTTTTTAGCAAGCGCAGCATCAGTAAAATCTTCCGAAAAATAATAAAGTTTTTTAATTATGGAATCTTTTCCTGCCGGGCTGAAAGTAATCTCAACGCCTTTATTGAACCTGTCTTTTCCTTTATAAGTAATAAATGTATCAGCAACCGTTACTTTCCCGTCATTTCCAATTGTGGCATTTTTGATATTTTTTATTGTATTTCCTGTTCGTGCCATAAAAAGCATGATCACGGGCAAAACACCATCCACTTCCGCGTTGTTCAGTTCTCTAGACATTTTGATCGTTTTGAAAAAACTTAATTTCAAAATATCTTCTAACGATTTATTTATGGATGCAAGCAAATAATTTACATTTTGATCGTTCATTTTTTTCAGGTCAGGAACAGAGCCTGTCTTCTCCAATCCGAACATGATATATTTTTCAGCATTCGGGAAAAATGTAGTGGCGTAAAGAAAATCAGGTCCGCTGAAAGGATAGAATACTGTTTTTGTTTCTTTGTTTACCTGCACTAATTCTGTATCAGCCCAATGTTTTGCTTTCATAAGACTTTTCTCTTTCACTCCAGTCCATGTGGTATCAGAGCTTTTGGAATAACTGATCCATTGCGGGTATTTTATAAGTTTATTAAAAGGCGCTGCTGTGTCGGGCGTCATTCCTGCAAGATATAAGGCTACATTATTGTAAAATGATACGACTTTTATCTTTTTCTGAATTTGTTTTTCATTTGTTGTTTTACTATTTGCCGATGGGCTCTGGGAACAAGCGGAAAGACTACAAAGCAGTGTTAAACCAATACTGCCAACTAAAAACCATTTTTGAATTTTCAACATAATTTTAAATTAAAAAAACACCGGATAAAACAAGATTGTTTCCAGTTTTATTCGGCGAAATTAAAGAATTATTTATACTTTATTTTTTTCTTGCAACAAGCACTCCGCAATGTGAACCATAACCATATTGGAAAGTGATCGGTTTTACTTTTTCTTTTGCATAAGCTTCTTTCAGATCTTTTTCAAATCTTTTTGCAAATAAAGGAATAGGTCCGTTGTACATGCCATACAATTGCAAATCCCATTTGTTTTTATCAAAGAATTTATAAGAAATTCCCGAGTCATCCTGGAGAATCGCTTTGCTTTTTGTAAAAATAGTATTACGCATACTGGAGAAAGCGCCTTCGTGCATCAGGTATGATGCGGATTTGACCATTGTTATAACATTGTTATCAAGGTTATCGAAAAATTTTGTGCAATTTGGATTTGTTTTCAAACCATCATCCGAAACATCGGCAGAGAAATAATAAATTTTCCTTTTTACAGTATCGCCTTTGTCAACAAAAGTAATTTCGGCACCTTTGTTATAACTTTCTTTATTCTTCATTTTTTTGAAAGCATCAATATAAACGAACTTTCCATCGCTATTGATTTCAACGGGTTTTATGTCAACAATTTCGTGGTTGGTGCGGGCAACAAACAAAAGAATAATAGGCAGCGAACCGCTGAGTAGCTCATTATTCAACTCTTTTGACATTTCAATCGTTTTAAAAAAACTGAAATTCAGAACATCTGCAAGCGAAATATTTAATGCATTAAAGAATTTAGCTAGCTTTTCTTTAGGAATTTTTTTCATGTCGGGGATACTGCCTACCGGCTCTAAACCGAACATGATATATTTTTTTGCTTTAGGGAAAAGCGTATTAACATGCAGAAAATCGGGACCGCTGAAAGGATAAAATAAAGTTTTTATATCTTTATTCATATCTGCAATTTCTGCTTCAGCCCATGGACGCATCTTTGAAAGACGTTTCCTATCGAGCTTTGCCCAGCTTGAATCAGAAGAAGCTGCATAACTGGTAAAATCTTTATCCTGCGATAATTCATATAAGTCACTCTTTTCATCCACTTTCATTCCTGCAATGAACTTTGCAATATCAGTGTATTTAGTATTGACTTTAAAAGTATCTTTCTTTACTGTTTTAACAGTATCTTTTGCGTTTTTATTTTCTTTTTTACCATTGCCTCCGCATGATGCGATAATGATGGCAAGCGAAAGAAAAATAACTGAAAAAAATGATTTTTTTAACATGGCTATTTTTATTTGTTAGTGATTAGTTATTGGTGTTCTAGAATAAAAGCGACTTATATAAAAAATAATTAATCCGAGAAGAATTGTTCCCAAACCAGCCAGCGATTCATGAGGCTTTGTGGTTAATGAAAAATAAATAATCCATAAATTCAGCGCTAAGAATATCAAAGGTGTTACCGGATAACCCCATGCCTTGAAAGGTCTGGGTAATTCGGGTTTTGTGAAACGCAACACAAATAATCCCAATACCGTCAATGTTGTAAACAATGTTAATGTAAAACCAAGGTAAGTTAACACTGTTGAAAAAGTTGAAGTAAATATCAGGATCAATGCAATCGTTGATTGAAGGGCAATAGCAATAACTGGAATACCTTTTTTATTTTTTCTGGCAAAGAATTTTAATGCCGACAAATCTTCTCCTATCACCATTGTTACACGAGGTCCGGCAAATACCATCGAGCTAATAGTTGAAATTAATAGTATGGAAATGATCAATGACATAATATTTCCACCGGTAGCTCCAAAAATTTTTGTTGCTGATAAAGAACCTATTTCGATCACTGGATTTCCTTGTATATCGGCCATTTCGGGAATAGGTACGGTGTAAAGAAAAATAAAATTAAGTAAAACATAAAGACCCATTACGATCAATGTCCCTGTCAATATTGATTTTGGAAGGTTCTTTTGTGGATTTTCAATTTCACTTGCGATATATGCGGAAGCATTCCATCCTGAATAAGCATAAGAAACAAATATCAATGAAATGGCAAAAGCAGCGCCGCTCATTTCTTTCCACGAACCTGCCACGGGCATTATTGAAAGTGTTTGATGGTTGCCTAATACAAAACCACAAATTATAAAAACCAGAATAAGAAGAACTTTTATAGAAGTAACAACATTCTGAAAGCGGCTTCCTATAAGCAAGTTAATGGAATGAACAATTGTGATTAATATTACAACGATCGCACCAACCCATATTTTATCAAACCAGGGAAAAACGGTTGTAAAATATCCGCCCAGCGCCATTGCTGCAAGCGCAATAGGAGCTGCAAATCCTACAAATACCGAAACAAATCCTGATAAGAATCCAACAGCAGGGTGATATATTTTTGAGAGGTAAGTATATTCTCCGCCTGATCTTGGAATGGCTGCGCCAAGTTCGCTGTAGCATAAAGCACCACAAAGTGCCATTATTCCACCAATTATCCATAGCATTAATAAAGAAAATATTGACTTAACACCCATTACCTGAAACCCAAGGCTTGTAAATACGCCTGTTCCAACCATATTTGCAATAACAATTGCAGTTGCGGTGGTAACGCCAATTTTAACTATTTTCTCTTTTGATGTCAATTAATACAAATAAGGAAAACGAATTTTAAGGGTGCAAAGTAACAAAAAATTAATGCTCCGTTTTAATTCGGATAAAAATATTTTTATTATTCTAAATTTGTTTGAAAACAAAGGGTTACGATAAAGATTGAGTGATCTTTGATGATGATTCGATCACCTTCTGCCATTCATCGGGAGTGAGGTCATTATAAAAATAATTTACGGGGTTTACCCTGCTTCCATTTTTCCAAACTTCATAATGAAGATGCGGACCGGTTGCCATGCCTGTACTTCCGACATATCCTATCAATTGTCCCCGTTTTACTTTTTGACCTTCCGCCACAGCCTTGCGGCTCATGTGACCATAAAGAGATTCATAACCATAGCCATGATTGATGACAACACAGATACCATAACCGGTAAGAGCGTTCCCTCCCGGTGTCTGCACCACGCCATCACCTGAAGCATAAATAGGTGTGCCGCGCGGAGAAGTTATATCAACACCCGGATGCATTTGTAATGTTTTATAAATCGGATGAATCCTGTAGCCAAACCCGCAGCATATTTTATCAGCACCGTTCTTGATCGGTATTATTGCAGGAATACAAGCCATCATCTTCGTTTTGTTCTTTGCCATATCAAGAACTTCATCATACGATTTTGACTGCACATACAGCCTGCGGGATAACATATCCAGTTTTTTTGTTGTCTCCACAACCAATTTTGAATTGTCATACCCTTCAAGCTTTGCATAACGGTCGGAACCACCATAAGCTGCTTGCCTTACGCTGTTTGGAACCGGTTCTGCTTCAAATATCACACGGTAAATATTATCGTCCCTGTTTTCAATATCCGACAAAACAGTATTGACCCTATCCATTCGTTCATTTAAAATGTCATATTGCAATTTGTATTGTTCAATTTCCCTATTCAGCATTTTTTCTTTTGGAGAATTAAAAAAATTGTAAGCGAACAAAAGAACAACAGTCGCAAACACAATACCCACGGCAGCCATAGAAAGAATTTTTTTAACCTTTTCTTTGACCGTGATCTTAACCTTTTCAAAGGTCAGCGATTTTGTATTAAAATGATAATGATGTTTTTTATCCTTTTTCACTGCACTTTTATTATCATTGTTTATTCCTGCGGTTCTGGGCGAACAATTTCATCCGGACAAATCCGAATAGTTTATTTGAATTATTTTAATGATTTTAACTGCCGTCAACGCAAAACTAACAAAATAATCTAAATTTGCAAAGTTGTAACTTATAAAAAATGTTAATGTAATTTTCACAGATATGAATAATGCCGATATAAGGAAAACATTCACAAGCTTCTTTGCCTCTAAAAATCACACGATCGTGCCTTCGGCGCCTATGGTTGTCAAGAACGACCCTACTTTGATGTTCACCAATGCCGGGATGAATCAGTTCAAAGATATTTTTCTGGGTAATTCTCCGGCTAAATATCCAAGAGTTGCCGATTCACAAAAATGCTTACGCGTTAGCGGAAAACACAACGACCTGGAAGAAGTTGGTCACGATACATATCATCACACTATGTTCGAAATGCTTGGCAACTGGTCGTTTGGTGATTATTTTAAAAAAGAAGCGATCGAATGGGCATGGGAACTTCTTACCAAAGTATATAAAATTGATAAAGACAGGATGTATGTTACTGTTTTTGGAGGTGATAGTGCTGACGGGCTTTCTGAAGATACCGAAGCTTTGAATTTCTGGAAAAAAATCATTCCTGAAGAAAGAATATTATTCGGTTCAAAAAAAGATAACTTTTGGGAGATGGGCGATACCGGGCCTTGCGGACCATGTTCCGAAATTCATGTGGATATTCGCAGCGATGCCGAACGTAAAAAAGTTGATGGTAAAACACTCGTCAATAAAAGTGATCCTCATGTAATTGAAATATGGAATCTCGTATTCATTGAATTCAACAGGCTTTCCGATGGCAAACTTGTTTCATTGCCCGCAAAACATATTGATACAGGAATGGGATTTGAAAGACTTTGCATGGTCATTCAAGGGAAACGATCGAATTACGATACCGATGTTTTTCAACCGATAATTTCTGAAATAGCTAAATTATCAAATAAAAAATATGGCGATGATGAAAAAGCAGATATTGCCATGCGCGTTATTGCTGACCATTTGCGCGCTATTTCGTTTGCTATTGCCGACGGGCAATTGCCTTCAAATAATAAAGCCGGTTATGTTATCCGCCGCATTTTAAGAAGAGCTGTTCGTTATGGTTACACTTTTCTTGGATTTAAAGAACCCTTTATTCATGAGCTTTTACCGGTTCTTGTGAAACAAATGGGCGAATTTTTCCCTGAAATAAAATCGCAGCAAGAGCTGATTCGCAAAGTGATCGCTGAAGAAGAACTGGCTTTCTTACGAACACTTTCAACAGGTATTCAAAAATTTGAGAATTATGTTGAATCAAACAAAGGAAAGAAAATTATTGATGGTGTTTTTGCTTTTGAACTGTTCGACACATTTGGTTTTCCAATTGATCTTACTCAACTTATGGCAAAGGAACTCGGCATGGATGTTGACATGAACGGCTTCAACAAAAACATGGAAGAACAGAAGAACCGTTCCCGAAATGCTGCAACTATTGATACAGAAGATTGGGTTGAATTGAAACCGGTGACCGATACTGAATTCGTAGGCTACGACACGCTTTCTACCGATGCTGAAATTTTAAAATATAGAAAAGTAAAAACAAAAGACAAAGAATTTTTCCAGCTTGTTCTCAACAAAACTTCTTTCTATGCTGAATCGGGCGGACAAGCCGGAGACCGCGGTTACCTTGAGGCTAACGGAGAAAAAATTTCTGTAGAAGACACAAAAAAAGAAAATAATCTTACCATTCATATCACAAAAAAATTACCGAAAGATGTGAAAGCAACTTTCAAAGTTATTGTTGATAAGAAAAAACGCACACTTACTGAAAACAATCACTCCGCAACTCACCTTCTGCATTCAGCGCTGCGACAGGTTTTGGGAACACATGTCGAGCAAAAAGGTTCGCTTGTAAACGATGAACGTTTACGTTTCGATTTCGCACATTTTTCAAAAATGACAAATGAAGAAATTGTAAAAGTTGAAGCATTGGTAAATGAAAAGATCCGTGAGAATATTCAACTTGAAGAGATGCGAAACGTTCCAATTGCTGATGCGCAGAAGCTAGGCGCAACGGCATTGTTCGGTGAAAAATATGGCGACCATGTTCGTGTAATTGTATTTGATAAAAAATATTCCATTGAACTTTGTGGTGGAACTCATGTTCATGCAACCGGGCAAATCGGCTTTTTCAAAATTATTTCTGAATCAGCTATTGCTGCCGGTATTCGCAGGATCGAAGCAATTACGTCTGAAAAAGCTTATGAACTCTTTCAACAATCTCATGAAGAATTTTCAAAAATTGCAGAAATTTTAAAAACAAGAGATATTGAAAGAAGAATCTTGCAAATGATTGAAGAAACTAATCAACTTAAAAAACAAATTGAAGAATTTCAAAAAGAAAAAGCGATTGGGTTAAAAGATGAACTGATTAAAAAAATAACAAAGGTTGGTAATATCAATTTTCTTGCAGAGCAGCTAACGCTTGATGCTGCCGGTATTAAAGACCTTGCCTATGCTTTGAAGAATGAAGTGGAAGATCTTTTTCTTGTTCTTGCAAATATAAGCGATGGCAAACCCGGACTTGCTGTGATGATCTCTGAAAATCTTGTTGAAGAGAAAAAACTAAATGCTTCGACTATTGTTCGCGAACTTGCTAAAGAGATCAATGGCGGAGGCGGAGGACAACCTTTCTTTGCAACGGCAGGTGGGAAAAATGTTGAAGGAATTGAAAAGGCGCTTGAAAAAGCAAAAGCATTTTTAAAATAATTCAATATTCCTTTTCATTGTAACAAAACAAAATTGTTCTTAACATTAGCTATAACTCAGGTTACGCATTTTAATATAGTGATTATTCCAGGAGTCACTCAGAGCCGTCCGCCAGTTGGTGGACGTGTCGAAGAGTGAATCAATGTCGACTTCGACACGATTCTCCTTTCACTACCGTTACAGGAAAATCGGCTCTGTCTGACCATTGATTTTGTATAAATTTATATTGCTTGCGTAACATCACGTATAAATAAAAAGACCTCTGCAATAATGCAGAGGTCTTTTATTATTTCTCTTTGTTACTTATTTTATTAAAGAAACACGTTTCGTAACTAATTTGTTACCGGTTTCAATAGAGATCAAATAAATACCACCATTAAATCCGGAAAGATCAAGTTGTAAGGTACCTGAGGTAGGATCATAATTTTTCGTCATGATCTTTTCACCTACAAGGTTGTAAACATTGATAATTGACTTATTGGTAACACCGCTAATATTAAATACATTCATTGAAGGGTTCGGATAAACATCAATCTCGCTGGAGTTATTGGGAATATCGTTTATTCCGACAAATACCGAAGGATTCCATTTCCAGATACCGCCATTTGTATTGTTAAATACGCTTCCTGCCCATCCTGAACCATAGTCAAAGAATCTTACAGCTGAATATTGAACAGAACCGGTATCAATATTATTGAAATTTACACAATCGTCAGTGCTGAATGATGAGCCTATACCATTCCAGTTAGCTACATCAATCCACCTGTTAACTCCGGGGATAACTGCAAAATCAGGATTCTTTACATAATAACCGTTAGGTGTGATCTTCGACCATGCGGTTCCGCCGTTAGTGGTTTTGTACACTCCTTTAAAAGTTCCTGAAGAATCTGCTACAGCAAGCCCTGTCATATTATTTCTGAATATAGGAGTTATGGCAATACCATTGGCTGTACTAACGCCTGTTATTGACATTGCTGTCCATGCTACGCCCTTATTCACAGATTTAAATATTCTGCCTTGTGTGGTACCAAACCAAATGGTATCACCCTTGGCACAAAAGTCGGTTGTTAAACCTGTTTCTGAAGTAACGATAGCAGGATTGGTAGTAGCTGCAGTCCATGTACTTCCGCCATTAGATGTAGTATAAATAACAAATGTGGTAGAAGATGGGTCGCCAACAACAACACCGTTATTTGCATCAAAGAAATGTACCCAATCCAACCAACTGCTGGTATAACCTGGATCTTTAGTCGTCCAAGTAGCGCCGCCATCGGTGGTATGAACAAGTACTCCGCCATTTGCAGCCATAATAGGATACATGGCAGCCCAGGCATTCATAGAATCAGTTGCACTTATATTTCCTATGCAATAGTATGTTGATGGATTTGATCCAAAAGTGAAAGTGATCGTATCAGGCTTCCATGTGTTACCACCATTTGTTGTGCGAACATATTCATTTGTATAATGTGTGTATGCGCCTCCATCAACTGTTGTTGCCCATACTACATTATCACTTACAGCATCAATGCTATTTACCATCCTGTTATAATAAACATTCGTTCTTGGGAATCCCAGGTTTTGAGGAGACCATGCAGAAGCAGTACCACCAACATTTATCATTTTTGACATTGTTTTGGTATCAGAACCTGTACTGTTTGTAACCGTAAGTGCTACCAGATATTTTCCGGCGGTTGTATAAGTTACAACAGGAGGTGCTTGTCCTACATATGAAGAAGGAGTGCCACCTTCAAATGTCCACGACCAGGTTGCAGGGGAATTCGTAGAAAGATCCGTAAAGGTTACGCTAGCCTGAACAGCAGGTGTAGTTGTGCTTGCAGTGAAATTAGCAATAGGCGCATTTGATTTTGGCCTTATTCTTACTACGGCGCAATTATCTAAATTATAAGTGCCCTGTAATGCAGGATTAAGACTGCCCACAGCAAAATAACCATTATCATAACCACCCCAGCCCCAGTTAACATAAAATTGATTAGAGGCATTATAACCGGTAAAAACAAATGAATGTCCTTCGGTACCGTCATCACCGGCGTACAATACAGGACGCCCGTAATTAAGTTCGTTTTCCAGCATTGTTTGCCAATCAGCACTTGAAAAGTTTGACAGGTACTGTATTTCTGCTGATGGCTGGTAATTGAAATTTTCAATCAATGCTCTCGGGATATCCATTTCCTGAGCACCTGAACCGGCTGAAGAATATGCCATGTTAACGGCAACACCGCAATGATACAAAAGATTATCAATTTGTGTATTTGCCGAAGAAATACTGTTAGGCATCCCTGCCCATGAATATTGTTGTGCCCCATAATTTACAGTAAGTACTTTATTATAGTTAACATCTGTACTCGTAGTAAGGTCGTTATAAGAGTGAGTACCTGTGCCATATCCGGGATAAGTGGGACATTGCCAGAATTTCATAACTTGTCCCATTGCCATGGCAACACAACCGCAAACAACTTTACTCGGGCATGAAGCATCATAAGCCGTAGCCTGATTCCATGTTGTGGTAAGTAAGTTAGCAACAGCTTTTGCTCCACTTTTGGGATAGATATTATTCCTGATATTTTTCCAGTTGCTTATGGTTGCGGAATTATCAATGTTCAATTCGTTAACAAGTTTTACCTGTTTACTGTAACCATCCAACATGCTCTGAACATTTGAGGGAATATTTTCGGTATCGAAAGTATTGCTGTCAGAATACCCGAGAATAGGCATTACAGCATCATCTGCCGATACCAAAACAAAACCACCCGATTTAAATGTAAACACATAATAAGTAGTAAGACCGTCTTTTTGCATAGGAACTGCCTTATCAACAGTAAAATCTGTTGTTTTAGCTAAAGCGATATGCTTGTAATAATTTACGGCAACTGTTTGTGCCGATTGCAATGATACCGGATTAGCAAAAAGCCCCAATCCAAATATCATAATGATAAATGTAAGGAATAGTTTTTTCATAATATATTAATTTAGTTTATAATTAAGGCAAGCAAATATATTAATTTTTTCTGAATTGCCATACTTATTAACAAAAAAATAATTTAGGCATTGCTGGTGGCTTCGACGTTCTGTTGGCATAGCCGAACTGCCCTATTTGCGTAATCTAAATGCCCGTAAACAATGGCTTTCGTTTTTGCATTCTGCTAATTCGTGTAATTTTTCATACTCTCCATTTATCAATGCTTCTTTTTTTTCTCTGCTCCATCCCTGCACTTGTTTCTCCCTGTAAAAAGCTTCATCGATCCTTTGGAACTCCTCGTAGTATAAAAGCTCAACAGGCAAATATTTTTTTGTGAAATTTGCTCCTTCACCTCTTTGATGTTCCGCTATTCTTCTTTCCAGATTATTTGTACTTCCGGTATAATAGACTTCTTCGGAAAATGCTATATCAATGATATCTTTTTATTTTCAGCAATTTTTTGCCCCTACCCTGAAGGGTGAAATTGCTGAAAATCAGTCTTCCCTTTAGGGTCAGGGCAAGGACTGATTTTCATTTAACTTACTTTTGAAACAGCCTTATTTTTTTCCGAAGAAGTCTATTATTGGTTATTAGAACAAAGTAATATGTACATATATCCTTTCATATTATCTGTTTTTGGTTTAAGCATTTTGAAATAGTGGCTTCGATGTTCTAGTGGCTTCGACTCCGCTTTTCTCGGTGGTTTCGGCTTCGCTCAACCACCAGATTACCGGCTTCGCTCAACCACCGAACTACGACTCTGTACCCTGCTCGGCGAAGTCTTGTGCGAAAGACCAAGCAATGGCTGACTTCGTCGCTGTTTCAAAATACATTCAATATGTTTTTAATACTCTGTCTAATTTTACTACTTCCAATACGCTATCCATTTCCGCATAATTTCTTGCGCTCGAATACAAATAATCTTCGGGATATTGAACAATCGCTGCTCTCACCGGATTATTATGCATGTATTCCAACTTTTCCTGTGTAAAATCAGGCGAAAATAAATATATAGCATGATTTTCGTGTGTCCAAAATTGATATTTTTCATTTCGGCTATGCTGATTCGCATTGTATGAAAATCTGCTCAACATCCATTCTTTGCGACTCTCCTGTGGGTTATCAATAATCTCTTTTATTATTTTTCTTGATGTAAATTTTTTAAAATCTCTAACTGTATCACTTAATTTTCCTGTTGTACTGTTCGCAATTATATGAATGTGATTTGACATTATTACAAATCCGAATATCTGCAAACCCTTATTCTGTGTGCAATACAAAAGACTGTCAATTGCAATATCTCTATATACCTGCCTTGTAAATATATCTATCCAATCTACAACCTGGAATGTGAGATAATGCAAACCTGTTTGTTCCTTGATCTGATAGCCTGTTGTCATTTGTTTTTTTAACAAATGTAAATTATTTTCAGTAGTTTAAAAACTACTTTTTACATTCGACGTAGTCTGCTTACATACTTGCTTTCACACAAGACTACGCCGAGCGGGGGGCGCATTTATGTTTGGTGGCTGCGCTTTTCTTGGTGGTTTCGGCTACGCTCAACCACCGGATTACCGATCGCGCTCAACCACCGAACTACCGGGCGTTGAGCGTAGTCGAAACGCCCTATTAGCAAAGTCAAAACGCCATGTTTAATAGAACTCCGATTGTATTAAAAATCCGATTAATTGAAAAAACTCAATCATTTATTATTGCATATCTTTTCTACATTTTCTTTCGCCTCTTTAGAACCAAGTTCTTCAGCTTTTTGAAAATCCTGGCAGGCTTTATCGGATAATCCTTCTTCATTGTAAATCGTACCGCGATTGTTATAAGCAAATGCATTATCAGGATTTAATTTAATGGCTTTCGTAAAATCATCAATGGCTATAAACCATAATCCTTTATTTGTCCATGCATTGCCTCTATTATAATAAGCATCGGCAAAATTTGAATCTAATTTTATAGCTTGACTAAAATCATCAATCGCTTTATCATATAGACCTTGATCATTGAAGATAACTCCACGATTGTTATAAGACGCTTCGTATTTTGGTTTTAGTTCCATAGCTTTTGTATAATCATTAAACGCTTTATCAGGCATTCTTTTGTTATAATATGCCAATCCACGGTTGTTATAAGCCATGTAACAATCAGGGTACTTTTTTATCACATCACTCCACTCTGCTATCGAATTCCTGAAAACATCCATTCGTTGAAAACTTGAAAAACCAAGAACAATAATATAAATTCCAAAAATAAAAATTAATGCCGTTGCATATTTTTTGTTCAAAAAAACATCATATACCTTTTCCCCAACGATGAGAAAAATGCCTATGCCTGCAAAATATACATAATGATCGTTCATGATGCCATAGCTGTTAGGTACCAACTGAAGCAACATAAAAATATTTATTGCAAAAAATGCAAGCCCAAACCATACTGTTCTTTTCCTGATGGCGTAACGGAAAAAGAAATAAACCAAGCCAAGCAGGATAAGCACGTACAAGTAATAATAAGTTGGAATACCATGCCCCCCGTTAACCTCAGGATAAGGATGCACTAGCGATAATTTATATGGAAACAACAATAAAATAATATATTGAACAAACTCATAGCATGCATATATTATGCGATATAAAATAGGAATGCCGACATCAAGGTAAGAAGTACTTGTAAAATTTCCTTCTGCATATTGTGTTGCAGAAAATACTTTATAGGCAATAACGGCAGAAAAGAAAAAATAAGGAAGCTTGTCAAGCCAAAAGGCTTTGCTGTTCCATTTCTCGTTCTTGAAAAGAGAAAGTAAAATCAATGTAAACGGTATGGTAAGAGCCTGCCCTTTTGAAAACAATGCCAGCAATGCAAAAAATAATGAAAAAATATATTTAAGTACATTATGCTTTTTCCTGTCGAGATAAAGAATGTAAAATATCATACACAATAAATAAAAGAGAACATATAACACATCCCTTCTTCCTGCTGCATAAGCCACCGATTCCACCTGCATGGGGTGAAGCGCGAACAGCGCAGCAGTGATGATAGGTACATAAGGATTCTTTATGAGATGCGAAATAAAAATAAACATCAACAGGATATTGCATAAATGGATGAGCAGATTGATAAGTATGTATGGTTTAGGGTTCAGCCCGTAAAAATGATAAACAATGGAATTGGATAATGCTGTTAATGGTATGTACATGCGGTGAACCTCTCCCTGTAAAAATGACTTTTCAATATTGGCTTTGGTAAGTTCAAGATGTGGGTTGTTAAGAAAATAAGCCGCATCGTCCCAGTTGTTGAATTTGTTATTTAGTGAAGGAAGATATAACAAGGTAGTTATAAATAGCAGAACCGCCAGTGCAATATAGTTGAATCGTTTATTCACATGACAAAGTTAGAAAAATAAATCTGAGCAAAAATATAATTCAAATATCTCCTATTTTAAAACAAAAGAGGAAGCCATAAAGCTTCCTCTTTCTACTGCTGTTTAGTAATATTATTTTATCACCACTATCTTACCTGTGGATATTAGCTGACCACCTGCAATAGCTCGGTATAAATAAACTCCTTTATCAATGTTGGTTTCCGAAATATTGAAACTATTTTTTCCTCCAATTAATGGATAGCTTGCTACTTCCTTGCTAAACATATCATAAAGATTAATCACTCCGCTTTCGTTTACAGGAATAGTGTAAGCCACTACCATATTACCATTATTCGGATTTGGAATGATCTGTATAGTAGAATTATCAATAGGGGGCAATGAATTGTTCGGAGGCGGTGTTTGAGGATTTGCCCCCCTTGAGCTACCGTTTGTTTTATCTAAACAGTTAGGAACAACAATTACTTGTTTCATTGTATCTTTCACACCAGTTGTATCTGTAATGATAAGCATAAAATTATAAGTACCCGGTGTATAATAAACTTTTGGTGATTTGATGGATGATATTTGTCTATTACCAAAATTCCAGAAATAACTGTATGTATCTCCAACAGTATCATCATTTATTCCATTAAAATACATAGTGTCAACAGGGCATGTTAAAGTAAGAGTATCGTCATTTATAGTATCAGTTTCTACTGAAAGGGGATAAGGTGTTTGCGGTACTGATATCAGCGAATCATAATACGGAGTATACATATTATTAGGATAATCTGCGCCTACCGTATCCGAAATAGCTGAACCGGATTCGCTACCAGAAGATGATGAATAGTCAGCGCAACTAATGGGGCTTATATACGCATGAAAATAAGAACCATCCACAACTTCAAAGCCAGGTTGTAGTTCAATATAATTACCCGCTTTGTATATTACCCATGGAGTATTTATATTATCAATTTCCTGTGTAGAAGTTATAGAATTAAATGCAATAAACTGTACTGGTGAAGTAACAACTCCGGCCAAAGTCCTGTCAATATAATTAACATAGTCAGGTGTATTTGGTTTTCCCAGATTAACAATATGCAATAAATTATATAATAACATATAATCGCAGCCAAAAAAATTTCCATAATAACCATCACCGGAAAATTGTGCAATTATATCTTTACACCACTTATATGTTGCACTCCATCCATTTTCAGAATAATAGCCACCGGGGTAGCTGTAAGGACCTTCACAAGGAGCAACATCAAGTTGTGCGAGTGAATGTAATAACACCTGCATTTGAAGAGTATTATCAACACATGATTTACTTTGTAAAACATTCCATAATAAAGTATAAAAAGTATAAAAATCCCAATGGGTAGACTGATACATTGATGCTAACTTATCACCTGTATGGTGCCATGAATCACCCATTGCTGCTAAATTTAAAACAAGATCAAGATTATCTTCTGGCCATGGGACACCAAAAGTTGGCATCGAATTCCAATATACTTTTTGAATCCAATGATCAGGATACGGAATTCCAGTTAAATTGTAACTGGCCTGTTCAAATCCCTTACCAAAAAAATATGCATCACCACCTTGGCTCATTGGTATTTTATATCCATTAGGTTCATAAATATGATAATCTTTTGGTCCGATTATACTAGGATTATTTATTATATACTTAACAAGTAATTTAAAAAGATTTAATGCAGTAGATTGACATGGGTAATAATGTCCATCAGGATATGTATTATCATCAGCTAATCGCATTGTTAAAGCCAATCCCATCATAATAAATATTGCTTCATCCTGACTCATAGCTTGCGGAATATTTGTAACAGGAGCTGGGCAACTGCCATTATAGCTATAATATGCATATCCGGGATGCCCCCTTGGAAAATTACCAAACTTATGCGAATTATTATCCCATAAACTATTTGTTACTGTAAGATTTTTATTTAATAATGCAAGATCAGGGTTGGTTGGATTCAGAAAATCACATGGTATATTATCCCGGATAAAAAAACCATTTATTGAACTTGAATAGTTATACCCCCAATATGGTTCTGCGGCTCCATCCATTTCGTATTCATAATTCAAAAGTGCAGCATATAATTCAGATGCAGTTTTTTCTTGATCCTTAGTTTGATTGTTTTGCTTTAACAGGTAGTATTCTGTTGCCAAAGTACCTAAATAAAAGCCTGTGTATTTCCCATGCTGACCGTAATCTAAGTTTTCCAAATTTCCACCATAATAAGAATTAGCCCAACTATTGCGAACACAGGCAATATCACTTTCGCCCTCATAAACAATTGGACCAGTGGCTGGGACTACAAAATACTTAAGCCTGTCTCTATAATACCAATACTTTATCATATTAGTCGCCATTTCCTGTTGTGCAGGTGTAATTTGCGAAAATAAATATTGGTCATTAAAAATAAATAACAGCAATAATGATATTTTAATAAAACATCTAATTTTTACTTTCATTGTTGTGTTTTTTAAAATTATTTTATAAACAATTATTTTATTTATATAATTAAAAAGAAATAATATTTTTATCTACTATTTGATGATAAATACATACCTATTATAACTATTGCAATCAACACGATATAGTATAAAAATCCCATTAAAATAGCTGCTATAGCAAAATCCTTTCCTTTTAATCTTTCATAATTTTTTTTAGTTCTATGTTTCCCTATAAAACCTAATATAATTCCCACTAATGGGTAACATATGCTATAATCAAGGAGAACCGTATAATCAAATATTGATGAAAAGAACATAAAAGGCGCTAATAAACAGCCAACACAACATAAAATAAACGCCGTTAATGAAACCCAATCCATCTTTTTGTCATTATCGGAAGTTTTATCTACAGTTTTTTTAGATGTTTCTGAAGAACTATTATTTTTTTTTATTGTATCTTTTCCAATTGGCTTTATTTTATTATTATATTGTTGTTTTGCATTAAAATTTACTTGTGGTATTATTTTTCCGGGTTTCACAACTTCAGCTAACGGTATTGAATTAGTAGAGGCAATCAAATTTTCAGTATCTTCTTTTACACTTGCTGTTTCTACTGCAGTGCCTATCTTTTTTTTCAATTGAACCGTTTTACTATTACTATTTTGTAAAAAAGAAGGTGTTTGTATATAATATCCTTTTGTATGTTGTCTTTTAACAATAGCAAAATTTCCTGTCAAATTACATGAAGTAAAAATGCAAAGTGTGGTAAAAAGAATAATATATTGTTTAGGAAAATAATATTTCATTATCCATTTATTTTTTTTTCAGCAATTCAATTTCCTTTTGCATTTCAGTTAACTGTTTTTGCAGGTCAATAATATAAAGCGTTTGTTCTTCAACCTTTTTAAGCAGGGTCGCATCCATTTCACCAAGGTCGAGGCCTTTTTCCTTTACTTCGCTTGCCGAAGGTACATCAGGTAAATGATTGTTTTTCTTTATATAATTTTCAACTTCACCAAGAGGCATTAAGCTATAATTTTTATTGAATACATAATCGGGTAAAGGGAAAGTACCCAGTTCAACATGTATATCTCTCGCATAAACATATCCATTTCCATACACTAAAAAATTAACATCCGATGATAATCCTGTGGTTCCTTGTATACCTCTTACCACAATTGCGGGTATGGACCTTTTTGAGTCAAGAGCATATATGTCTAATTTAGCCCAAGGGTTGGTATTTGCAATACCCACATTTGCCTGCAAGGATGTAATTGTTGTGTTAGTATTGCCAATCACAGCAGTATTTGCACCTAAGCCAACAGCATTATATCCAATTACAATAGAGTTATTGTCATTATTATTGTAACCCATTACCCCTGAACCTAGATACACTGAATTATTAGCTGTAGTCAGCTTTGTTGTTCCATCAGCTTGGTAAGCACCTGCATTATAACCCTCAAAAGTATTATTACTGCCGGTGTTGTTCCAATTACCTGAAGCGTACCCTGTAAAAGTATTATTACTGCCGGTATAAGAACCAGTTAATGGTCCCGCCCCAGCGCCTGAGCCCGTAAAGGTATTATTATTGCCTGCTGCACGGAAACCTGCTAATGCTCCCGTAAAGGTATTTCCACTGCCTGTTATATTATATTGACCAGACGCTGCCCCCGTAAAGGTGTTATTCATTCCGGTGGTAATACCTCCACCGGCATTTGACCCTATAAAAACATTTTGATTTTGGTTTGTTAATTGTTCACTTACTCCCGCACCAATACCTAATCTTACAGACATGGATGTGGTATTTGTTTCCATATTAGAAGAACCAATATTGCCATTAACAGTAAGCATGTAATTAGGGCTTGTTGTTCCAATGCCTACATTCCCAAGCGGGTTAATGATCATTTGTTGGGTATTGTTAGTACGGAAATTTAGGGAAACATTATCGGTAGTGCCAATAAAATTATTAACTGGATCTGTTCCCGAATTTCCGGTAAGGCTCCATGAACTACCAGCAGTGGGAGCTTTCCATGATGCCACGCCATTGGCATCGGAAGTTAAAACCTTATTTAAACCCTGGTTACCGTCTACAATTTTTAAAGTTGTGCCGGAAGCGCCATCTACTTCTAATTTTGTTGCAGGTCCTGTTGTTCCAATACCAATATTCCCATTATCGTAAATTGAGCTAATTCCAGCTGTTGTAGCCGATGTAAATTTTGGAATGTAATTCGTAGTTCCTGATAAATTTGTTGTTCCTCCCGTTGGTCCGGTTACACCGGTTGGACCTGTTTTTCCTGTCGCTCCTGTAGCACCCGTGGTTCCTGCACCCGTTGCTCCGGTAATGCCAGTCGGACCTGTTTTTCCGGTCGCGCCAGTCGCACCGGTAGTTCCTGCTCCTGTTGGACCTGTAACGCCTGTTGTGCCTTTGCTACCAACAGCTCCTGCATCAGTAATATTCCATGAAGCAAACGTTCCCGAACCACCTACATAATCAACATTTACTGTTAATGATTTTGAACTAAATGCTGTTATTGATCCTTCCATATAATTGGCAGGAGTGGTTGGATAAACTATTCTTACACGGTTTCCTATAGCAAATGCAGTAGCAGTTGATGCAAGATTTGTTGTAAATACTTTTGAGCCTGTTCCAATAGCTGTAGATGTTGTAGATGTTAAACCAGCATAGCCTAAGCCTGTTGGACCTGTCGGTCCGGTTTGTCCTATTGCATTAATTGACAAAGCAATTAAAACGGCAAAAATTAAAATAATTCTTTTCATGTGTTTGTTTTTTTTGTTTTTTAAGGTCACATGGAATATGCCATGAATAATCATTTACGGTTATTGTGTAATTAATTGCTCATGGCTATTTCATATTGTTTTTTTTAATGATTATACAAATTAAATACTGATTCGTTTTAATATTTTTCGCAAATGAATAATAATTTTTTTTAATAAAGAAAGCGGATGAAATTATTTTTATTCACAAGATATTAACCATAGACGCTTTATCAAAATCGTTTTAACAAAAAGCAATTAGAAGTTGTCTCAAATTTTTCTAACTATTGAGGCTTCGATAAGCCTTCGATAAACTCAGCCTGACATTACTCAGGCTGACATACCTCAACCTGATATCATAGAATCAAGAAATTGTCATTCAGAGTTAATCGAAGAATAGACAATTTCCTGACTTTTGGGACAGCCTCTATAACTAAATGATCAATGCACCCACTGCTGCACTTGGCGCGCCAATTTCGCCGCTTTCGGGTAATAACTTGATTTTTGCTTTTTCACCCTTTATCTGTTTTTCTTTTTCAAACATATTTCTAGTTTTTTATCTATTAGTAGAAAAAAAATAAAAACATAACCAGTAAAATCGAAAAATATTTTTCGACAACTATTGAAATGCTTACTATAACTACATTTACAAATCAATTTATTTTTAGTATCTTCTCATTACCCAAAGTAAAGAGTACCTAAAATATTTTAAGTACTCCAAACTTTAGGTGTTCAGGTATTTTATGTAATAATAGTTGTTTGTAAATTGCTCCACGGACTTGCCAGTTCGGAATGCTTGGGTATGTACCATTGCAGGAATTCGCAAAGTATCCGCCCTTCGTTCTCAGGTCCCAGTTGCTGTATGATCTTGGCTTTGGTAAATAAAGTTTTGGTCATGCCGGCATCATTGGCGGTTACAGGAAGTGCATCGCCGGAGTTTATTATTTTCCACGATTTCATTATTTCGTAGCCTTCCTCTTTTTTATCGCGATTTGTTTTCTTGCCAGCCTTTGCCGTTTTTGCAAGCGGGTTCAGTGTTGCTGAACCGCTGCTGTGACAGTCGGTTTGAATAACTCCGCCTCCCAGGCTGGTGCTTTTGAAAACCACTGTGTTCTTAGTAGCTACATTGTGCCTGGTCTTGTTGGTTTTATGCACAGGTATACGCATTGCAACGTGCTGCGCATTGCTGATAAGCGGGTTATTTATGACCCATGCAGCGATAAAAGCACGCAACCCCAATGGCTGAGGGGCTTTGCTGTTTTCATAAGCCTTACGGGCTTCTGTCTTGGCTTTTATCTGCACACTGTTGCGCGTGGTCTTTTCGCCTTTACCACCCACTGCATAAGCATTTGTCCATGCCGTTTGGTATGCAGTTAACCCTGTTACCTGAGCTGCCGGTATGCCACTTGCTGTAGCAATAGGCGTTACCTGACTCACTAAATTTTTCTGAAAGTCATCAAAACTTTCATCATCTTTTGGAATGTAATCTGTCATGATTTTTTAAATTTTAAAAAAGTTAATAATTTATTTATTTAATAAGGCGTACTGAATTTCACTGTCGGTTTCAAGAACTATCTGCATGTTATTTGCCGGCGTTTAGAGGAACTCCCTTATATGTTTGAAGAACTCCACTACCCGGGTGTAGAGATCTTCATTGGAAAAGAGGAACTCCTCATTATAAAAGAGGAACTCTCCAATTGAAAAGAGGAGTTCCTTTATACAGAAGTGGAACTCCCAAATAGCAATGATGAATTC
>Ga0224523_1000276_pt1 | contig 30764 bp, 28 predicted proteins | sample CFST50metaG_FD_182732 | JGI IMG/M metagenome (GOLD analysis project Ga0224523, IMG submission 182732) | Peat soil microbial communities from Stordalen Mire, Sweden - C.F.S.T50 | ecosystem: Environmental > Terrestrial > Soil > Wetlands > Peat | place: Sweden: Norrbotten County, Stordalen Mire... | reverse complement strand
ATTTTATACAAGCCAACACGATCGATGCCACGACAGCCAGCGCCATAAACACCACGGCCAGCCAGCCGAAAAATTTGACCCAGCGCGGATGAGTTTCCTCTCCCATAATTTTTTTGTCGTCTCCCACGATCATGATGACAACGAGCAGCGGCAAGGCAATAATTCCATTGAGATAGGCCGCCCAGTAGAGCGCTTTTATAGGATTGACGCCGACAAAATTGAGAGCCAAACCCACTAGGATGGAAATAATGATCACCGCATAAAATCCTTTGGCCTGGCTGTATTTCAGCTCCAGTCCTTCCTGCCATTTCATCAGTTCAGAAAGGGCATAAGCGCCCGAACCGGCGAGAATAGGAATAGCCAGCAGCCCCGTGCCGATTATTCCGGCCGCAAAAAGGAGAAAAGCATATTGGCCGGCCAGAGGTTTGAGCGCCAGCGCCGCTTCGTGGGCGGAATTGATTTCCGTAATTCCATTCTTAAATAAAACTTGCGCCGTCGTAAGAACGATAAAAAAGAATACGACGTTGGCCAGGATCATACCGGCTTTGACATCGGTCCGCATCCGGGAAATCCGATCGTGCATCTTGTTTTTGTCTTTGAAATATAATTTATGTCCCAATTTATTTTCTTCCACTTCTTCGGAAGTCTGCCAGAAAAAAAGATACGGGGTGATGGAAGTGCCGAAAACGGCAATCATAGCAAAAATAAATTCGTTGTTCCATTTTATGTTCGGAACGAAAGCGTTCTTGAAAACATTCAGCCACTGCGGGTGGATAATGATACCGGCAATGACGTAGGCAAAGACCGAAATAGTCAGCCATTTCAAAAATTTGACGTAGACGTGATAGCCCACCTGGACTTCGATGACGATGGAAAGCAGGGCGAAAAGGATAGCGCCGAGATAGAGATTGAAACCGGTAAGCATCTTGAGCGACGCTGCCATAGCACCCAGATCCGCTCCGATATTCACTATATTAGCAACCAGAAGCAGGACGACCACCGACATAACGATCCGTCTGCGATAATGTTTTTCCAGCACTCCGGCCAGTCCCTGGTTGGTGATGATACCGATGCGCGCGCAGACTTCCTGGATCGCCAGCATCATCGGCAAGAGCCACGCTGCCATCCACAAGATGCCAAAGCCGAATTTCGCTCCCACTGAAGAATAAGTTCCGATGCCTGACGGATCGTCATCCGACGCGCCGGTGATGAGCCCCGGACCCAGCGTTCTCAAAAACAACCGGCTCTTTCCCCATGGATGTTTGATGAGTTCCTTGAGTTCCATAATTTCCGATCCGGCTACGCTCAAAGTTCCATCGACCGTTTTCACCGCCTGCACTTCTCCCGTCACGATCAGTTTTTTGGCCAGAATCAGAGGAATGCCCAGCTCCCTTCTCATCTCAGAGAGAGTAAAAAATTTTTTTCCTGTTGTATTAATTTCTGTTTTGTTTTCCATCCGTATTTTAATTTTAGATGCTTCATAATTCGAAAGCTATATCACTTCCTTAATAATATTTTCATATTCCCCCAGCTCCATAATCATCATAAGCACTTTGGCCAATTTCGTGCTGTCGTGGCGGATGAAGGAATGTTTCCGGGAATAGAGATCTTTTTGGGAAATATTAACTTCTATCTTCTGTACCAGATCGGCTCTCACGATTCGGAAGCTCCTTTTCTTTTTTTCATTATTTAAGGCCACTAACGAATTCCCTCCTTCTAATTTTTCATATTTATCGACTAATTCTTTTTTGGGCACAGTGTTATTGAAAGTGACGAAATCGATCCGGTCTTTTCCGATGATTTTATCGATCTCACTCGCATATTGATCCAGATCATATCCTGTCGTCTGCCCTTTTTTGTTGGTCAGATTGCAATTATATATCACTTTGGCTTTGGATTTTCTTATGGCTTCCGCTATTCCACCGACCAAAAAAATGGGTATGATGGAACCGAAATGGTCTCCGGGACCGATAACGATAAATTCGGCCCCTTTTATCCGCTCGATCGCTTCCCGGCAGGCTTTGACCGATTTCTTGAGACATACTTTCTCCAGCCCGATTTTGTGGATATCTTCATTATAGTCCAATACTTTTTCTCCGTTTAAAATTTTTCCGTTCTTGAGTCTGATTACCAGGCGCATATCTTCATCAGTAACAGGGATGACATCGCCTTTGACATTCAGAATTTCCGCCGCTTCCATAACGCCGGACGAAAAACTGCCCTTTATTTTTTCCAAAGCAGACAAAAAAAGATTTCCCAGATTATATCCCTTGAGTCCTCCGTCTTCGAACCGATAGTTCATAATTTGCCTCATCATTTCTGTCGATTCGGAGAGCGCCACCAGGCATTGTCTGACATCGCCCGGCGGCAAGACACCCAGCTCGTCGCGCAGCACGCCGGTCGAGCCGCCGTCATCGGCCATAGAAACGATGGCCGTGAGACTGATTGGGTATTTTTTGAGGCCGGTCAAAAGCATAAAACTCCCTGTTCCTCCGCCGATGGTAACTACGTTCTTTTGCTTCATACTAAATAAATTTATACAACAATTCTTCCGCTTTTTTCAAATCTTCCGGATTGCCGATCGGATGCCAGGCGCGAGCTTTCATCACTGTTATTTTATGATCTCTCGCCATCTTGCTCATCGTTTGCGGCAATCCGAATTCTCCGTTGCCGATCGGTGCCAGCTCATAGTCAAAGAATTTTTTATTCATCACATAGACGCCGGTATTGGCCAATTTGTAGCGGGAATTTTTCGGTTTTTCGATCACATCGATCATATGGCCAGCCGTGTTAGTCTTTATTACGCCAAACTGGCGGGGGTCATCCACTTCATAACCCATAATGGCCAGATCATAATTAATGATTTCCGCCAAATCTTTTTTGGTATAAAGGTCATCACCCATCATCACTAAAAATTTATCTTTCAAAATACTTTTGGCAAAATGTAGCGCTCCGCCAGTACCATTGATCTTGTGCTGGAACACATAAATAATTTTCCGGCCATTGAAGTATCTTCCGAAATGCGCCATGATATGTTCCGATCTGTAGCCGACAATAAAAATGATTTCTTTGACTTTTTTAGGCAGAGCATTGACTTTATGCTCCAGGAGCGGCGTGCCTTTGATTTTCAACATCGGCTTGGCCACCGCGCTCGTCAGCCCCTTCATTCTTTTCCCCCTCCCTGCCGCCAGGATTACCACTTGCATAGTTTTTTATCCCCTATTAGTTAGCTAACGATACTAAGAAGTCTTCCTTTTATGTATATTATTTTTTTAACTTTTTTATCACCGATAAAATTTTTAACTTTCTCGCTTTCCAGCGCCAACTTTTTCGCTTTTTCCTCAGTTATATCCGCACTGACCTTCATCTTGTCGCGCACTTTACCATTGACCTGAATAACCAGATCTATTTCTTCGTCTTTGATCAAATTTTTGTCATACTCCGGCCATTTTTCTTTGGAAATACTTTCTTTATGTCCAAGCCGTGACCATAATTCCTCAGAAATAAATGGAGCAAAAGGAGAAAGAAGAATTAAAAATGTTTCGAAATCACTTTTTTTAATAAAACCTCTTTCCCCTTTTTTGCCATCATAAGAATCAAAAGAGTTTTTTAGAATCATTAATTGGCTAATTGCAGTATTGAATTTCAAATTTTCTATATCTTCTGTAACTTTCTTTATTGTTTTATTCAACAAAATAGCATTGATCGTAGTGGCACTGTCATATTTACCTAATATCCAATCCCCATACCATTCTTTTCCATGAGCATTTTCTAAAAAATTAAGATAATCAAAAATTCCATGTAAAAACCGATACGTTCCCACCAACCCATTGGTCTGCCAGGGTTTAGCATCTTCCAATGGTCCCATAAACATTTCAAATAATCGCAGTGCGTCCGCGCCGTATTTTTTCACTTCGTCATCGGGATTAATGACATTGCCCAGAGATTTACTCATTTTCCGGCCGTCCGGCGACAAAATTATTCCCTGATGGCGCAGTTTCAAAAACGGTTCGTCAAAATCGATGTGGCCTAAATTATGCAAAACCTTGGTAAAAAATCGGGAATAAAGAAGATGCAGAACGGTGTGCTCCGCTCCGCCGACATAAAGATCGACCGGCATCCATTTCTTGATCAATTCTTTGGAAGCAAATTCTTTGTCGTTCTTGGGATCAGCATAACGGAAATAATACCAGGATGAACAGACGAAAGTGTCCATCGTGTCTGATTCTCTTCTTGCCGCTCCGCCGCATTTGGGACATTTCACGTCGTGAAATTCTTTGGAATACACCAGCGGCGATTCTCCGGTCGGTTTGAAATCAACATCGGTGGGCAATTTCACCGGCAGATCCTTTTCCGGCACCGGCACCTCACCGCATTTTTCGCAATAAATTATGGGAATCGGTGCGCCCCAATAACGCTGCCGAGACACCAACCAATCACGTAATTTGTAATTTACTTTTTTCGATCCTAAATTATTTTTTTCCAGCCACGCGGTCATTTTTTTCCTGGCTTCTTCGGAAGTCAGGCCGGAATATTCGCCGGAATTAACTACCATTCCATCATCGACAAAGACTTTCCCGTTCAGATAGTCTATATCTAAATTATCTTTTGCAATATCTTCAGCTCTAGTTCTTTTTCCAATTAATATTTTTTTCAGTTCATGATGGAATCTTTTGCTCAAAACCAACGCTCTAAATTTGCCTATCTTTTTTTCATCTTCTTCAAAATCATCGTCGGTCAGCCCGAACTCGCCGACATATTCGCCAATATCAACCTCTGTATCATTTTTATCTTTGTAAATATAATTTGTCAGTTTTTCGCTTAATTTTTTCTCTCTAACTTTCTCAAATCCTAACGATTCGAGAATTTTTATAAAGTCTTTTTGTTTCTGATTATCTTTGACTATGATATCCAAATCACCTATCTCTCGATATATTATGCCGGCGTGAAAAACACAAGCCGCTCCTCCAAGCAACCAAAATTTAATATTTTCTTTTTCTGCCGCATCATATATTTTATTCAAAGTTTCCAACGCCTTAATACTTTTTTCGTATCCATTTCGATCGGGCGAAATACTTTGAACGATTTCCAAATCATATTTCTCAGCAAACTCAAAATCCCGCTCATCGTGTGCCGGGACAGCCATGACCGCGCCTGTTCCGTATTGCGCCAAAACATAATCAGCGACAAAAAGCGGCCATTCTTCTTTAGTAAACGGATTTATCACTTTCACGCCTTTTACTTCCACTCCTGTCTTATCTTTATTTTCCATCCGATCAAGATCCGATTTCTTTTTCGCGTCGTTGATATATTTTTGCACTTCATCATAATTTTCTATGTAGTCTTTTAATCCCTCAACAAGCTTGTGCTCTGGCGCAATCACCGTGTACGTACATCCATAAATAGTATCCAGTTTGGTTGTAAATACTTCCAAATAGTCTTCTTCATTGGGATTTTGTAATTTGGAATTTGTTTGGAATTTGGATTTTGTAATTTGGAATTTTATGATAGCTCCTTCGCTTCTTCCTATCCAATTCTTCTGCGCCGCCTTTGTCGATTCCGGCCAATCAACCTTATCCAGACCAAAAATCAAGCCAGAAGTGACATCGGCGTCAGATCCGCGTACTAATCCGCGTGAAATCAGCGGTCTATCCTCAATAAAATCCGTAATCTTAAAAAACCACTGCTCTAGATCTTTTTGAATCACCGCCTGACCGCAGCGTTCGCACTTCCCGTCTATCACCTGTTCGTTGGCCAGAACCGTTTTATCCGTTTCACACCAATTGACTTTGGCTTTCGCTTTATACGCCCAACCGTTTTTATACATCAAAAGAAAAAACCATTGGGTCCATTTATAATATTCAGGATCGGAAGAATTTATTTCCCGCGACCAATCATAAGAAAAACCAAGCATATTCATCTGGCGCTTATAATTTTTGATGGCTTTTTGAGTAGTTTCCGACGGATGCACTTTGGTTTTTATGGCATAATTTTCAGCAGGCAGTCCAAAAGCATCCCAACCTTGAGGATGAAGCACATTGTTTCCTCTCATCCTGAGGTATCGGGAGACGATGTCAGTGGCCGTGTAGCTTTCTACGTGCCCCGTATGCAAGCCTTCTCCGGAAGGATAAGGAAACATATCCAAAATGTATTTCTTGGGCTCGGATAAGTCATTTTTGGCACTATCAAGTTCCGGGTGCTCTTCCCAGTATTTGACCCATTTGGGCTCGATTTCTTGAGGATCGTATTGCTCCATAAAGTTGCATTCTTATTCTATATCATAAGCCACCCCTTTTCAAGCAAAAACCCCGTCTTGGCGGGGTTGATTGCTATCGCGATGAAAATTTACTTCCGAACGCTATTTTTTCTAAGCTTCAAATAAATCAACCGTCCGAGTTTATAGAAAACAAAGATAATTATTCCATAAAGTATCAGCACCGGGATGACCTGGATGATCAGCCTGATCAGGAAATTGATCCACTCTTGGACGTTTTTAACGAGAGCGTTGGTTGATTCTTTAATAATTTGCCATGGCCGCCAGGAATCCATCACGGTAACATTGGTGTCTTCGGATAAATTAACTGAAATTTCTGCCATATCGGTCTGGGAATCCATATATCTCATCTGTCCCTGCAAAGTTTCTATCTGTCCTCGCACATCGGAAAGCTGGGTAGTGATGGACAAAATATCCTCCATCTTCTGAGCCTGATTAAGCAGTTTGAGATAAGCCTGCTCTTCCGCCTGGGCGTTCGTAAGTTGAGATTGCAAATCGACATATTGAGCAGTAACATCCTGGCCAGAAGTAGATTCTCGGAGAACGATTACGCCTACTTTTTTGATGTCGTTAAACGCAGCGTCAAAATTATTGGCCGGCACTTTCACAGTGACGTAGCCGTTTTTTGAGTTGCTTCCGGATTGATAAAAACTAGAAGAAAAGACATCGCCGCCATTATCTTTGGCGATCTGCGTTATTTTTCCCGCCGCATCGTCCGCGCTTTTCACCCGCATATCGATATCTCCGTTCTTCACCACTTTCTTTTCAACGCTATTGCTGCCGCTGTCAGTCGCCATTGGCTGGGAATTTTGCTGCATAACTCCCGCTCCGGATCTTGCACTGGGCGATACCACCGCATTATCAGAACCAACTCCGACCGACTTTCCCGAAAGTCCGGCTGGTTGTGGCACAGTGAGCGATCGTCCCAACAGTATAGGACGCGGCCTGAAATTATTTCCCAAGAGTCCAAGAATTATAGAAAGCACGGTAATGGCTATAATAGCAATAACTCCTATTCGTATAGCCCTTTTTATCAGACCACGATTTTTTGTTTTTTCTTTCATTATTTTTTATTATTGTTCAAATGATTCTTTGACTATATTATACAATTTATTGCCGTTTTTGGGAAGAACGAAAAACGGCGTTTCGCGACTTGTCGGAAACGCCGTCAATAAATACACGAGCGTATAAACTATGCTATCTCCACAAACTCAATATTCTCCTTGTCGTCAGCCAACTTGGCGTACACTAAAACATAAACTTTATCCGGATATTTTTCGGCAATTTTGGCTTTGGCTTTTTGGAGTTCACTCTCGTGAAATTTTTGTTCCGCAACGCTGTCGCCATTGAATTTCGCTGAGCCGCCATACGCCCCGCAATCTTCGTGATTGACTATGACTATTTTTTTGGCATGATGCAGATCGCACGGAACAGAAATACAACTCATCGCCAGATCGTTGCCGTCGCTTTCATTGATAGCTTTGGCCGCGCCCGGAAGAGAAGGAAAATCAAAGTTTTTAATTCCCAATTCTTTTTCCGCAAATTCCACTGTTTCTTTCCAAAAACGGAAGTCGATGCAAGACAAGACGACGGCTTCGCAAGAATGCACCTCATTATATTTAAATGGTAATTTCATAAAATTTGATTATTATAGTTAAGTAAAATAATTTTAATTTAAATTTAAAAGTTATTCCAAGCTCATTCCTTTTTTCGTATAATGTTTTTTCGCCACACGGATTCTTGCCGCTTCCTTCTGGATAGCTGCCGCTACTCGGGCATATTCTTCCGAGTCCATCGTCAACGCCTGCTCTTTCAATTTTTCGGCTCTGACCTTTGCTTCCTCCGCCCGTTTGAGATCGATCTCTTCCGCTCTTTCCGCCGTGTCCGCCAAAACTACCAGTTCATTATTATTAAACTCGATAAAGCCGCCGGAAGTGGAAAGCAGGATTTCTTCTTTTCCTTTCCCGCCTGCCGGCGAGGCAGGTCTCACCATTATTTCCCCCGGCGTCAGACTGGCGATATAGCTCCGGTGATTGGGAAGAATAGTAACTTCCCCTTCCGCCACCGGAAGAGTCGCCTGGTCGATCGTGTCTTCAAAGACCGTGCATTCGGGAGTAACAATTTTGAATTTTATTGATAGTTCGGGCATAAGTTTCTTAAGCTTCCTAAGTATCCTAAGTTATTTACTAACTCTTCTTAACTTCCTCAATCCCACCCTTCATATAAAACTCCTGCTCTCCCGCCTCATCCATCTCTCCATCCAAAATCATCTTAAATCCTTTTACCGTGTCTTCCAGTTTTACATATTTTCCGGACGTACCGGTGAATTGTTCCGCCACGAAGAACGGCTGACTCAAGAATTTTTGGATCTTTCTGGCGCGGGCTACCGTCACTTTGTCGTCGTCCGATAGTTCTTCCATCCCCAAAATAGCAATGATGTCCTGCAGATCTTTATATCTTTGCAGCACTTGCTGGACACGATTGGCCACGTCGTAGTGTTCCTGCCCCACAATTTTCGGATCAAGAATGGTGGAACTGGAATCCAAAGGATCAACCGCCGGATAAATTCCCAACTCCGTGAGCGGCCTGGAAAGCACCACGGTCGAATCTAAATGTCCGAAAGTAGTGGCTGGCGCCGGATCAGTCAGGTCGTCGGCCGGCACATAAATGGCCTGTACTGATGTCACTGATCCTTTTTTGGTAGAAGTAATTCTTTCCTGCAATTTTCCCATTTCCTCAGCCAGCGTCGGCTGATAACCCACAGCTGACGGAATGCGGCCAAGCAGCGCCGACACTTCGGAACCGGCTTGGGTGAAACGGAAAATATTGTCGATAAAAAGCAGCACATCTTTTCCCTGGTCGTCACGGAAATATTCCGCCATCGTGAGCGCGGACAGCGCTACTCGTTGACGGGATCCGGGCGGTTCGTTCATTTGGCCAAAAACCAGAGCGGTTTGTTTGAGCACTCCCGAGTCTTTCATTTCATGATAAAGATCATTTCCTTCACGCGTCCGCTCTCCTACTCCGGCAAATACCGAATATCCTTTATGCACAGCCGCGATATTTCTGATCAGCTCCTGAATGGTAACAGTTTTTCCTACTCCCGCGCCGCCAAAAAGGCCGACCTTCCCGCCTTTCACGAACGGACAGATGAGATCGATAACTTTGATGCCCGTTTCAAAAATTTCGGTCGTAGTTGACTGGTCCTCAAATTTCGGCGCGTCGCGGTGAATCGGATCTTTTCTTTCAAATTTTATCGGTTCATCAATTCCGTCAATAGTTTCGCCGAGCAGATTAAACATCCGCCCCAGCGTTCCTTCGCCCACCGGCACAGAAATTGGCGCGCCGGTGTCCGTCACTTCCATTCCACGCCGCAGCCCGTCAGTCGTTCCCATCGCTACCGCGCGCACCTTATTCCCGCCGATGTGCTGGTGGGTTTCAAGGACAAGGACATCGGATGTCCCTTTGTCCTTGGACATCGGATGTCCAAGTTGGATTTCCAGAGCGTTATAAATCTTCGGCAATTCGCCAGAAAATTCGACGTCTACGACTGGCCCGATGACTTGTAATACTTTGCCCTTATTCATGTAATTATATAAAATTAATTTTTTAACAATTTTATTTCTCTATCGCTGCGGCACCGGCTGAAATTTCCGCAATTTCTTGAGTAATCTTAAATTGTCGAATCTGGTTATACATCAGCGTCAGTCCGCCGACCATATCTCCGGCCGCCTCCGTCGCGTTTCGCATCGCCAGCATCCGTGATGATTCTTTGGAGGCGTTTGATTCCTGAATGGCGTGATAAATCTGCATTTCAATGAGGCGCGGAAAAATATGCGTCAAAACTTTTCTCGGGCTTGGTTCAATCTTATATTCCACTTTTGGTCCATCGAGGCCATAATCTTTGGCATGCTGGTCAATTTCAGCGATTTGCTTTTCAATATCCACTTTGGAAACCGGCAACACCTGGCGGATCTTCGTCTGCTGATTGATGGCAGAAATAAAATCAGTATAAACGATCACCACTTTATCATAATTTTTCCGGAGATATTCATCCATCACCATTTTGGCCAGCGGCCGCACCTCTTCGGCTTTCGGACTAAAAGCCAGATCGGGAAACGTGGCGATGATATTGCCGCCGAGACGCCTCACTATATTGTCCCCTTTTTTTCCGATAGTGATATAATCTATTTTCAACTCTTCGTCTTTAATTTGTGATTCGATTTTTTTATTGCCCATCCTGTTCATTTTCAGTCTCTCCGGATGAGATATTTCGTATTTTATTTTCCTCGCCACATTGGTATTATACGCGCCGCAAAGTCCGCGGTTGGTGGAAACGACGATCATCAGGATGCTCCGCACTTCGCGCACTTCCAAAAGTCCTTCGCCATATTGCTCGAACGCGCGGGCCAGGTTGGTGAGCACGCTCCACGCACTGTGGGCATAAGGACGGATGGCCATCACCGCCCCGGTTGCTTTTCTCATTTTGGCAGCACTAACCATCTCCATCGCTCTCGTAATCTTACGAGTGCTGTTGATGGATTTTATCCTGCGCCTGATTTCGCGTGTATTATTGGCCATCTTGATATATTTCCTTAAACTCCTTAATCGCCTTCTCTAACTTAGCTACCACTTTATCGTTCAACTCTTTCTCTTTGACGATCAGTTCCAAAACATCTTTTTGGGAAGTTCCCAGATATTTATGAAAATCTTTTTCCCAATCTTTTACTTTTTCCACGACCACATCGTCCAAAAATCCATTGGTCACCGCATAGATTATCGCCACCTGGTTCTCTACCGGCATCGGCTCGTATTGGCCTTGCTTCAAAATCTCTACCGTCCTTTTTCCTCGCTCGATCGTCTGTCGGGTTTTTTCATCCAGATCCGATCCGAACTGGGCGAAAGCTTCCATTTCCCGGAATTGGGCGATATCGAGGCGCAATCTTCCGGCTACTTTTTTCATCGCTTTGATCTGCGCCGCCGAGCCGACACGGGAAACGGAAATACCGACATTCAAAGCTGGACGAATGCCTTTATAAAACAGATCGGCTTCCAGATAAATCTGTCCGTCGGTGATGGAAATGACATTAGTCGGGATGTAAGCGGACACGTCTCCGGCTTGCGTTTCAATGATCGGAAGAGCTGTGAGCGAACCGCCGCCAAAATCTTTGTTTAGTTTGGCGCTTCTTTCCAAAAGCCTGGAGTGCAAATAAAAGACGTCTCCCGGATAAGCTTCGCGTCCCGGCGGTCTGCGCAGAATCAAAGATATTTGGCGATAGGCCCAGGCGTGTCGGGAGAGATCATCATAAACTACCAGCACATCTTTTCCCTGATCCATAAAATATTCGCCCAGCGCGCAACCGGCATAAGGAGCAATGAAAGAAAGCGGCGCCGGGTCCGATGCGCCAGCCAGAACGACAGTGGTATATTCCATCGCTCCGCGTTTTTCGAGTTCCGCTACGATTCTCGCCACTTTAGATTCTTTCTGGCCGATGGCGACGTAGATGCAAATCATATTTTGTCCTTTCTGATTGATAATAGTATCTACAGCAATGGCCGTTTTTCCGGTCTGTCTGTCACCGATAATCAATTCTCTCTGTCCCCGGCCGATCGGAATCATCGCGTCAATCGCTTTTATTCCGGTCTGCACCGGCTGATTGACACCTTGTCTCGTAATGACGCCCGGCGCGATTTTTTCCACCGGATAAAATTTTTCACTTTTGATGTCTCCCTTGCCGTCAAGCGGTTTTCCGAGAGGATCGATCACCCGGCCGATGAAATTTTCTCCCACCGGCACGGACAAAATTTTGCCGGTCGATTTCACAATGTCGCCTTCTTTGATGCCGGTATAATCGCCCAGCACCATCGCGCCCACGCGATCTTCTTCCAGGTTCAACGCCACACCGATTTGGCCATTATCAAATTCCAACATCTCGGAAGCCATAGCATCAGCTAGCCCGGTAATCCTCGCCACACCGTCTCCAATTTCGGAAACAGTGCCAACTTTTTCGGTCTTAGCGGTTGTCTCAAATCCTTCGATTTGTTTTTTGAGTTGTTCGATGATGTAATCTTTTTGCATAAAAATTGTTATTAAATACTAATCTCCACTTTCGGCTTATCTAAGCCAAATATGCGATGATTAGGACTCAACTATTGCTTTTCCCCTTAAAATGTGCTATAATGGATGGTTGCAAGATCGGACTACGCTTTTAATGCAACCTTGCTCTTTCAACTTTTGCCTTCACTCGATGTAACAGGTTAAATCGGGAAAATGGAGAAAAAAATGACAAAGATTGGTCCGTTTTTGGCTTTCTCAATTATGGCATTGGGACTGGCTTTGCTCTCAACCTCATTCGTCTTCACAGACGTAAGTGTTATGCAAAAGTCAGCAACCATCGGGTTCGGATCGGTTTTCCTTCCCGTTGGCTTCTTCGGCGTAATTGTCGAGGGAATCAAACAAGCCAAACGTGAGATTGATAACGAAAAATAAATTCCCCATGTTCTTATTCTACCCATCGTAGCCGTCACTTTTCGCTCACGCGGAGAGTGGCGGCTTTTTTATTTTTCCAATGTACTGTCTGAACCACTGATTAACACTGATTTTCCTGATTGCACGTGATTATAATTCCCAATTCAGTGAAATCATTTTAATCACGTGCTAATCAGTGGTTCAGACTGTTTTTTAATTCTTCTAATTGTCTTTTAATGCTTCCATCCATCACCTCGTCCCCTACTCGAATAATAATTCCGCCTTTTACATTCTCATCAATAATATTTTTCAAAACTACTTCTTTCGCGCTGTATTTTTCTTTCACAAACTGCTTAATTTTATTATCTAGACTTTCGCTGATTTTTTCTTTGGTGATAACTTCCGCCTCCACGATTCCATTTTCCGCGTTATGGATTTCCTGGAATTTCTTGACGATGCCGTCCGCCATTTTCATCTGTCCATTTTTGTCCAATTCCTTGATAAAATTAGAAACCACCCCATCAATTTCCTGATGCTTTTTGTCTTTCGTCAGTTCGTATAATGTTTTGGCGTATTGTGTGGCCGTGGCCTTCATACTTTTTCTTAAATTCCTTAAGTTTCCTAAGTTTCTTACTTTATCACTGATTCGATTAATTCCTTATCTTTATTCTTATCCAATTTCTCCCCGATAATCTTCTCCGTCGCTGCCACCACCAACCCGGCGATTTCTGATTTCACTTCCGTCATCATTTTAGATTTTTCCTGTTCGATCGATTTCTGCGCATCGGCGATCATTTTTTCCGTCTGCTTTTTGGCCTCCACGGCAATATTGCCCGCTTCTTTCTTGGCCATATCTTCGGCACGCTTAATTACTTCTTGCGCTTCTAGTCTTGCTTTTTTCATAATTTCTTTTTCTTCGACAAATACCAATTCCAGTTTTTTCTTGGCATCTTCGGCATCTTTCACACCTTTTTCAATTTTTTTCGTCCGGTCGTTTAGGGTTTTCAAAATCGGATTGTAGGCAAATTTCCAGAGCACGAAAAGCACGATGGCGAAATTCACCAGTTGCGCGATGATCAGTTGCCATTCGATGTGAAATGTTGATATTAATTCTTCCATAAATATTTTTTAATAATCTTATCTTAGCCGCCAGACAGGCAACTAAGGAAAACTACTATTTGATAGAGAACGCGATAACGAGCGCGTAAATCGCGATCGCTTCGGCAAAAGCCGCGGCCAGAAGCATCGGCACCAGAATTTTTCCGGTCGCTTCCGGATTTCTTCCGATTGATTCCATAGCCTTTGATCCGATCATTCCGATTCCTAGTCCCGGCCCGATCGATCCCAGGCCGATAGCCAGAGCTTTGGCGAGCATTGTTAGGTCCATAATTTTATTTCCTTAAAAATTAAGATTTATTTATAAAATTAAAAATTCAAAAATTAAAACTTTTTTAATGTTCCTCATGTGCCTGTGTCGCTATCGTCATATAAACCAATGTCAGGACAGAAAAGATCAATGCCTGGATGAGTCCGACGATAATTTCCAGACCAATGAACGGCAAAGGCAGGAAATAGGCAAACAGCGCCGCCATAGAAGCCAGCAGCACTTCGCCGGCAAAAACATTGCCGAATAACCGGAAGGAGAGCGAGGCTATTTTGGCCACTTCCCCGATGATTTCAATGATGCCTACAAAAGCCTTGATCGGATTGACCAGCACGACGGAAATATCGTTTCTTATCTCTTTCGGAATAGCGATGAACGCTTTCATATTGATGAATTTATTGAAATGTTCCCACGTTCCTACCATAATTATTCCCATAACATTGGCCAGCACTACGGAAAAAATCGCCAGAGCCAGGGTGAAATTGAGATCAGCCGAGCCGCCGCGAAGAAGCGGGATGAAAGTCAGGTGGTTCCCAGCGTGCTCCACAAATCCGATCGTGCCAAACCCCGGAAGCAGTCCCAGCCAGTTGTTCACCAGGATGAATAAAAAAAGAGCCAGCGTGACGGGCAGAAACTTTTCTGTTTTCTTCCTGTCTCCGGTGACACTGTCCGCCAGCTCCAAGGCTTGTTCTAATATAATCTCGAAAATATTTTGGATGCCTCTCGGAATTTTTTTTATCTTCTTGCCGATGGAGATAAAAAGAATGACCAGAATGACGACAGTCGCCCAGCTGCTGAGCAGCGAATTGGTGATGGTAAAACCACCGATGTGAGCGATAGGTTCGGCAAAAAGAGTTGATTCGGATTGAATTTCATTATTCATGATTTTTTTCCTTATTTTTTCTCCGCTTTTTCCTTTTTTTCCCGTTCTTCTATTTCCTTAATCGCTCTCATTGAATCTCTGACTATCCCGAACATAGAAATAAAAAAAGCGAAACCTACCGTCGTGAGAAATAACCATGGCTCGGTGCCATATTTTTTATCCAGCCATTCTCCTACGAATACCCCGATGAGTACCGGCCCGGCTATCCAGCCAGAAAGCTTCATAAAAAGCACTAAGCTCGGCTGCCACCATGGAGCCTTATTATCCTCTTTTTCTTTACCCATATTTTATGATACCACCTTTAATTGTGGAGCAGCCTTTGAAAAAAGTCAAGACGTAAAAATTTATAATCAGAAATTTAATTTAAATAATCTCCTCGCATTTTCTGTCGTCACTTGAGCTACTTCGTCAAAATTCATTCCTTTTATTTCCGCCAGCTTTTCCGCTACAAATCTGACGTAAGCCGGCTCGTTGCGCTCTCCCCGATGCGGAACTGGTGTGAGCCACGGACAATCGGTTTCGGTCAAAATATTTTCCAGTGGTATTCCTTTGATTACCTTGTCATAATCCCGGGCGTAAGTGATGATGCCGTTGAAAGCAATCAAAAATCCCATTTTATTAAATTCTTCGGCATAACTCAATCTGCCGAGATAACTATGGATTACGCCCCGCAGTTTTTCACCGTATTTTTTCTTTTCTTCCATCAGCACTTCCAAAACATCTTTATAGGCGTTGCGGCAATGCACCATCACCGGCAAATCCAGATCTATTGCCAGTTTTATTTCTTCCTGGAAAGTTTTTATCTGTTCTTTTTTATTTTCATCGCCGTGATAATAATCCAAACCGGTTTCACCGATAGCCACCACTTTTTTGGATTTGGCCAGCTCCCGATATTTTTCCGGATCGAATTTTTCCACTTTGGTTTTCACTTTGATGTATTCCTCTTCCCATTCTTGATCTTTCAAATGATCAGGGTGAAGACCAATGATCGCCCAGACACCTGTTTTATATTTTTCGGCCATTTCCACTGCCCGACGCGAAGTCGAATATTGCGAGCCGACATTAATAATCTGGATGCCGGCATCCAGGCTGCGTTTTATAACTTCTTCCGAGTCGTCTTTAAAAGATTTAAAATTCACGTGGGCGTGAGTGTCGATGAGCATTATTTTATTCTTTGGAAAAGCGGTTCAACTTCTTTTGCCTCCAGCGCTTTTTTTATTTTTTCAGAAGTTTCAGGAAGGAAAGGCTCGAGCAGCGTAGAAATTTTGCTTAAATCATCCAGCAATTTTTTCATTACTTCTTCAAATTTTTCCTGACTGGTTTTTTTCAACTCCCAGGGCTTATTATCTTCAATGAATTTATTATCATCAGAAATTATTTTCCAAACATAATCCAGTGTTTGCCCCAGTTCCATCTTTGCCATTAATTGAAAAATTGAATCATTGAAAATTGATTGTAAATTTCCAAGTGAAAATTGAAAATTATCTTGTTTCGAGAGTGTAATCACTCGAGAAACAAGATTCCCTAACCCATTCGCCAAATCCGCGTTATATTTTTCCGTCAGCCATTTCCAGCTGATATCAGTATCTTCGCCGAAAGTTCCGGAATTCAAAAGCAAATAACGTGTTCCATCAACGCCAAATTTTTCCACCATTTCCAAGGGAGAAATAACATTGCCTGTGCTCTTGCTCATCTTTTCTCCTTTGACGGTGATAAATCCATTCACAAATATCTGTTTGGAGTTTGGTAGCCCAGCGGAAAAGAGCATCGCTTGCCACATCGCTGATTGCTGGCGAGTGTTATCTTTTCCGCAAAGCTGAAAGCCGGGCCAGAATTTTTCAAATTTTTCTTTGTCTTGGGGCCAGCCAAGAGTAGAAATATAATCTACCAGCGCGTCAAACCAGACATACATCACGTGCTCGCTATTGCCCGGAACTTCTATTCCCCAAGGCATCTTGGTCTTGAGCCGGGAAATACTGAAATCCTCCAGTCCCCTTTCCACAAAACTTCTCACTTCGTTCATTCTTTTTTTCGGCAGAACGAATTCCGGATTATTTTTATAAAGCTCCAGCAATTTTTCCTGATACGCAGAAAACCGGAAAAAATAATTTTCCTCTTCGATGATTTCAATTTCCAAGCTGGGATGCAGCGGGCATTTTCCGTCCACCAGTTCCGACTCAGTTTTTTCCAGTTCGCACCCGACGCAATATTTCACTTTATAATTTTTTTTGTAAATATCCCCATTCTTTTCGCAAATCTGCCAAAATTCCTGGGCGGCTTTCACATGATGCTCGTCGGTGGTCCGGATGAAATTATCAAAAGTCAGGTTCAACACTCCTTTCAGCTTTTTATAATTTTCCGCTTTCTCGTCGCAATATTTTTGGACGTCAATTCCTAGTTCTTCGGCTTTTCTGAAAATTTTGAGGCCGTGTTCGTCCGTTCCGGTGTTGAAAAAAACTTCATCGCCCATCGCGCGATGAAAGCGCGCTAAAACATCCGCCTGGATAATCTCCCGCGCAAAACCGATATGCGGATCAGCATTGACGTATGGCAATGTAGTGGTGATATAGAATTTATTTTTTTCCATATTTAATAAACAATAATTACAAACTCGCCCTTGATTTTATCCTCATTTTCTTCAAAATATTTCAAAACTTCTTCCATTTTTCCGCGGACAACTTCTTCAAACATCTTGGTCATTTCGCGGCCGAGAATTACATTTTTTTCAGGAGCCAGGCTTTGCAATAATTCCAAATTCTTTATCAGTCGATATGGCGATTCGTAATAGATTACCGGATATTTTAATCCTACTAATTCCTTAAAATATGTTTCCCGGCCTTTTTTGTGCGGTGGAAAACCTAAAAATACAAAACGAGTCAGATCGATTCCTGCCACACTGATGATAGTTGCCAATGTTGACGGACCGGGAATCGGAATGATGGAAATATTATTTTCCAGCGCTTTTTCCACCAGCTGATTGCCAGGATCAGATATTCCCGGAGTGCCGGCATCGGTGACAAAAGCAACATTTTTACCGGATTTTAACTCGCTAATAATATATTCGAAATTAGGTTCTGGCTTTCTGGTTTTTGATCCACGGCCATAAAACGATCGCGTTTCGGCTACGATTTCATAACGATCGAGCAGTTTTTTGGTCACCCGCGTGTCTTCGCAAAAAATCAGATCCGCTTCTTTCAACACCCGGACAGCGCGATATGTGATGTCTTCCAAATTGCCAATAGGCGTCGCGACGATGTATAATAAGCCTGTATCCATATAATAAGATTAGCCTATAAAAGGCAAAATATCAATGATTCTCACTACTCACGCCCTGACCGGCGCGGTCATCGGAAAATACGTCAAAAATCCCTGGGAAGTAATCCTCATATCTTTGGTTGTGCATTACGCGATGGACGGCATCCGGCACGCGGAATATTTTGACGACCGGATCGCCAAATTCAAAAACACCTGGTGGAAAGTAGCGCTGGATCTCGCCATTCCTTTTTCCATAATTTATCTTTATATTTATTCGTCACAACTTGATTACAAAACGATTGAAAATATTATCATTGGATCATTTTTTTCCATCCTGCCTGACGGGGTCACGCTTCTTTATTGGTTTTCCGGAAAAAAATATTTTACCAAGATCAAAGATTTTCATAACTGGGCTCATCACTATAACAAATGCCCGAAACATTCGCCCGAACGCCAATGGAAACTGAAGAATGTCACTAATGATATTTTCATTTCAATTATCGCCATAATCTTACTTTTTGTATAATAAAAAACTTCCTCCCGGAAGATTTTTAAAAATATCAAAGCTACATAATTTTTCTTACGCTGGCCGTTTTCCACTTTTGTGTTCCATCGCGTCGCCGACATAGACGGAAATCGAAGCAGCGATAGGAATCGAAAGCACCGCTCCCAAAATTCCGGCCAGTTTCGCGCCGATGAGCAGCGCCAGAATGACCGCGATCGGATTAAGTCCGACCGCTTTTTTCATCACTATCGGAACAACGACATTTCCTTCAAATTGATGGGCCAAAAGATAAACCAGAAGCGCCAAAAATCCTACGGTCGGCGAAATTATAAATCCTAAAATTACCCCGGGAATAGCCGCGATGATCGGCCCGACATACGGAATGATTTCCATCAGTCCCGCGAAAATTCCTAAAACTAAAGCATATGGGACACCGACAATGGAGAGTCCCACGAAATCCAAAAGGAAAATGATGAACATCACTATGAGTTGCCCGAGCATCCATTTGCCGATCTTGTTTTTTATCCTTTCCGTAAGGCCGGCCACATATTCCTGATGCCTGATGGGCATCACTGAAACTATAAAGTTTTTGATCCCGTTTTCCTCGACAGACATATAGAAAGCCATGGCAAATACCACTGTCACAGAGACCAGTCCGGAAAAGACGCCGATAGTCTTGGAAAAAATGTTTTGTGTCAAAGAATTAAGCCCGCTGCTTATCTGTCCCACGATCTGTTCCGCTCCCAGATTGATATGATTAGCTTGGATAAAATCGCTGATCGGTCCGAAAGAATCTCCCAGTTTTTGCGAATACTGGGGAAAATTTTGAGAGAAATCTTCAGTTTGCCTGATAAGAGGAGGGACCAGGAAAGAAGCGGCGGTGATAATGATAACAAGGAGAAGAATATATATTCCCAAAACAGTAAGGGAACGGGGAATTCTTTTCCTTTGTAGATAATCTACCGCCGGCTCCATAGCAGAGACCAAAATGACAGAAATAAAAAGCAGCACGATCACATCGCGGATGGTATAAAGGAACCAAACAGCCAAAACCATAAGGATAGCTTTGAAAATTGTTCCGGTAGAAATATGGATATTTCGATTTTCCATCAGATTAGATAGCTAATAGCTTCTCAAATTTTTTGCTGTCTTTGTGCGGACCGATGACGGCCAGGTTTAGTTTGTTCTTCTTGAAGACGTCTTTGGCTACTCTCAGGATATCAGAAGCTGCCACTTTATCAAAACGGGCGAAAATTTCCTCGATAGTCATAATTTTCCCTCGCGTCACTTCCTGTTCGAGAAAAAACATCGCTACTTCATCGGAGGCTTCCATTCCCATAATGGATTTCCCCCGGATAAAATCCTTGGCTCTTTTCAGTTCTTCCGGGCTGACTTTTTCCTTAGCTATTTTTTTGAATTCCCGCAGGATGGTGGAGAGCGCCAACATCAGATTGCCGTGTTCCACTCCGGCCTGCACCGCCAGATAGCCGCAATCTTTATATGATTCGATCATACTTCTGACGTAATAAGCCAGTCCGCGTTTTTCCCGGACTTCGATGAACAGACGGCTCGACATATTGCCGCCTAAAATTATAGACATCAGCGCCAGAGCGAACCGGTCCTTGTGATCCTGGTCATAAGCTCTCACTCCCAAAACAAGATGGGATTGGTCGGTCTTTTTGTATTTCAGTTTCACTCTTGGAGAATTTTGCTTGTCGTCCACTTTCACAATTTTCGGTTTTTCCCCTCGTCCCATTTTTTCAAAGTAGCCGCTTATTTTTCCGATGGCTTTTTTTTCATCGAATTTTCCGGCGATACAGACCACCGTGTCATTGGCCATATAAAAACGATTCATATAATCTATGAAGTCTTTTCTTTTCAAAGACTTGAGCGTTTTTTTATAACCGATGATGTCTCTGCCCAGCGGATTATTTTTATAGAGCAGATTTTCAAAAGTTTCTCCGACGCTTCTCACCGGAGTATCTTCGTACATATTGAGTTCCTGGAGAATGGTGCCCCGTTCTTTGTCTATTTCTTTTTCTTCCAGTTTGGAATGGAGATACATATCTGCCACCACGTCCAGCGCGCGGTGGAGATGCTTGGCGTCTACTTTGGCATAATACGCAGTCTTATCTTTAGAAGTAAAAGCGTTAAATTCCCCGCCGATGGAATCTAATTCGCTCGAAATATCCAAAGTGGTCGGGCGTTTTTTGGTGCCTTTAAAAAACATATGCTCGATAAAATGGGAAATGCCCGCTTCCTTTTCGCTTTCATAGCGGCTGCCGACCCCGACCATCACAGTCACTGTCACCGTCTCGGTTCCTGTCATAGGAATAGTAACTATTCTTAGCCCGTTTTTGAGAGTGGTTTTTTTGTACTTGATTTTCATAATTTTATCCGACTAATTATTACTTTTCTTAAATTTTATATATCCGGGAATACTTATCTTTGATATAATCCGTAAAATATTTACTGGTCAGTTTTTCTCCGGTCACTTTCTTGATTAGTTCATCGGCCGAATACAGTTTGCCGTGGATATGGATGTTTTGGTTTAACCATTGTTTGAATTGGCTAAATTCGCCTTTAGAAAATTTTTCTTCAAGACTAGCGATATCTTTTTTAGCCGTCTCATAAAACTGGGCGGCATAAAGATTGCCGAGAGTATAAGTAGGAAAATATCCAATCATTCCGCCCGACCAGTGGACATCCTGGAGAACTCCGAGCGCGTCACTAGGAACATCGATACCAAAATATTCCTTGACTTTACTGTTCCAGATCTTAGGCAGATCTTCCACTTCGATGCTGCCGTCCAAAAGCTCTTTCTCTATTTCAAAACGCATAATGATGTGCAGATTGTAGGTGACTTCATCCGCTTCGGTCCTGATGAGGCTCGGCTTTACGTTATTGATGATTTTATAAAAATTATTAAGACTTACTTTGGAAAACGGAGTCGGAAATTTTTTTGACAAAACAGGATAAAAATATTCCCAAAAATATCTGCTTCTGCCGACAATATTTTCCCACATCCTGGACTGCGATTCGTGTATCCCCAATGAGACTGATTCTCCTAATGGATTTCCGAAATTTTCGATAGGAATGTTCTGATCATAAATCGCGTGGCCTGATTCATGGATGGTACTCATAAGAGAATAAACCACATCATCTTCTTGAAATCGGGTAGTTATCCGGACGTCGTGAGAATTGAAAGAGGTAGTAAAAGGATGCGTGCTCACATCCAGGCGACCGGCTTCGAAATCAAATCCCATCTTTTCGGCCACTAACCGGTTAAAATCAAATTGCTTTCCGGTCGGAAACTTTCCCCTTATCATTCCGGGATTAATTCTTACTTTCGATTTCTTTATTTTTCTGATGAAAGGAATGAGAAATCTTTTCAACTCTTCAAATATCACCGCCATTTCTTCAGTCGTCATATACGGTTCATATTCATCAAGAAGAGCATCGTACGGATTTTTCTTATATCCGACATATTCAGCTTCTTTTCTTTTGAGCTCTACTATTTTTTTGAGATGCGGAAGAAATATTTGAAAATCCGATTTTCTTCTGGCCTGAGCCCAGACATTTTGGCCTTCGGAACAAACCTGGGACAATTCTCTAACGAATTTGATCGGCAATTTCTTTTCCCTCTCAAATTCACGCCAGACCTCTTTTACTATACAAAATTCTTCGTCGTTTAATTTGTTGTCGTCCGCCAGTTTTTTGACTTTCAAAAGCAGTTTTTCAAAATCAGAAGAAGTAAATTTTTCGTGGATAAGCCCTGCCAGATTGGAAATGGTTTCGGCGCGCAAATTTATCCCTTTTTCAGGCATAAAAACTTCCTGATCCCAGGACAAAACCGCCAAAGCCGCCTCCACGTGATTAATTTCCCGAAGTTTTTCTTTAAACTCACTGATTAACTGTTCCTTGCTCATATATATTACTACCGAAATAACGGTCGTTATAGTTCTCTTTGATAATCAAATCTTAGCTAAAACTATCATATTTTGGCTTAAAGAGCAAGAAAAAAGCGAGGAATTTCTCCCCCGCTTCACGAATCAGAATGATTGCCGACTGACTACTATTCAGAACAAACAATTTTCGAGGGATCCAATGAAAACATTGCCCTTATCTTATCACTAAATACGACTTTCCCATCTTGGGTTTTACCAGGCCAAACTTTGATAAAAATTAACTGTTTGTTCTTGCAAACAAAATAGTAATCTTCTTCATCACTATTCCTTACAGAGAACGCTATTTCTCCTCCGGTCCAGGATTTTACCTGTTTATCCACCACCTCTTTACTGTTAGTGCTGTAACCACAGCCAGCAAGAACCACAAAACAAATCACCAAAAGAACCGCGCCAATTTTTCTCATTACCAGCCTCCTTTGCTGAATTTTTATAGTTTAAAATCGCCCCAAAATTGACTTTCAATAATACTACTCTGCCAGCTTTTTGTCAAGATAACCGGCTAATTCTTCAATCTTAATCCTCTCTTGTTTCATAGTGTCTCTGTCGCGCACAGTAACACTATTATCAGTCAAAGAATCAAAATCCACCGTCACGCAATAGGGCGTGCCGATCTCGTCCTGGCGGCGGTAGCGTTTGCCGATGGACTGGGTTTCGTCGTATTCGGTCATAAAATTTATTTTCAAATCATTCCAGATGCCCTTGGCTATTTTTTGCAATTCTTCTTTTTTGGAAAGGGGCAGAACCGCCACTTTGACCGGTGCTAATCTTTTATCAAATTTCAACACCACCCGAGTTTCTTCTCCGCCGTCGGCCGTCGGCGCTTTTTCTTCCGTGTAAGCGTGATCGATAAACATATAGAGCAAACGATTAAGCCCGACGGAAGTTTCCATAATATGCGGAATAAATCTTTCGTTTGTTTTTTCATCGAAATAGCTCAGGTCCACGCCGGAAAATTTGGAATGCTGGGAAAGATCCCAATCACCCCGGGCGTGAATGCCTTCCACTTCTTTGAATCCGCCCAAAGATTTGAAATCAAATTCAATGTCATAAGCTTCACTGGCATAGTGCGCCAGCTTTTCGTGTTTATACCAGCGAATTTCTTTCTCCCTGATACCGTATTCCAAATACCACTTCCAGCGCGTTTCTTTCCACTGCTCATATTTTTCTTTCATCAGTGACGGATGGAGAAAGTATTGCATTTCCATCTGCTCAAATTCACGCGTTCTCAGAATAAATTGGCGGGCCACAATTTCATTCCGGAAAGCTTTTCCCACCTGTGCGATACCAAAGGGCAATTTTCTGTGCAACGAATCGACAGTATTTTTATATTCCAGATATATCCCACCGCAAGTTTCCGGGCGAAGATAAACTACATTTTCTTCTTTTAGCTCGTCAGTCGGAGAACCGATGTTCGATTTTACCATCAAAGAAAAAGTTTTAGCCGGAGTGAGATCGGTCGAACCACACACCGGACATTTCAATTTTTTCGCTTCCCTCAATTTATCCAGTTCTGCGTTTATAAATTCCAAGGTCGCTTTGTCGGCGGAAATCCCGTGCTCTTCTAAAATATGATCGGCGCGAAAACGGTTTTTGCATTTCCGGCAATCGATTTGCGGATCATTGAATCCGCCCACGTGCCCGCTCGCCACCCAGGTAGTCGGATGCATAAAAATAGCGGAGTCCAGACCAACGACATCGTCTCGATATTGGATCATATGTTTCCACCAGGCGTTCTGAATATTATTTTTCAGTAGTATTCCGTAATGGCCGTAGTCATAAATCGCCGCCAGTCCTCCATAAATTTCAGAGGAAGGATAAACAAATCCCCTTCTTTTGCAAAGAGAAACAATTTTTTCTATCGTAATATTTTCTGGCATTGTCTTTGTGGGGAGATAATTTCCAGCTTAGAAAGCTAACTCCTTGAAATTTTTATACCGGAATTATACCTTGTTTGAAGAATAAAAACAACTCCACGCTCACCCGATCGTTCACCAGATGCATTCCCAGTTTTTCATACATTCTGCCGGAGCCGTAGTTCACATTCCAAAGCGTCCGGTCAAAATCAAAATTAGCCTCGGCAGAAATTGTCCCGTCCTCTATTATGCTGATCATGGCCGGAAATTCCAGCTCTCGTTTCACTCCATGAAGCAATAATTCTCCCCTTATTTTATAATTTACCATTCCGGGAGTAGCCTCCGCTATCGGAGTCGCTTCTAAAATTTTGAGGCTGGCTTCGGAATAATTTTCAGTGTCGAAAAAATCATCGGAATGAAGATGACGCTCCAAAATTTTCCTATAATTTTCGTCAGTCAAATCGATATCCTTGATGGATTTCATATCCAATGTGAACTCTCCGCCTTTCACTTTTCCATCTTCAAACGCTATTTCTCCCTTTTTTATATTTATCGTACCGTAATGTTTCTTAATCCTGTTCCTTCCCGTCCATTCCAAAATGCTTTTTTCCAAATCCAAACTGAAATTTTTATTATCAACCTCAAGCGACGCTTCCGCTTTTTTTCCAGTTTCCACCGGATAGCCCATTTTTTCCCACTCGGATAATCCTTCGGAAAAATTGTAAACATTTTTATACCCCGCTTTCGCCAGTTTTTCAGCAGCCGTTTCGGAGGCTAATGATTTCGTGCTCGAATCATAAACAACGATCGTCTTCTTCGGATCCTCGATTATTTTTTTCACCCGCTCCAAAAATACCACTTCATAAACTGCCGCATTGAGAGCTCCTTTGATATGTTTTTCTCCGTAATATTCCGGCGGCAAAACATCGATTAACACAAAATCCCTTGCTTCATCCTGCCAAGCCTTAAGCTCAGTTGCGGACATTGTTTTTATTTCCATTCAATTATTTTTATAAATTATTTGTTTGATGAAACCGCAGCTGGCCGTTACGGCAAAAATCATATTTCTCTGTGTTTTTTCCTGATCAAATCTCTTTTTTTCAAAATCCTGTCAAATTGAAAATAATATTCGCTCCTATGCCCGCCATGAGCTTCACTGATTTCTTTATTATTTTTATCAAAAATATTTTTTATTTTTATGGGAAAATTTCCGGCGGGCGTGATGACTTCCAGTTTGTCTTTTTTATAGAGAGCGTTGTGGACGCGGACGATATTCATTCCGTTTTTTTCTCCCAAAATTTCTCCGACAAAGCTGAAATCGGCCGTTCTCAACAGTCCTGAAAAATCATGCGGCGGTTCTGTCCCTAAAAGAAAACCGGTGGAATATCCCCTGTTGGTTAATCTATCCAATTCTTTTTTTTGCTGTAAGATCATCTTCTTTGTTTTAGACGCACTATAGTGCGTCTCTACAACCGCATCAATCACTTTTCGATACGCTCGCGTCACAACTGAAACGTAATAAATGCTCTTGGCCCGCCCTTCAATTTTGAGCGAAGTTATGCCTGCTTCAATCAGACGATCGACATATTCAATCAGATTCATATCATAGCTATTGAAAAAATACGTCCCGTGCTTATCCTCTTCAATGTCCATCTCGTATCTTTTCTGATCGTCAATTATAATTATATCAAAAAAATTATCTCCTAAATTTTGAGATTTGAGATTTAATTTTTGATTTTTGGCGCGATAGCGCCAGCGGCACGGCTGGCTGCAATCGCCCAGATTAGCACTGCGATCCGTCATCCATTTCGATAAAATACATCTTCCCGAATAACTCATACACATCGCGCCATGGACAAAATATTCCAGCTCTATCCCCGGCACTTTTTTTCTGATTTCTTTTATTTCTTCCAAAGTTACTTCGCGGGCTAAAATAACTCTTTTCACGCCGATATTTTTCCAAAATTTCACCGCCTGCCAGTTGGTAGCATTGGCTTGGGTAGAAAGATGGATGTCGACTTTGGGAAGATGTTTTTTGACTAAATTTATTATTCCTGGATCGCTCACGATTATGCCGTCGATCCCCAAATTCCCTAACCGCCCCAAGTGCTTTTCAATTTGCGGAATATGCCGGTTATGGGCATAAATATTCAAGGTGATGTATACTTTCTTTTTATGTTTTTTCGCATATTCCACCCCCTCCTTCAAAGTTTTTTCGGTAAAATTATTGATCCGCACGCGCAAAGAAAAATCCGGGATGCCCAAATAGACGGCATCCGCGCCATATGCGATGGCATATTTAAGCTTATCCAAATTTCCGGCGGGGGCCAGCAGTTCGATTTTTTTCATACATTTAATCCGCAGTCTGCAATTTTTTCATTAAATCCATATAAAATTTCAGATTGTGGATGGAGGCCAATCGCATCGCCAGCGGTTCTTTGAGAACAAACATATGATGCAGATAGCCGCGCGTATAATTTTGGCACAATTCGCAATCACACTCTGGATCGATCGGTAAAAAATCATCTTTATATTTCCCGTTGTTGATATTTATCGTTTCATAAAAATCATTTTCCAAAGAATTATTTTTCCATAAAAATATTCTCCCGTGTCGCCCTTCTCTCGTCGGTATCACGCAATCAAACATATCCCAGCCATAAGAATGGCACTTGACGATATCTTCCGGCGTCCCGATGCCTAAAGCAAAACGCAAAGAATTTTCCGGGATGAACGAAGCTGTTTCTCTCACCACTTCTTCCATAAACTTCCCTGTTTCATCGATATGCCGCGCGCCAAAACCATAACCGTCAAAACCGATCTTGACCAATTCATCCGCACAATGTTTTCTCAGATCCAGATATTCCCCGCCCTGGATAACTCCAAAGATCAACGGCCGGTCTTCCTCTTTTATCTTTCGCTTTTCAATTTGTTTGTCGTATTCTGTTTTACATCGTTTAGCCCAGGCGATAGTCCGTTCCACCGCTTTTTCAATTTTTTCTTTGGAATAATCATTAGGCGGCGGATCATCCAGACACACCATCATATCCACTCCCAGATCAAACTGGATCTCAATGGCATACTCCGGAGAAATAATATTCCGCGAGCCGTCCAGCGGCGAACGGAAAAGCACTTCTTTGTCCGTAATTTTTCCCATCTTGGGATTTTTGTGAATGAGAGAAAAAACCTGATAACCGCCGGAGTCGGAAAGCAGCGGGTGCGGCCAATTCATAAAATTATTTATGCCTTTAGCTTTTTTTATCGTTTCCATTCCTGGCTGAAGATAAAGATGATAAGTATTGACTACCATCGGTCTAACACCAATTTTTTCGAGATCGTCTTTGCCCATCGACCGCATAAAACCTCTCGTCGCGTCAGGCATAAAAAACGGAGTGTTAATCTCTCCGTTTTTGGTCTTGATAATTCCTATTCTTTTTTTGTTATCGGTATGATTTAACTTCAACATACTTTTTCCTCCTTCTTTCTCCTTCTTTCTCCTTCCTTCTCTCTTACTAGGAAATTTTATAATTCCGGAGAAATTCCTGTCTGAGAGCTCAAATTTTTTCTAAAATTTTGCGCCCCAGCCGTTGTCCGTAGCAAAATTTTAGCCAAAAAATTTAGAGCTCGAGTTAATTTCGACGAATTATAAAATTTTCTAGTTACTCACGATATATCCGCCGTCCAAACTGCTGTCTTCGGAAAGCTGCGTGGTCTTTCCGTCCACGTTAGCAGATAAATCTTCTCCTGTAAACAGATCCTTGGCCTTGAATACCGATGGCTTCAAAAGACTCATCATATCTCCGGCCTGGCTGGGCGCCGGCGTCACCTTGATCTGGAAACTGGCCTCCTGCGAACCGGACAATGTTCCTGTTCCGGCACTCATATTGCCGATTTCCCAGACTATTGAATTATTTCTTTCGTTATAGGTTATGTTAGTATTTTCCGGATAAACCGTGCCGGTCATAGTCACTCCGGTCGGTAATACCGCTTCCACGGTAGCGTTGGAAATGTCATTGGAAACATCGCCGACTATCCAGTGGATGGTATAGGTGGTGTCCTGTCCGACTTTCGGAGGAATGGGACCGCTGTTGGTAATATTAGGATCTTTATAATAGCCTTTTACGCTAAGAAGCAACTTGGAATCAAGCTTCATGTTCATCGCGTTTCCGGCGATTATTTTATTCATAGAAATGGGAGTGGGAATATCGGGACTATCTATTTTCACGATGCTTGAAACGACGTAGTTTTTGTCGTTGGCATTGTTCATAGGAATGGCATCCTTTACTTTTATGGAAAATCCGATTGATCCGGATTGTCCCGGCTGAAGGTTTCCTAGTTCCGGATGATCGGAAGCTTTCCAGGTGATGACCTTGTTATTCATATCGAAAGATCCTCCTTGGGCATCCAGCGACCCGTAATCCACGACCGGGCTATCAATGGTTTCTTTTACGATGACGTCCCTGAGGCCTGTCGATCCGTTATTTGTATAATTTATGTTGAATTTCAGATTTTCTCCGGCATTGATATCGGGACTCAGGGCTTCGTTGACTGTTTGAGAGATAGCCAAAGGAGAGGCAGCGATCTTGGTGGTGGCGTCTCCGTCACTGAAACTCACGAAATCTCCTGTTTGCGAGGAGCCGATATGGACTTGTATGCCTTTGGCCTGATCGTTGTCGCCTTCCAGCTTTCCGCTGACGACAATTTTCCCTGACTGCCCCGGCTCCAAATTCCCTATGTACCAAATATTATTCCCTTCCGAACTTTTGAGATCAGAAGAAGCAAAAGTGAATCCGCTAGGATAGTCCGCCTTTATTTTCAGGTCTTTGAACTCTTCCTGTCCGTTATTGCTATAACTGATAAGATAACCGACTTCATCGCCGCTGGCTACATATTGAGGTGCCATAATTTCCACGCTTACCGGACTGGAGGCTACGTTGATTCCCAATTGCCCGGCAGAAACAAATTGCGAGCTGGAGCTCGAGGGATTATATTTTATCTCCGCTTTGAGATACATAAGCGCTCCCGAGGGACTGTAGATCTGGCCGTTAAAAGTAGCCTTTCCATTCCCATGGCCTTTGATAGTTCCCAAATTTATAGTGCTGTCGAGCGGGCTATTCTCCTTGAAATCAGGATTGCTTTCCGGTTTGAAATCTTCAGGATAACTGACATCGAGAACGGCATTTTGAAGATCGGTCCTGTTATTGTTTTGATAATCTATCTCGTAAGTGATAAATTTTCCGCTGTCTATCTTATCTTGCCCTTTCACGGTGATGATCACGTTATTTTGGGAAAAAGCGGATTTCTGAATGAGATAAATGATGCCCGTTATGAGCAAAATGACCGCAAGACCGCCCAGCGCCCATGATCCATATTTGATGGCCTTTTTCCCTGTTTCTCCTATGCCTTTTTTCTTCCCGGCCCAAAGATCGGGAATACCGGGGGAAGACTCGGAAGGCAGATTGGTTATATGAGGATCATAATTGCTTTCTTCGTGCTTGGACAGATCTTTTTCCTCTTCTTTTTTATATAATTTATCTTTTATATCGTTGAGAGACATAAGGTTAATATTTTGTGTTTAATTTTATGTTTTAATAATAGACGATTTTGGGTGTTTTATCCAGTGACCCACCTCACCATCTCCCCCACAACCACTTTGCTGTTTCCGATGTCTTCCTTGGAAACTGTGAGCTTGGTGAAACTCTGGATTTTATTTTTGACAAAAAGACGGATCAGTTTTATAGTGCCGCTGTTTATTTTCACTTTTCGCCCGGTCGGATTGGCGCATTCGCGGCAAAACACTCCGCCGGCAGCCGCGCTGAAATAATTATTTTCCGGCAAAAGTTTTTCGTTGCATTTGATACAGCATTCCATATTGAGGCCGTAACCTAAAATATGAAGCAATTGGAAAAGAAAACCTAAAGTGAGCACATCGATCTTTTCTTCGCTGCCGCCTTTCAAGACTGAATCGTCCAGCGTTTCCAAAAAATTCAAGATCAGATCGAAAACTCGCTCATCTTTTTCTTCATCGGCGATCATTTTTTCTATTATCCCGAAAATATAAAACACCCTGGAAAGGGCGTAATAATCTGATTTGACCGCCAAAAAATTATTGGCGGCGATCGCTCCGGTAATTTTTCCCCGGCCCTTGGTGCGGGAAATACTGATTTCCGATAAAG
>Ga0224523_1000275_pt1 | contig 30875 bp, 19 predicted proteins | sample CFST50metaG_FD_182732 | JGI IMG/M metagenome (GOLD analysis project Ga0224523, IMG submission 182732) | Peat soil microbial communities from Stordalen Mire, Sweden - C.F.S.T50 | ecosystem: Environmental > Terrestrial > Soil > Wetlands > Peat | place: Sweden: Norrbotten County, Stordalen Mire... | reverse complement strand
TATAGAGATCGCCGAGCGACGTCACTTCCTTGCCCACGGCTATTGTTTGCGTGGCAAGCGAAAAACATTGACTGGTGTCGGGCGCTAAAAAGCATGCGGTATTGGGAACAAGCTGGCTGTTTTGCGCGGGCGCTTCGAAAACCAAACAAAGGGTGAAAAAAACATAAACGATTAAGTACAACGGAGCGGGTTTGTTTTTATTACCCATAATAAACGCCTCTTTCCGAAAATATTTACGGACATTAATATAATGAAAAATAACGGTAATATCAGAAAAGAATGTAATATTTTCGCAAATAAAAAGGACAACCCTTACGAATCCTATTTATTATTTTATAAATATATTATGGTACGTAAGTTTCCACAAATAAAAAATGGATAAAAAAATAATCGCTTCCTGATCGGACGCATGTTTCAATGCACCACGCGTTACTCCTTGGTTTTTTTCTTTTTTCCTTCGCGGTATGGGGCGCTCAAAAGCCCTTGGTTTCAACGGCTATGGCGACTGATCCGGCCCGGATCTGTTTCATGGGCCAGCGATACGCGGTCGCCGACAGCATGGTTCAGGCGCTTTCCCTGCAAATGCCCGGCAATCAGGAAGCGTTGTATTTAAGGTGCGCGATCAGGCAGACGCGGATTTTAGACTATGAGTCCTATACGATCGATGGAGACGAGTTCTTGAATTTAGCCGACAGCGCGTTGTCGGTTTTAACCAAAACGCTTCGTTACCAAAAAGGGAAAGATTCGCTGGAAGCGCTTTTTTACATCGGTTCAATTCTCGGCGGTAAGGGGATTATTCTCGCCAAAAAAGGGAAGTGGCCTTTCGCGGTGCGTTGCGCTCTGCGTTCGGTGGGCTATTTCAGGCAGGTTGTTGCTTTGGATTCAACGTATTACGCGGCGTATTACGGCATCGGCGTATTCAATTATTACTTGAGCCAAAACCTCAAATGGCTGCCTTTTTTCGGAGACAGGCGCGCGGAGGCGATCCGGCAAATCAAGCGCTCGACCGCGGCGCCGTGCCCCTATAATTTCGCGGCATGCAATTCCCTCTGCTGGATTTTGATCGAAAGGAATGAATTGAACGCGGCGGATTCCATTGTATCGGGGATTCTTGCCGACTATCCCCAAAATACCCTCTTCCTGCGGATTAAAATTCGCGTGGCGCTTGGTTTGTCGCAATGGAGCGGAGCCGTGACGGCGGCGCGCAGCCTCATTGATCTTTCCCTGCAACGACGGCCGGAAAATTGGGCCGACGTTATTTCGGGATATCAGGCGCTCGCGTGCGCCTATGATCACCTGCGTCGGGACGCGGCATGCAGGGAGGTCGCCGATAAAGCCCTGTCGTTGAATTTCCCCGAGGCGTACCGGAAAATTCCTTTTGTCAAAAAACATTTGAAGTATCTGGAAGAAATCCAGAAAAAATACGGAACGAGGTAGAGTCGCGCGATCGCGCGCCTGAGCCGCGGTTGAAACGCGCGTCTCCGTTATCAATAAACCTTCAAATGCAATGAGTCAAGGAGCTTTGCGTTTCGAGGATTGCCGAGGTTTTTAAGAACCCAAAGATATTCCACATATCCCCCGGCAAGTCCGGAACGAAGGCAGAGCTTATCCTGCGCGCGGGAAAAATCCTCCTGGAAGCGGGTAAGGAGCGCGGCGTTCCTTGTTTTAAAGGAATCCTGGTAAAAGGTGCTCAATGAATCCAACAGGACGTTGCACGTGTTCATTTTTTTTATTTGTTCGATGGTCATTGAGGAATCGGCCGGCGGGACGAATTCGATTTTTTTCGTCTCAACGGCAACGGCTTGCGCCAGAGGCGGCTTTTTTTTCTGGCATCCGGGAAAAACGCTGAATGCGACGAGTATGCATACGCTGAAAAGGTTTTTCATCCGGCGCTCCTTTAATTAATAAATAGTGATTGTACTTTCGACGGTTTAAAATTAAGTTTTATTATCCTTTGAAGCAAGTTTCAAACGGGATTTTCATGAAACCGAAAAAAAGACTGGGGCAGCATTTTCTGACCGCGCCGTCGTACGCGAAAAAGATCGCCGCCGCGATACCGGCGGGCCCGCAAGAGCATGTATTGGAAATCGGTCCCGGGCGAGGGGCGCTCAGCGTTCATTTAAAGGAACGCTTCCCGCGGTTTCATATGGTGGAAATCGATAACGACGTCATTCCCGGCCTTACCGAAAAACTAGGCCCGGGGCAGTGGACCATGCATCGATGCGATGCGATGAAATTTGATTTTCTCGAAGCCGGAGTTCCTCTCCACGTGGCGGGAAATTTACCGTATGCGATTGCCGCCTTGCTCATCAAAAAAACCTTGCTCTACGGCCCATCGATCGCCAGTTGCACTTTTATGGTGCAAAGGGAAGTGGCCCAGCGCATCACCGCCGAAGCGCACTGCAAGCGCAATGGGTTCCTGTCGATATTTTGTCGTTTTTTCGGCGCACCGCGGATATTGTTCCATATTCCTTCGGGGGCTTTTTTCCCTAAGCCCAAAGTGGAATCCTCGGTCTTTCAGCTTATTGCCGGTAACGGGCCGGCCACGCGGCTGCCGCCCGAGCGGTGGGATGCTTTTTTCAAGTTCGTCGACCGCGGTTTCAAGATGCGGAGGAAAACCCTGGTCAATGCGCTGGGGCGCGAAGGTTCCAAGGCCGCTTATACGGCTTTGCTCAATGACCTCGGCATCAATCCGATGGCTCGCCCCGAGGACCTTACGGTGGAGGAATGGTTCGAACTGTACGAAAAAGCGTGTTCCCTATGAAACGCTGTTTCTACTCGCTGGCGTGTTGCTTGATGGTATGCGGATTGGCCCATTCGCAAGGCATCCAATGGCCCTACGATCTGCAGGCGGCCTCGCCGGACCAAAATCCCGGCCAGGATTCAAGCCGGACGGAATTCGTATCGCGTCAAAATTATTACATCAACACTTTTACAAACAAGGATTCCTTTTCCATCGCGCGCGTCGGCCCTTCGTCGACGGTGCGGCAAACGGCGTTGTACGATTTGAATTACAACACGTTCGCCGGATCGCGCAACCAGTATTTCGACCTTTCGGGCGCCGCGCTGCGCACGGGGCTTATTTCACCGGGGCTTTCGCTTGGGATCGATTGGACGCCGGTCCTCATTCTTAATTCCAACGCGACAAACCAGGCGGTATTAGGTTCATTGGACATGGGGCCCGTGGCCCGAATGAATTATTTTCATATTCCCATGGTCATGCGCGGCGGCTACGCGGGAAAACGGTGGGGCGACAGCGTCGCGCCGGGAACCATACCTCTTGGAAGCGGGGCCCGCCTGCTTGCCGACAACGGGTATTACGGCGCGTTTGAAATCGGAAGTTTCAGCGCACCGCTGCCCTATGGTCCGTTGTTCGCGTCCGTCCATGGATACGGCAGGAACATGGAGACGTCGAAATTGATAGCGGGGGTCGGCTCGGCGCTGATAGCGCAGGGTTTTCCGACCGGTGACAGCCTTTTCCTCGCCTATAACGATTCGTTGGTTGACGGAAGGGACGCTTCGCTGAGCGAAGCCGAAGCGGGAAAATCGCGGTACATCAATAATTCGAGGCGTATTGAGAGGTCGTTTCAGGCCTCCGGAGGCATCAAGGGAAAATACAGGCTTTTTCTTCAACCGGCCCTGACGTATTCGTTTTCGCGATATTCCATACGGTTCCCGTCCAACGGGATTCTTACGGGAGACCGCAGGGCCACCGATAACGCGGTTACCATGATGCTTCGGACCGACACGACGTTGCGCATCAACTATCATGGCGGGCTTCGAATCGACTGGGAACGGGAGGAAAAACTCGGCGGCGAAAACATTATCATGAAAGTCAATTCCGACAGTTCGAACATCGATAGCCTGAATGTCAAAATTAACGATTATAACGGTTACAAAGCGACAATGGACCACAGCGTATCGGTGTATTCGCCGGGCGGAATCGGATTTCAGTATACCTTTTCAATTTCGCGCTACGCGCAAACGTATCCGCTTTATTATATGAAGAATTCGGAGCGCGTACAAAACTATAACGACAACGATTGGATCGTGCAAAGCCATCATCTTGACGCAACAGTATTTTCCCATCGGAGCCGGAAAATCACGATATCCGGGGATTATTCCTCCAATGTGCGCTATTACCTCGATAGCGCAAGAAGCGCGGACAACGCCACCGACCAGCTCTATCGTTTGGGACTATCGCTTTCAGGCAATCCCGCTTCTACCGTAAGGCTTGAGGAGGACGCCCAGATAGAGGCGAAACAAACAACCTATGAATTTCCTTTCGTGCAGGCCCGGAGCCAAAATTATCCTCCCTATTCAAGAAGGTTTACTTCGAAATTGAGCCTGAATTGGAATTATTCGAACAGAGACACTCTCCTGGCTCAGTGGAGCGAAATGTATTCCGATCAAGGGTATTGGTATAACAGCGACTATAGGGATAAGAGCGATACGATGCCGTTTACCGCGGGGAACTATTACGCGATTCTCGGCAAAACGTGGGACCACGGCATTACCCTGGAGGCCGTCCATTCCATGAATGAGCGCTTGACGCTGGCCGCCGGAAGTTCGCTGCGGAATATTTATGAGTTGGAATTCAAATCGCGCAGGTATATTCCTAATCAGTCAATGATTAAATACGTGATGACGCCTTTTATAAGGCTGACCTCGGCGATGAACGATAATATGCGGGTACAGGTAGCCGTACGCCGGTATATCGACACCATTACGGATGATTATTGGGATTTTACTATTTTTCTTGTCACGAGTTTTTAACCGGGAGGCGGTGTGCGGAAAGTCCTTGTGATTTCATTCGTCTGTTTGGCCGTGCGCTGCGATATGTTTTCTCCTCGACCGGTCGAAACTCCGCAAGGAGTTTTTAAGGATCCTTTAAACCTTTCCGCGATATTAAACGCCACGCAACAGAGTTTTTCAAAAACAGCCTATGACGATATACTTCATCCCGATTTCCAATTTATCGCCTACAATGGCCGAATATTCACCCATGCGGAGGAAATTTCCCGGTTGAATTCGATAATCGTCAATAAGACGGTTTCGGCCTCCTGGGATACCTGCTCGGGAAATTATCAGGTTCCTCCCGACACGATGATTCTTTGCCGCAGGTTTCAAGCGGGATACCGTGCGGCGCAGGCGGACAGCGTGATTGATAGCGGAGAAACCCAGTTGCGGTTGGAATACTATTCACCTAAAAATACATGGACTATACGCGAATGGCACGAAATAGGGGCTATGTCGATTTTCAATCCTGATTTCACGCAATAAACGTCATGCAACGAAAAAGACGAAAAATGTTCGGCAGGTTGCCGTTTTTTAACCGGGAGTATTCCCGCCTGTCTCTCCTCGCGGGGTTACTGCTCTTTTGCAACGATCCTTTCTTTCCGCCTACCGGCACGCCCCCGGTCATAAACAGTCAGCGCGGCACTCCCCAGGGAGTGCTGCGACAGTTGATAAACGCGTACGAGACTCAACGGATAGATCTTTATACGGAGCTTTTTTCAACGTCGGACTTCAGGTTTTATGTTTCGCACGTCTTCGCGTTTGACCCGAAAGGATACCAAGTACGGTTTGGCGGCAGGCCCTGCGAGCCGATCGACAGCATGTGCCTCTACGTGAAAAATAATGTCAACGATTCCTGTTTTTATTATTGGACCTACGACGAGGAGATACAGCGGGCGGAAAGGTTATTCCAGAACGTCGCGGGGATCACCTACGTCGGCTCCCCAACCTACGCCGATGTAATCCGCTACATCGTCAATGGAAACGGTGAAACCACCAACGTTGAAGTGGTCATGCGGGGCGGCTATATCTATGTTCAAGGGATATCCTATCCATGTGAATCCGACTCAACCCAGCGCTGCGCCTATGAGTTTCCCATCGATATTCAGGAACAGGTTTTTTATCTTGAAAGAGACCCGGAAAGCCCGAATCTCTGGGTTATAAAAAAATGGTTCGACCTCGGCACCGCGACGGGGAATTGACCCCGGTTAATTTCTTCCCGGCTTGAAGTGTTCCATGAAAGCGACGCACCCCTTCATCGCCCCCTTGAGTTTGCCCGGCAAAACGCGCGAAAGACCGTCAAGGAGCAGGTAGTCCTCCTTTTCGAACGTCCCCAACACCAGCGAACCGACGATATAGACCGCCGCTCCGCAGACGGCGGAGGCGATAAACCCCGGTAATTCCCTATTGTGAAGAATTATGATTTCCATGACGATGCCCATGATGATGGTCGAAAACAGCACCTTGAAAAGCGACGCGAACGGATATTCCAGGCGCATGACGCGGCAGGTGTAGGCCAACCCGGCCACGGAACCGCAGATCGTGGTGATGCCATAGGCGATGGCCGCTCCCAGCGCCCCGTAATGCTTTATAAGGAGCACGTCGAGGCATAGATTGAAAAGCGCAAGGAAAAATCCGAACTTGTAAATGAATGCCTGTTTTTCATATCCGTAAAGGATAGCCGCCCCCGGATTGGCGAGGCTGCTGATGATCGATGAAAAGAAAATAATCTGCATCGTACGCTGGGCGCCGATGAACGAATGGCCGTAGAGATAGTGGATAATGGGGTAGGCGAGTATGATCCCGGCCACGCCCGCGGGGACGACGACGAAGGCCAGGTATCTTGTTGACAAGTAAAAAAGCCGTTTCATTTTTTCACGGTCGCCCGATCCGAAAAAAGAGGACATGGCCGGGAACAACACCCGCCAGAAGGTGAGGGGCAGCACGGACACCGACTTTTGGGCGATATTGAACCCGAGGTTGTAAAATCCTATTTGCACCGAATCGCACAGGCGCCCGAGGAAAAAATTTTCGCTCTTATCCCAAATTATTTTGTCGCACAGCAAAATGGCGATCACGCTGTGATTGTAGTGCCGGATGCGCTCCTTGAGCGGCTCGTCGATGCGCGCGCGCAGGCCCGCGGCCGTCAATATGCCTTCTTTGTAAAGGATGAAAGCGTAGAATAGAATATTGATAAATGAAAATATCAGCATCACGATGAGGAGCCCCATGATGCCTTTTCCCGTCATGAGCACGAAAATTTTACTGATGAATGAAAGCGGTGAAATGATGAGGTTGGCATAGGTGAAATATTCGAATTTCTGAATGCCGTCGATGGCCGCCGAAAAAACCGCCGTGGTGATTCCCGGCATGATCCCGAAAAAGGCGATGAGAAAATAAAGCGATTGCTTGGGCGTAAAAAAGAAATTCGAGATAGGGACCCTTAAAACAATCAGTATGGCCATGGTGATCAAGGAAAGAATAAGTTCGGTTTTGAGCGTAAAAACGACGATTGCGCTGATGGTGTCGTTTTCGCCTTTTCCCTTGAATTCGGCGACGAATTTCGTCACGCCATGAATAAGTCCCATGCCGATTATCCACGTGAAACTGTCGGTAAGCCACAGAACCATGTTGAAAATGCCGTAATTGGAGGGGCCCAACTGACGGGCGACCCAGATGGAGATCACCCATGAGGTCGCCATCATAAAAAACATATTAAACAGATTCAGCGCCGAATTTTTAATGAGACGGCTGCCTTTGAAATCGCTCATGGAGCCATACCTTCCTTGATACTCCGGTACAATGTTTCCATGTCCCGGCACACGACCGGCGTGTCGAAAAGCCCGGCCGCGGTCAGGCGCGCCCTGGTTCCCAGTTCCAGACGAAGGCGCGGTCCATCAATAAGCCTGGATAATTGCCCCGCAAGCGCCTCGGCGTTTCCAGGTTCGAAGAGCAATCCGTTTTCGTTTTCGGTAATCATTTCCGGGTATCCGCCCGCGCGCGAAGCCACGACGGCTAGTCCGCTTGCCATTGCCTCCAAACAAGAATAGGACTGGTTTTCCCACGAAGAGGGAAACACGGCCACCGCGCATTGCCGCAGATACTCCGGGATGGATGAACCCGGTACGCCGCGTATCCATTCAATGCGTTGATCGCATTGAAGGCGCGTGATAAGGCTTGAGATGTGCTCCGAGTATTCGGAGCCGTCGGGATGGCGTCCATACGGTACGCCGATAAGGCGCAAACGGGGCGGGCTGTATGTTTTCATCAGCGAAGCATACGCTTTAATCAGGATATGAACGCCTTTACGGTATTCGATTCTTCCCGTATAAATCCAATCATTTCCCGATGCGACAGCATACATTGAAACGGGCAGAGGATTGGGAATTATCTTGATATTTCTCAAGCGCCATCGCGATTCAAGCATTTTCGCCAAAGCGCGGGTAGGGGACGTAACGGCCGAGGAGCGCCTGACTGTTGAACGTTCAATACATGAGAGCGCCATCCGGTCGTATACGCTTTCGGTGATGTTGTCGAGGCTTCGCACTATTTCCCAAGGAGTATGAAGCCGCGCGACGCGGATCGTGCCGCGAAGCCTTGAAAAGTAATAACCTTCGCCTCCGCATTCGGGGTATTCGATAATGTCGAAGCGTATCGCGGGAAGTAACCGTTTCGTATAGATTGCGAAGGCTTCCTTTGCCCAGGCGAGCCGCTGGAGACTATGAGGAACGCGGCGATAGCACCATGTTCGCAGGGGATAGAAGAGGGGGTGTGGCGGCAGCGGGTAGGTTCCCGGTGAAACACGGTGTACGATAACCCCGTTCACCGTTGTTGAAGAAGGATTTCCCGATTCCAACCGGCAAATGACGTGCACCGTATGGCCGAGCGAAGCCATGCCTTCCGCGCTGTGTTTCGTGTATGTTCCAATGCCGCCGTAGCCGGTTTCGGGCGGGTATTCATTGGAAATGTAGAGAATATTCATGCTTGGCTCTTTGGCCGAGGTTCTCTATCTTGAACGAATTCGGCAATGGTCTTTGTATAGAATGCGATGGTCCTCGTCGCTATTTTTTCGGGCCTGAAATCTTTGGATACAACGGCGTATGCCCGCTTCGCGAGCGCGCCGGCAAGCCCGGCGTTCTCGATCAATCTTCGGATGCACTCCAATAATTCCGGGGGATTTTCCGGATTGAAAAGCAGACCGGTTTCTTCGTGACGGATGATTTCGGGTATTCCTCCGCGCCGGGCTCCGACAACCGGCAATTCCGCGGCAATTGCTTCGAGTATCGTGTAGGGGGAATTTTCGAAAAGCGAGGGAAAACACAAAATATGCGATCGGCAATAGAGCACGGGAAGCCGTTCCCTTTTCACCGGCCCGAGAAAGTAAACTCGTTGACGCTCGGGCGCGGAGAGCGTGCGCTCAATGGAACCGCGAAAATTCCCCATGTCGCCGGCGCTCAGTTCACCGGCGAGGGTAAACCGAATGCGGGGGTCCAAGGCAAGTATCCGCTGGATGGCGGCGCGCAGAATCTCCGCGCCCTTTCTGCGTTCGAGCCTCCCCACGAAGAGAATATCGATGACGGTTGCGTCGCGTTTTTTTTCAATTGTATCGAAAGGCGCGGTATCGAAAGGGTGCGGAATGAATTCGATCAGTCGGCCGGGGATCGAGTATCGCGCGCCCATTTCCTTTGCAAGAGCGCAACTCGGACTCCTGAACGCTGTTGCATTTGACAATGCCTTCGCCTCGAACGCGTGCCATTGCCCGCGGCGGGCGGTCACTTTTACGGCGTTATAAAAATCCACGAGCTCCGAAGGAGTGTGAAAATGAATAACGATTGGGAACGGCAGGGGAGGAGTGAGCGCGAAGGCAAGGCCGTTATATTCGGAAAGTTCAACTATGTCAAGCGGCTCGGCGGCGGAGATGGCGATGAGCGCTTTCCTGACGCCGATGGAAAAACATCTCTCCCAGTAGAGTTCGCCGTTGATCAGGCTGAGCAGCCGGCGGAAAGGATCACGGGGAGGGACCGGAGCATAGTCATGGACGGTTACCGAGGAGGGGAGCGCCGGAGGGACGGTCCCTATTTTTACGAGCACGTGAATACGGTGGCCCAGCCGCGCCAACGCCTCCGCCATGCTATAAGTATAGGTGGCGATGCCGCCCTGGTCCAGGCCGGACGGCGAAGGGTATTCCGGATTGACCAATGCAATATTCATGGGGATGTTTCCGAATAAGCGAAGTTCGCATCGCGGCCACTGCTTTACAGCGTGCTCAAACGGGCATTCTTGAAATAAAAAGGCTCTTTGTAATTATATAATTCTAAAGGGGTTAATGCAAGACGCGATGTCCTTTTGAGATTACGCGGCATATTCGCCGGGAAAATACACCTGCGGGGAAACGGGCGAGACCCTCAGAGTCTTGTGCTGTTGGAGGCAGACTTCACCGGGGGGGGATTTTCTTCTCTTATGCACGTACCGCGCCTCGGTATAATGCACTTCGGCGTACGACGTGTGTTTCGCTTTTGAAAACCATACGGCCAGGGAGGCCGCTTTGACGAGGATTTCCTTCGGGGGCCAGGCCGAGTTTCTATCGCGCTTGATGACGACGTGCGAACCCGCATGGCCCGCCACGTGCATCCAGATGTCCCAGGGCTTGGCGAACCGCGTGGTCAGCTCGTCGTTTTGGGAGTCGGTCTTTCCGATAAACACGTTCCAGCCGTCAAAGCTATAGCGGCGGTACGCGACGCCGGCGCCGTCGGTTTCCCTAAGCTGCAAAACGGGGGCGTCCGGAGGTTGAAACCCCAATTCGGCGAGCCGGTGGTCCAAGGTTTCCATGCGGAGGATGCGGTCGGTTTCCGGCATTGTGGATTGGAGCGATTCTTCGCACTCATGGAGAAGAAGTTCCAATTTTTTCAGGAGACCGGCGGTGTCGTTTCTTTTTTCCTCGATAATGCCCAGGCTTCGCTTGCCCTTCCTTGATTTTTTGTAATACAATTCCGCGTTTTGACGAAGGTTGAACTTGGGGTTGAGCGTGATTCGTTCCACGGCGCGGGTATGGATATTTTCGATGTCGAGTTCAACGGATCCTTTGGCATTGCCGTCGGGACGGCTTAAAAGCGTATCGGCCCATTGCCGGTAGGTTTCCCAGCGAAGCGCTTCAGTCGATTCGATTTCTTGTTTGACAAGTTTGCCGGCCGTATGGTTGAAAGCCTTTTTACAGGCCGCGCAAAGGCGTCGCGCCTTAAGCGTATAAAAATCCTCTTCCCGTACCTCGTTCATGATTTATCACCAGACCCTTGACTTACAAATCAAAATTTGGTACAATTGAAGTACAATCATTGTGGTCATCAAGAAACCGCGCCGGGAGGGAAAGGCTTTAATCATGGTAAAAACACTCAGCATTGAATGTCCATCATGTTCGCAAAACTTCAGATTGTACCTGTCGATTGATACGTCGATGGTCATTTTGGATTGTCCGATGTGCTGCACGTCCATTATTTATTATAAGAGCAGGACTTTTCCCCTCTCAAAAAACCAGATTGAGCGGATCAAGGGGTGTAAACAAGAATCGAATGTTCTTAAAATACTTCATAGGATCACCGCGCACGGATCCAAAGTTCGTTGCGCCCAGTCCGCCTCAGGCGCCGGAATATTCCATTCGCCCGGAACGTCGATCCAAAGGGCGGTGCATATGCTTAAATCGCATATCGACCGTATCACGCACGACGATATCATTAATTTGCGCATAGAACTGGAAACATGCAAAGACGCCGCCTGTTTCATCGAAAGGATGTGACGGGGGGAACCAAAATTCGATAGGGGGCGGGGAGACTTTTAAGGGGTTTGAACGGGAAGGATCGGATGGAGCCGGAAGGCATCATCCGATCCTTTTATGTTAGAGGGGATTACCGCTTGATACCGACCGTACCCGGATAAACTCTCTTTTGTTTCCCCTTTGAATCTTGAAAGGTTAAATATAAAAATGCCTGATAGGCGCCCGGGGCCACCTTCATTCCTTGGCCGTTAACGCCATTCCAATAGATATTGATATCCCGGACGGTACTGACGCCCAACCATTCGCCTTTGATCAGGTTGCCGTTATTCTCGGCTCTATTGACCGGATTGCCGACCACATCGTATATCCGCAAATATCCGGTGACCCTTAGGTTGGGATCGGAGGTGACCGCTACCTTGAATTGAAGAATCGTTCCGCCCGTTTTCACCCATGTTTTGGCGTTCGGTTCGTCTTCAAGGACGATTGTTTTAGGATCTTGACCAGGAGGGAACAGCAAGGTCGGTTTGCAGGGATTGGGGCCGACCTTGATGACGTTGGGTATGGTTGAAATGACCGTGACGGGAACCTTTTGGTTGTTTTGGGAAGGCACGTTGATCAGTTTTGATTTGTCGGCGACGAACCCGGAATTCGGACTGATGGAAATCAAGTCGCGCGCCGTGAGGTCCTTCCCGTTTGTCATGGTGAAGGTTATGGTTTTGCCGTCGGAGGAAATTGCGTCGAATGTTCTGATACCGTCAAGTACAATGGAATCGCGCACATAGGTTCCGGAGGGGTCCTTCGTCCAAACGTACAATACCACGGCGGGTTTTGTGCCGATCTTGAACGAACTGCCGTCGGAAGACTGTATGGGCTCGCTGAAGGTTATGGTCACGATGTCTTGTTTCGGGTCGTCGAGCGCCTTTACTTCTTTGACAACATTCCAAATTACGGGGCCCGCGCCGTCGGAGGTTTGGAATTGAGTGATGGGCGCGACGCCATTAATGTCCCGCGTGGCCGTAATAACGGGAGTCCAGGCGGTTTGAGGCACGTTGTTGCGGAGTTCGTCGAGATACACGATGAACACCGAATCCGTGGCGGCGCCGCTTCTGCTTCGTATGGCGCTGACCGGGACCGTGTCGCCGGAGGGAAGCGTAATGCGCAAGAGCGTTGAATCATTGGGGACGGAGACGAGCCGTTCGAAATGCAGTTCGATTTGATCGAGATAACCGTTTCCGTTTGTATCGCGCGTAATCGCCGAGGTCAAGAGCGCGGCTTGTCCGGTAATGGAGAGCCAGACGCTATCGACGATGGATGCGCCCGCCGAGTCCATGACCGCGGCCTTGATATGGCCGTACTCGTCCGCTTTAACCTGGATGGCGTCGTAATAAATGCGAACCACATTGAAAGGTTTTTCAAGGGGATGAAGAAGGTCGGTGGTTGTCCATGTCGCTCCATTCGTCAGAACTACTTTGTTGCCGTAGCGGTCGAATCCTACCACGAAAAATACTTGTGAACCATTGGGAGACGCGAGTCGGACGGTATCCAGGTTTTTACCGTAGTAGTCCTGAATGGCGACCGAACTGAGTTTGGCGGGTAAAAGGTTGAACGGATCGGTTGACGCGGTAATGGAATTGAGCGTTATATACATCCTCTGCATGCTGTCTTTGGTTGTTGTCGAATAATAGAGTACGTACTTGATGGTGTCAAGACCGACGTTGAAGCATTCATGGGCTTTTGTAGCGGTTGACGGCGCTTGGTTCAGCTTTGAAGCCGAGCCATCGACAATGACCACGGGGTCGGGTCTGTTTCCGCCGCCGAGCGATTCCTGATGGATCGTCGTATCGCAGTAGACGGTGTCGGGAATGAGGCCGTCTTTATTGAATACTTTCACCACCGCCGTGATCGTATCGCCGGCGATGCGTTTGTCGGGAGGCGTGAGAATGGTAACCGTCACGTCGGTTATGGCTCCGCGCGTAAAAACAACGAATACGCTGTCGGGTTTGGTCAGCGCATCATTTCCCGAGGTTACTCTGATCCAGCCCGAGGCCGCGGGCGCTACGGGGGAGAAACTCCAGCTTGTCGCTCTTTCGGGCGCGGTCGGAGCGATAATGAGATTCAGCGAATTTTCCCACCGTGCGCTGACGGGCTCCCACACAGCCGTATCGGAGCGAAGGCCGCGGACATACAGCGTCGTATCGTCGTTGGTTGACATGGTAAGGTTAGTAACGGGTACGATTTGCCGGACGTCGATTTCAAGCGCTGTGTAATAATATTTCAATACGGTCACCTTAATGGTATCGGTAAGGCCGGAATATTCCCTGCTGGTCGCGGCAACGTTGGCGCTTCCTTCCGCGCCGATGCGTTTGACGACGCCCTGGCCGACGCTTGTCAAGCCGTCTCCCGCGGTAACGACGTCGGGAGAGAGACTGATCCAGTCGGTTATTTTCGAGTAATTGATGAAATTGCCGAGCGAATCCCTGATGATCGCATAGATATATCGGTATGTTTCCGTTTGGGCGATTTGGATGCTGTCGACCGGTCGGGCGGCGTTGGGGCTGGATTGCCAGTTTTGGTCGGCTTCTATGACCAGTTGCTTGGGCGCTCCGGGTACGATGCGCACCAGAACCGTATCGGAATATTTGGGATAGCCCACCGTGTCGAATGTCGCGGTAATGTAAACGGTATTGTAGGCGCGTTTCGGGGAAAAAACGGTCACGTACCCAAGCGCATCGCTCAACTTTCCCGTAGAATCTCCGGTAAGTTCAAGCTTTATCCAATTGATGGGCGCCGAGGTTCGTTCATAATCGCTTATCCAAACGCCGTTTTTATCGAAAATTTTAGCGATCAATTGCAAAGGTTTTCCCGCAGTATCGATAATGGCCGTTCCCGGAGATGGAAAGGGAGCGTTTGCCGCGGTCGGCATGCCCGGATTGGGGTAGAGAATGAGCGAATAGGGAAGACCGTGAGTGAAATGAAATGTCATCGTGTCGGGCGCCGAACTTCCCATAACGACCATAATCCGACCCGATCCCGTGTCGATGGGCGTGAATCGCCAGTAATTGGCGGATTTCGGCGCCGCGGAGGATGTCCGTAATGCCGGCAGCATCAACCAATCAGCCGACACCGGTTCCCACCTGCCGTTATCCGACCTTTTTCCCTGCACTTGCAGCAAGGTGTCCTGGTCGGTTCGCATGTTCAAGGTTTGGATGGGGAATGAATCCCGCACGACGATCCTCAGGGAGTCATAGGAGATGGAGGTTAAAACGACCATGACCGAGTCGGTCAGGATACGGCCGTTTCGCTGGGCGGAATCAAGGTCCCGGGCGATCACGTAGGTTTGGCCGTTTTTGCTGACGCGGGTGACCACGCCTTCGCCGATGAAGGTGTTTCCCGCCGCGGCTTTGACCTGGTTCGTGTCGAGGCTTATCCAATCGGTCAACCGTGACCACCCCGCCCAGTTGCCGTAGAAATCCCGTAAAATCGCATAGACGGAGGCGGCGGTGTCCCGCGCTCCCATGACCACGGTTCCTTTCGGATTATCCGAATTAGGACTTGTCAAACGTGAAGTATCCCCCTCGATGACCAGGTGATCGATGGGCCCGGGAACGACCGTTATAATGATGCTTTGCGGCGGTATTGAAACGGCGCCTTCTTGAAAGGATGCCGTGATTCTGACGATGTTAAAGGCCCTTCGGGGAGTAAATACGGTCAGGTATCCGGTCGACGCGCTCAGCGTTCCCGTCGCTCCGCTTCCCGTGACTTCGGTAACCGTCCAGGCAATGGGAGCGTTCGTTCGTTCGTAAGAACTGAGCCATAAATTCCTGCTGTCGAAAATCTTGGCGGTGATTTGAAACGGCGTTCCCGCGGCAACGGTTACCGCCGCGGGCAGGAGCGCATTGGTCGCGGTATTCGGCGGCCCCGGAAGCGGGTAAAGCGCCTCGCGGAAAGCGTTTCCCGGAATAAAGACGGCCCGGATCGTGTCGCGTAATTCCGCGGCCGAGGTAAAGGAAATGTAGATGGGTCCCGATCCGGTATCCAGCGGCATGAACGACCATAGCGCCCCTGCCGAGGGAGGGGTGTTGTTAAACGTCAATTGTGAAGCGGCATGCCAACTCACGTTAAGATCGTCCCATTGACCGCTGCCGTCGGCGCGCAGGCCCCGGGCGTGCAAGGATGTGTCCTGATCGGTTCGCATTTTAAGCGTGTCGATTGGCTTGACGCCACCGGATAGAACATAGATTTGAATTTGCGAATACGTGACATTGCTGATGATGACACGTAGGGAATCCATGAAACTTCCCTGTGTCGCTATAAGGAACGTCGTGTCCAATTTCGCGGTTTTTCGCGTCATTATTCCCTCGCCTAGCGACGTATTGCCGGGCGCTGCCGTAATGACCGTTGTATCCCGCGAAAGCCATGCGGCAAGCGTCGCATGACTTACCCAGTTGCCGTATCGATCCCGAAGGACCGCGTAAACGCTGTCCTTCTGGGTAGTGCTCGATATAACATCAGTTCTCATCGGGTTATCATCCCTCAAGCTTACCGTGCTGTCGGCGGAGGCTTCGATATTTAAATGCGTCGCGGGCCCGGGCTTGACATAAATCGGTACGGTATCGAGGATACGGTTGGATGGGTGATACGGGTCGACGAACGAAGCTATCACCTGATAGGTAATGTAGGCGTCGATGCCGTAAAACGTATTCGTGGACCCAAAGGTCGTACGCATGGAGCTCGCGGTGCCGGTGGGAATGAAGGTCCATTTTATGCTGTCGCCGTATTCGGGATGGGGAATGCCTGCGTCGTCAAGCACGACTGCGGTGATCACGACCGAATCCCCCGCGGGAATAATGCCGCTGGGGGGCTGGACCGTCATTTGAATCGACGCGGCGGGCCTGTTTTGCCATGCAAGCGAAGCGAACATGATGGCGTCGTAGGTAAGCTGATACATTGCCTGGGTATTTTTTAAAAACTGCGGTTCGATGGACAATGCAACGGCCCTTCGGATTGCGATACCGGTGGATACGTGGATGGTGTCTTGAAAAGCGACCACGACATCCAATTCCGGATTGGTTGGGGGCACGACCACGAGGGCGCCATTGCGGGAAACGTTTTGATAGCCCAGAAAAGTAAGCCTGTTTTGAAACGCGGGCGCCACGTTATATTGGTCCGCGTCGGCCTGGCAACGCAATGTGTCCGGGTTGGCGTTCGTTCCATTGACTACATACCTTTTAAAATCGGCCCGCGGTTTTCCAAGAACGCCTAGGGCATTATGAATAATACCTTTAAGATACGGGAAGGTGGTTGAATCGACGAGCGTATCGCGATTGGGGTAGAATCCCAGGAACATGGTATCGGTCGGATTAGTATATTGGGTGCCATCGTTGATGGGCGGCGGTACGTTGACCGTGTTGGTGAATCCGAACACTTTGATGCCGAGATAGGCCGCATCGTCGCCGATTTCAACGATACCTATATATTTCGTAGTAGCGCTATCGTAAATCGTCATGAGCGCCGCGCCGTCATTGGGACCGTTATAGGTTTCCCATCCGGCGTTGACATGGACGATAACGTGGGGCAGTTTCCCGGGCCATAACCCGACTACATTAGCCCATGTGGTCGTCGCTGTGGGCAGAATCTTGACGTTTGGGTTGAGGGTGGGATCGCCGATATGTCCGCCGCTGATTGACTTGACAGTAAAGTCCTTGGTCTGGACGCCCACGGCCGGCATCCAACCGCATGAACCGGTCGGAATGTTGTAGAGAATGAGGATACGTACCGAGTCTTCATAGCCGGTGGCGACCCGAATCTGCGCTTGCGCGAAAACGGAACCCGCGCCGAAGAACGGGAAAAGCGCCCAAAGGAAAAACGTCCCGACGGTAAGCTTCGCCTTTGTTAAAATTTTTCGTTTCGTGGAACGTATCATTGATGATCCCCTTGCTTTCCTGTTGATTTTTGCCGGGCCTCAGTATTGGTTCGCCTTGGCAATCCTTACATTACTATATAGTATACCATTATTTCCAAAGAAAAATCATATCAAAATAGCCGCTTCAAAATATATCGGGTATTCATGGAAGAAGAATAGATTTCCATTAAAAGTATAGTCGTTTTGGGAGGGAGGGAGGTTCAGCGTTACTGCAAAAATTCGTATGCGGCCTTTAAAAAAAAGCCGCGCGTTGTTGTTCACGCGCGGCTTTTTTAAAGGACTCCCCCTGATATACCCGGTCAGTGGTGCGCCGATGCCGTCTTTCTGGCCACGCCGACCTTTTGGACCAGCTTCGCCGTGTTTGAACCGCCGATTTTCGTGGTAGTCAAATAGACGATCCCGACGTAGGCGCCGGGAGCGCATTTCATGCCCTGACTGTTCGTGCCGTTCCAATAGATATCGTAGTCGTAAACAGCCGAGGTGTCGTTGGGATTGGCATCCCTGATTTCCTTCATCATATCCTTGTCCTGACGGCCCTCATTGACGAGATTTCCCACGACATCGTAGATTTTCAGGTATCCCGTCACCGTTCCTTGTCCGGGACTTATAAGCACCCGGAAGATCGTTCCGCCGTTGTTTCTCACCCAATTGACGGCCTGCGGCTCATTCTTGAAATTTACGGACCCATCGGGTCCTCCGTTCGATATCGTGGGGATCAGCGGGTTGGGCCCCACCTGCAATGTTCCCCCGGCGCCCTGGATCTCAACCAGGACCTTTTGGTTGATTTCGAGCGGTATATTGCTCTTTCCCGCGAAGGCATTGTCGGAAATTGAACTGAAAACATTGTCGCTTTTTATATTGAAATAATCATAACTGAACAATTCCTTGGCGTTGGTCATGTAAAACGTAAGAGTAAGCGGGTCGGGTATTTGATTAAAGCTGCCGATGCCGGCGAGGATGTTATCCAATTTTGTAAATGTTCCGCCGGCCGATTTCCATACGTTGAAAACCGAACCGGGAGCGGTAGTCGGTTGAAAGGCGTCTCCGGTTATCCCCGATTTAATCGGTTCGCTGAAAGTGATCGTCACCAGGTCTTGTTTTCTGTCGGACACCTTGTTGCGGTTCACCACGACCCTCCAGATGACCGGCCCGGCGCCGTCCCTGCATTTGACATTGACGATAGGGGCCGCGCCCGCGAGGTTGTTCATGGTAAGCAGCGGACGCCATCCGGTTTGCGGGGGCGGCGCTTTGGCGGTGTTGACCCCGTTTTGCGCGTTGACGCTATCGCGAAGGTAGATGATGAAGACCTTGTTTCCCGCGTCGGCTACCCGTACGCTGTCGATGGCGAACACGGTCGTGGTATAGCGCAGCGTGATATTCGACACGGCATAGGAGGCGTCGAGGGAAACCGGTTTATTGAAGTAAACGAAGATGTGGTCCAGGTAGCCGTTGCCGTTAAGGTCCTTGGTAACGGCGGAATCGAGAACGGCCTGGCTCCCGATGTTGCGCACCTCGACGCTGTCGAAAAGCACGACGCCGGAACGCGCCAGGGACGGGGTTTGGGTAAGGATGAATCCTTGTTCATTGGCGTCCACCGCTTCGTAATAAATGCGGAAAATATTGTCCGCCGGCGGGGGAATGGCATGCAGGTTGTCCGTCGGGGTCCATGAAGTATTGATGTGCCCTATCAAATTCTGATAGCGGTCGTAGCCGTTGGAATAGAAAAATCGCATGTCGCCCGGATAATTAAGGGTGACGGGACCGGGTATTGCAATAAAATTTGCGTCTTCTATTGAAATTGAATCGAGCGGGCCGGGCAGCAGAATAAACGGCGATGTTGTTCCTTTCAGGGTTAAGCTTCCCGTTGTGAGAAAAACGGAAATTTGATGCAACGTGTCCTGGTTGTACGGCGCGTCGTAGAGGACCGCCTTGACCGTGTCGATTCCGTTTTGAAAACAGGGTTTTCCGGTTGAACCGAAAGTGACGGAGGTCCACGCGGAGGCGGCCGGAATGGTTACGGTGGGCACCCATGTCGGCAGTTTATTGGTGGTAAGTGTGTCGGAATACGCCGCGTCTCCCTTGCACCAATTGTCGGGGTAGTTAGGGACAAGGCCGTCGGTATTGTAAATACGTTGCTCGATCAGTATCGTGTCGCCGGCGATACGCGAATCCGGGGGAGTCAAAATTGCGAGGACAATTTTATTAGGGTCCGCTACCGTGATGGTGATTGGAATGGTGAGCGATTTGTTGCCCGCGACTACCGTAAGGTTGGTTTGCCCGGGAGTTTTCGGGTCCAAGGTCCAATTGCCGACTTGGTTGCCGGCGGGCGGATTGTTCACCCACTGTATGGTATTGGGATTAACCGTCCAACTGCCTGAGCCATTGACCCACACACCCGGCGCATTGGACCACTGCACCTGTATTTGCAAAAAGGCCGTTTGGTCGGTGTTGATGGTCACCGACGTCACCGGATTGCCGCTATTGTCAACCAGCCGTATCGCGATGATCGTCCCGGTTTGAAGGACCACCAAAACGGAGCCGGGAATCAGGCTGGTTTGGTTTGCCGTTACGTTTACGGAATCGGGCAGACGCGTGTTCCGGTCTATATTTCCCGAAAAATTCTTATTGAGAACCCCGTTGGCCTTAACCACGGCGGTATCAAGACTTCTCCAAAAGGCATTGGTGGCTTTCCCGACCCAGTTTTGGTATTTATCGTACAAAACCGCGAAGACCGTGTCATGGTTCGTCATAGAGTCCATGGTAACGAGAGGTAAGGGGTGAGGAGTATTTTGATTACCGGCGGTTCGTATTGTGTCGCTTGCTCCAACAATGTAAAGCCGGTAGGCTGAATCGGGCAGCACGCAAATATGGGCCGTGTCCGCGAGGGAATTTTTCGTTTGCTGATCGACAAAATAGGCGATAACGTCAATAGTTCGATAGGCGATGGTCCCGGACACTTTGATGGACTGACCCATGGTTTTTGAAATAAAATCACCCGGCTTCGAAGTCGCCGGATCCAATTTCCAATTGACGGAATCCTTTATTGGCGTCGTATCCGGAACGTTGTCCCGGTACAGCGTCGCCTTTATAGTGGTGGTATCACCCGCTTGAATGCAACTGTCGGGAACCTGAAGAGTCATTTTATTGACGGGTCTTAGCTGCCAGGCGAGCGAAGCGAACATGATGGCGTCGTAGGTAAGTTGGTACATTGACTGTGTGTTTTTCAAAAACTGCGGTTCAATCGACAACGCGACGGCCCTTCGGATGGCAATACCGGCGCCAACATGTATGGTGTCTTGAAAAGCGACCACCACATCCAATTCCGAATAGTTTGGAGGTACGACCTGCAGAACGCCGCTACGGGATGCATTTTGATACCCAAGGAAGGTCAGCCTGTTTTGAAACGCGGGCAGTATGTTATATTGGTCCGCGTCCGCCTGGCAACGCAAAGTGTCGGGGTTCGTGGTTCTGCCGTTGACGTAGGTCTTAAAATCGGCCCTTGGTTTTCCAAGAATTACAACGGCGTTATGAATAATTCCTTTCAGATAGGGGAAATTGGTTGAATCGACGAGCGTATCGCGATTGGGGTAGAATCCGACGAACATGGTATCCCTTGGATTGGTGTATTGGGTCCCGTCGCCTATGGGCGGCGGGACGTTGCTTGTATTTGTAAAACCGAACACTTTGATGCCGAGATAGGCCGCGTCGTCGCCGATTTCAACGATACCTATATATTTCGTAGTAGCGCTATCGTAAATCGTCATGAGCGCCGCGCCGTCATTGGGACCGTTAGAGGTTTCCCATCCGGCATTGACATGGACGATAACATGGGGGAGTTTCCCGGGCCATAAGGCAACGACGTTGGCCCAGGTCGTGGTTTCTGTGGGAAGAATTTTAATGTTCGGGTTGGTCGTAGGATCGCCGATATTGCCGCCGCTGAGTGACTTTATTGTAAAATCCCTCGTTTGGGGGCCTACATTGGGCATCCAACCGCACGAACCTGTCGGATTGTTCCACAGAATAAGAATGCGTACGGAGTCTTCATAGCCGGGCGCGACGCGAATTTGCGCCTGCGCGAAAAGAGACCGGGCGCAGAGGGCAACAGCGCAGAGAACGAGAGCCATCCTGGTCGCGGAAAATTTCACCATCGATATCCTCCTGTTATAATACCAGCTTCGGGTACGTATAAAATATATGCTAATAGTCGCCCGTTGATAGAAAAAAGTTCAATAAAATTAACCGGTTAATCTCAATTAAGCATGTGAAACCAACCATTGGTGAAAACATTTAAAATAATTACTGCAAAAAAAAAGCCGCGCAATGATGTTAACGCGCGGCTTTTTTAAAGGACTCCCCCTGATATAGGTTAGTGGTGCGCCGATGCCGTCTTTCTGGCCACGCCGACCTTCTGGACCAGCTTCGCCGTATTCGAACCGCCGTTTTTCGCGGTGGTCAAATAGATGATCCCGACGTAGGCGCCGGGAGCGCATTTCATGCCCTGACTGTTCGTGCCGTTCCAATAAATATCGTAATTGTAAACAGCCGAGGTGTCGTTGGGATTGGCGTCCCTGATTTCCTTCATCATATCCTCGTCCTGACGGCCCTCATTGACGAGATTGCCCACGACATCGTAGATTTTCAGGTATCCCGTCACCATTCCTTGTCCGGGACTTATAAGCACCCGGAAGATCGTTCCGCCGTTGTTTCTCACCCAATTGACGGCCCGCGGCTCATTCTTGAAATTTACGGACCCGTCGGGTCCTCCGTTCGATATCGTGGGGATCAGCGGGTTGGGCCCCACCTGCAATGTTCCCCCGGCGCCCTGAATTTCAACCCTGACCTTTTGGTTGATATCGAGAGGTATATTGCTTTTTCCCACGTAGGCTTGGTCCGAAATTGAACAGGTGACATTGTCGCTTATCATGTTGAAATAATCATAATTGAACAATTCCTTGGCGTTGGTCATGTAAAACGTGAGAGTAAGCGCGTCGGGCATTGTACTAAAACTGCTGATGCCGGCAAGGACGGTATCCAATTTTGTAAATGTTCCGTTGGCCGATTTCCATACGTTGAAAACCGAACCCGGTTGGGTGGTCAAGGGGAAGGTTTCTCCGGTTATCCCCGATTTAATCGGTTCGCTGAAAATGATCGTCACCAGGTCTTGTTTTCTATCGGATACCTTGTTGCGGTTTACCACGACCCTCCAGATGACCGGCCCGGCGCCGTCCCTGCATTTGACATTGACGATAGGGGCCGCGCCCGCGAGGTTGTTCATGGTAAGCAGCGGACGCCATCCGGTTTGCGGGGGCGGCGCATTGGCGGTGATGACGCCGTTTTGCGCGTTGACGCTATCGCGAAGGTAGATGATGAAGACTTTGTTTCCCGCGTCGGCCGCCCGTACGCTGTCGATGCCCAACAAGGTCGTGGAATAGCGTAGCGTGATATTCGACACGGCATAGGAAGCGTCGAGGGAAACCGGTTTATTGAAGTAAACGAAGATATGGTCCAGGTAGCCGTTGCCGTTTTGGTCCTTAGTAACGGCGGAATCGAGAACCGACTGGCTTCCGAGATTGCGCACCTCGACGCTGTCGTACAGCACAACGCCGGAACGCGCCAGGGACGGCGTTTGTGTAAGGATGTATCCTTGTTCATTGGCGTCCACCGCTTCGTAATAAATGCGGAAAATACCCGTATCCGGCGGGGTGATGGCATGCAAGTTGTCTGTCGTGGTCCATGAAGTATTGATGTGTCCGATTAAATTTTGAAAGCGGTCATAGCCGTTGGAATAGAAAAATCGCATGTCGCCCGGATAATTGAGAGTCTCCGGCCCAGGTATCGCCTTGTAGTTCGCATCCTCGATTGAAAGTGAATCCAAGCGACCTGGCAGCAGAATAAACGGCAATGTCGTTCCTTTCAGGGTTAGGCTTCCCGTTGTGAGAAAAACGGATACTTGATGCAGCGTATCCTGCGTGAATGGGGCGTCGTAGAGGACCGCCTTGACCGTGTCGATTCCGTTTTGGAAACAGGGTTTTCCGATCGAGCCGAATGTAATCGAGCTCAACGCCGCGTCCGGAATAGTGAGCGTGGGCACCCATGTCGGCAGTTTATTGGTGGTAAGCGTGTCGGAATATGCCGCGTCTCCCTTGCACCAATTGTCGGGGTAGTTAGGGACAAGGCCGTCGGTATTGTAAATGCGTTGCTCGATCAGTATCGTGTCGCCGGCGATACGCGAATCCGGGGGAGTCAAAATTGCGAGGACAATTTTATTAGGGTCCGCTACCGTGATGGTGATTGGAATGGTGAGCGATTTGTTGCCCGCGACTACCGTAAGGTTGGTTTGCCCGGGAGTTTTCGGGTCCAAGGTCCAATTGCCGACTTGGTTGCCGGCGGGCGGATTGTTCACCCACTGTATGGTATTGGGATTAACCGTCCAACTGCCTGAGCCATTGACCCACACACCCGGCGCATTGGACCACTGCACCTGTATTTGCAAAAAGGCCGTTTGGTCGGTGTTGATGGTCACCGACGTCACCGGATTGCCGCTATTGTCAACCAGCCGTATCGCGATGATCGTCCCGGTTTGAAGGATTACCGTAACGGAGTCGGAAATAAGGCCGGTTTTGCCCGCCGTAACAAATGTGGAGGAAGGGAGCCGTGTGTTACGGTCTAAATTGCCCGCGAATGTTTTATTTAAAACGGCATTGACCTTCACCGTGGTGTCGAGACTCGTCCAGGCGGCGTTGTCGGCTTTTCCCACCCAGTTTTGGTATTTATCGTACAAAACCGCGAAGACCGTGTCATGGTTCGTCGTGGAATCCATGGTTACCTGATCCAATGGATGCGGGCTATTTTGATTGCCGGAAGTTCGCGCCGTGTCTCCGATTCCGACGATATACACCCGGTAGGCGGTGTCCGATTTGATCCAGACCCTGGCGGTATGGGTAAGAATACGTGAGGTGTCGGTCGGGTCCCGGAAGGAGGCGACGATGGTGTCCCAACGCCAGGCGGTGTACCCCTTAAAAGTATTATTCGCGCCGTTCATTGCCCGCAGCGTATCGGCGATAGTGGCTTGCAAGGACCAGTTAATGGATTTATTGTATTCCGGCCGGACGCCGCCCGTATCGTCCTTTACCGTAGCGATATAAACGACGCTGTCCCCGGCCTTGATGGAGTCGGAGCTGGGATAGGCGGTCATCGAAAGCGTATCGAGCTTGGGGGCGATGAGATTCGTGGTTATTTTTATATCGGACTGGGTTACATGGCGTTCGCAGTAAAAGAAATCGAAGTTGTATTTTTTACCATTGGTCAATCCTATAGTGTCCACGTTGACGGAACCCGGCGTGGCATTATGAATGCCTCCGATGTCCATGACGAGATTGTTATTGATGAATGCCCATACGTCATCGTCGCCTTCAAATTGGAACGTCAAACCGGGAACTTTGATGAATTGCCAATGCATTTCCATTGAAAAGGAGTAATTATGCTGCCGGCCTTCAAGGCCGAACCCGCGGTTATCCAAAGGAAAGAAATTCGCATTGTAATATTGGTACGTGCCGTTTGTCTGATCAGTGCATTGGAATAAAAGCGTGTCCTGAATAACGATATTTTTAAAGGCGGTATCGTAGGTGACCGTGCTGATCGGGTTATTGCATGTGTAAATAGCCGGATTGGTATAGTTGGGAATGGTAAAATCCCCCGGCGCCCAAGCCCTGAACCATTTCGCTATTTGACAGTTCCAGTAAGGGGCGGCTCCAAGGACCGGTTTTTTTTGCGCGTCAAGAGCGTTGGCGACCATCCCAAGGTGAACCGGGGTCCCCGTTGGGGTTTTTTCGAATTCGGGATTGCTTCCATTGGAATGAAAATCGTAAAAAGTAACCGGAACTTTAATGGTTGCGGGATAAGTATAAGCCAAAGTTACCGCCAAAAGTGCGATAGCAGTCGCAATCCGAAAGATTTTCAACCGGGTGTTCGCTGTACGTTTGATTAAGTGGTGCGTTGGAAGCATGGGAAGTTTTTCACCCCTCTCTTTAAATTTTCGGAAACAAACGATACATATTTTTTAAAATATACATTCGAATTGTCGCAAAAACCCAATAAGAAGTTCACATTTTTATTAACTTAAATTAACCGATTAATTATCCATATATTTTTTAACGGGGGTGTGTTGTATTGCCAAAGGACTTTAAAAAGGCCTCGCGGCTTTGCCGCGAAGCCTTTTATTCAATAAAAAACAGGGACTACATTTCCCTTGAAGCAAGTTGTTTAAGCAGCTTGAACCGCGCCGTAACCATTTTTTGCGCGGTTTCAATGAGTTTTTGCGACACCTCCGGTTTCGTCCTTTTGAGAATCTGGTAGCGATTTTCACCATAGACATAGTCGGCAAGCGGCAGTGTCGGGTCCTTGCTGTCGATTTGCAGCGGGTTCTTGCCCGCCAACTCGAGCTCCGGATTATACCGGTACAGGGGCCAGTGGCCTGATTCCACGGCCTTTTTCTGTTCGCCGTAACCGGTGGTCATGTCGATGCCGTGGGCAATGCAATGCGCGTAGCAAAGAATAAGCGACGGACCATTATACGCTTCGGCTTCCACGATGGCCTTGATGGCCTGATTTTGGTTCGCGCCGAGCGCGATTTTCGCCACATAAATATATCCGTAGCTCATGGCCATCATCCCCATGTCCTTTTTCCCTACGGGCTTGCCGCCGGCCGCAAATTTAGCCACCGCGCCCATGGGCGTGGCTTTTGAGGATTGACCTCCGGTATTCGAATAAACCTCGGTATCCAATACGAGGATATTGACGTTGCGTCCGGACGCGAGAACATGGTCCAATCCGCCATAGCCGATGTCGTAGGCCCAGCCGTCGCCGCCGAAGGCCCACACGGATTTTTTTACCAGGTAGTCGATGATGGGGAGCAGCGCCTTGCCGTTTTCGCCGTCGCATGCGGCAAGACCTTCCTTGGCTTTTGCTACCTTGGCCCGCACGGCTTCGATCTCCGCGGTGGTGGCCTGCGGAGCGGCCGCTATTTCGCCAAGCAGGGTTTTAAGCCCGGCGTCGCAGGAGCCGTTCGCCTGGATTTTCGCAACCAGCTCCCTGGCGTATTCGTTGAATTTGTCAACGGTCAGGCGCGCTCCCATGGCGGCCTCGGCGTTGTCTTCGAACAAGGAGTTCATCCATGTGGGGCCGCGTCCGTCGGCGCGCGTGGCGTAGGGAGTCGTGGGCAGGTTGCCCCCGTAAATGGAGGAGCATCCCGTGGCGTTGGTGATAATGGCCCGGTCGCCGAAGAGCTGGGTAACGAGCTTGATGTATGCCGTTTCGCCGCACCCGGCGCAGGCGCCCGAGTACTCGAAGAGCGGTTTGATGAACTGGCTACCCTTTACTGTTTCGGACTTGAAGAGAGCGGGATCGGTGTCGGGAATCGAAAGAAAATACGCGTAATTTTCCGCCTCATCCTTTCGAAGCGGCGTTTGCGGCTGCATGAGGATCGCGTCGCCTTTGCCCTTCGTGGGGCAATTGTCCACGCACGCTCCGCAGCCCGTGCAATCCTCGGGCGCTGTTTGCATGGTGTATTTCAGGCCTTTGAGCTCCGGTCCTTTTGCGTCGGCGGATTTGAAGGTCTTTGGCGCTTTTTCAAGGTATTTGGCGTCGTACGCCTTGGGTCTGATGGCCGCGTGCGGGCACAGCAGTGAACACCGGTGGCATTGTATGCAGGTGAGCGGGTTCCAAACCGGAATAGTGACCGCGATGTTGCGTTTTTCGTATTGCGTAGTGCCGGTGGGCCACGTACCATCGTCGGGCATTTGGCCCACGGTAATGGTTTGGCCTTCTTGTTTCATCATTTTAGCGGTTACGTTTTTAACGAAGTCGGGCGCGGCGCCCGAAACGGGGTCGATGGGTTTAACCGGATTGGTGACAGCGCCGGGATAGGAGACTTTTTGAATGCCGGAAATGGCCTGGTCGACCGCCGCGATATTCATGTTGACGATTTTTTCGCCTTTTTTTCCGTAGGTTTTACGTGCCGCCTCTTTAATGGCGTCAATGGCGATTTTTGCGTCGATGACTTTTGAAATTTCAAAGAACGCGGTTTGCATGATAACATTGATCCGGCTTCCCAGACCCAGCGATTCGGCGATTTTAATGGCGTCGATAACGTAAAAATTGATTTTTTTGTCGATAAGATGTTTTTGGACGAATCCGGGGAGTTTACCCCAAACCGACGCTGCGTCGAATTCGGAGGTTAAAAGGAACGTTCCGCCGGGTTCAAGGTTTTGCAGCATGTCGTATTTCTCAAGGAACGAGAAATTATGGCAGGCGATGAAATTGGCCTTCGTGATGAAATAAGGTTTACGGATAGGATTCTTCCCGAACCGCAGGTGCGACACCGTGATGCCGCCCGCTTTCTTTGAGTCGTAGCTGAAATACGCCTGGGTATTGAAGTCCGTCTTGTCGGCGATGATGCGGATACTGTTGTGGTTCGCGCCCACGGTGCCGTCGGAACCGAGGCCGTAGAACATGGCGCGGTAGACGTCGGCGCCGTCGAGGGAGAATGACGGATCGTAATCGATGGAGGCGCCGGTCACCTCGTCGGTGATGCCGATACTGAAGTGGTTTTTCGGAGCGGGTTTCGCCAATTCGTCGAATATACCCTTTGCCATGGCCGCGTTGAACTCGGAGGAGCCTAATCCATAGCGTCCGCCGATGATGGAAGGCCATGTTTTAAACGGCGCGATTTTTATCTGCATGGCTTCGCCCACGGCGGTCCGCACATCCTCGTACATCGGCTCGCCGAGCGCGCCGGGTTCCTTGGTACGGTCGAGCACCGCGAATTTGGTCGCGGTGGCGGGAATCGCCTTGATGAAATCAACCACTGAAAACGGCCGGAACAGGCGGATTTTCAGCACGCCTACCTTCGCGCCTTGTTTGTTGAGGGCCTCGACGGTTTCATGAACGGTGTCGCATGCGGAACCCATCAGAATAATAATCCGTTCCGCGTCGGGCGCGCCTACGTACTCATAGAGTTTATACTGACGGCCCGTCAGTTTCGCGAATTTGTCCATGTGTTTTTGCACGATGGCCGGGCAGGCGGCATAATATTTATTGACGGTTTCGCGGCCCTGGAAAAACACGTCGGGGTTTTGCGATGTGCCTTTAATGGTCGGATGGTCGGGTGAAAGGGCGCGCGTTCGCATGGCGGCGACCAGCCTGTCGTCGATCATTGCTCGCATGTCGTCAAAGGTAAGTTCCTCGATTTTTTGTATTTCGTGCGAAGTGCGGAACCCGTCGTAAAAATGAACGAAAGGAACCCGGGCTTCAAGCGTGGCTGCCTGGGCGATCAGGGCGAAATCCATCGCTTCCTGCACGTTGGTTGAGCAGAGCATGCCCCAACCGGTCTGACGCACCGACATGACGTCACTGTGGTCGCCGAAAATGGAGAGGGCCTGGCAAGCCACCGCGCGGGCGGTGATGTGGAACACGGTGGGCGTTAGTTCACCGGCTATTTTGTACATGTTCGGAATCATCAGCAGCAGGCCCTGTGAAGCGGTGAAGGTCGTCGTAAGCGCGCCGGTGGCAAGCGCTCCGTGGACCGCGCCCGCGGCTCCGGCCTCGGACTGCATTTCGGTGACGCTGGGGATGGTTCCCCAAATGTTTTTTTCGCCCTTTGCCGATTTTTCGTCGGCTATTTCACCAAGACCCGAGGACGGCGTAATGGGATATATCGCAATGACTTCGTTGGTGGCGTGCGCCACATGCGCGCACGCGGTATTTCCGTCATGGGGGGCCATTTTTCGTTGTGCCATAGTAATACCTCTCTTGTGGGATGAAAAGAAGACAAATACAGGGAAAAGAAAAGACTATTAATATACATGAAGGAGGGGGTGATTTCAAGGGAGAGGGCGGGGAGGCGAAATGAGCGGAAAAATATTTTACTTGTAGAAAGTAAGAATATTTGGTATTTTGAAAAGAGTTAAATTGAAGGAGGTTTTATGACGGCAAAATTACTTAAATTAAGTTCTAAAAATCAGCTTACTCTTCCTAAATCCATGATGAAGCATTTTCCCAACACTGAATATTTTGAAATTGCTGAAAAGGAAAATGAATTGGTGCTGAGGCCGGTAACGATGCAAATCCAAGGTGAAACGTTGAATAAAGTTCGAGAGAAAATCGCCGCTTACGGCATTACGGAAGAAATAATCCCCAAAGCGATAAAATATGCCCGGGACCATAAATAGCCCTATCGTCGTTGTCGATACCAATGTTCTCCTCTCGGCGCTTTTGTTTCGAGGGAAACCTTCCCGATTGCATGCGTTATGGAAATCAAGGCGGGTTACTCCAAAGGCTAACAGGTTTATCATTAGAGAATATGCTAGGGTGCTTACCTACGATAAATTTAAGCTTACGGTTGAGGAAATTTCGACGATTTTAAATGAAGAAATCCTGCCTTATTTTATAATAGTCAAACCGGAATCAAAAGATATTCCCCATATTCCGAAAGATCCCGATGATATTCATTTTTTGCAAGCTGCCATTGATGGAGACGCAGATTATTTAATCAGTGGAGACGCTCATCTCCTCAATCTTAATGGGAAATACCGATTTTCAATTATAACACCTGCGGAGTTTCTTGACAAATTTAACGAGTATTGACTTGCCGCATGCTTGTGTGGTAACTTAAACACGATTAGGGATATAGGATAAAGAAATTAACTTTGAAGTTTCTTCCAAGCGGTCCTTCTTATATGCCGGAACACATACACGCCGACCAACGCCAATAAAAACATGACCACCACGATGTCTATGACGTGGCTGTATTTCATGACCTCGGCCCAGTTGTTTTTTAGTATATACCCCATATATGCTAAAAACGCGTTCCACATTCCCGCGCCAATAAAAGTAAAAACGGAAAACTTCACGATGTTCATTTTCGCGGTGCCCGCGGAGATTGAAATGAGGTGGCGGACCACGGGGATGAAACGGCAAATAAATATGGTAACCTCGCCTCGCTTTTGAAAAAAAGCGTGGGCGGTTTCGAGTTCATGAACGTCAAGAAGAACGTATTTGCCGAATTTTTTGACGAACGGCATGCCGCCGAAGTAACCGGCGTAATACGAAATCAGGGAACCGAAAATACTGCCCAGCGCGCTCACCAGGATGACTTGCCCAAAAGTAAATGTTTTTTCAACGATCAGAAACCCCGCGAAGGGCATGACCGCTTCGCTGGGAACCGGAAAAACCATGCTTTCCATGGTCATGAGAAAAAATACGCCGATATACCCCATTGATGCTATCAGGTGCGTTGCATACGTTGCTATGAATTCGGTGATTCCCATGGTTGCCTTTCTGTATTACATATCCCCTCCCCCCCCTCTCCCAGGGGAGAGGGGGGGGGGA
>Ga0224523_1000273_pt1 | contig 30965 bp, 26 predicted proteins | sample CFST50metaG_FD_182732 | JGI IMG/M metagenome (GOLD analysis project Ga0224523, IMG submission 182732) | Peat soil microbial communities from Stordalen Mire, Sweden - C.F.S.T50 | ecosystem: Environmental > Terrestrial > Soil > Wetlands > Peat | place: Sweden: Norrbotten County, Stordalen Mire... | reverse complement strand
CAATTATACTATTAATTGATTAATTTACAAAAAAAATGGGGTACTCCTCAAAGTTATACCCCAAATGTTGATATCTTATTTTAGTAAAGCCAAATATCACATAAGCTAAAATACAGAAAAAAAATTATAATCCGTTTTGAACTTCTGTAAGAACTAATAATTGTACAATTTGAGTAGATAGCTTGTTTATTTTTTCTAAAATTCAGACAGACAACTTTATTTTAGAAATTGCATCCTCAATCTCTGTATATATAAGCTCATAATCTGGAAGGTCATTCTGGAAATATTTCTCATACGACATAAGGTCGGGATGTCAATGTCTGCTGAGATTGAACAGGATTGTTTTTGAGATCCGTTCTTTATCAGTAATTATTGCATCATCATTTGCACTTGACTATGATGAACGCTAAACGCTTCATTAGTTCAGAGTGTATGGTTTACTGCCAAACTCCTCTTAAGAATTTCCTGTAGACATCTCTCTGCTGTCTTGCCGTCCCACAATTCAGGGTAAATAGGCTTCCTCTGTTGCGAAACAGCAATATGGTATTCTTTTAGAATATGATCTATATTATTTCCGACAAGCACGCTTGCGCCTCCAAATTCACGAAGAGTGACAGGTCTTTCAGTGTTCCACCTTAATGTAAGGCAGGGTGTTCCAAGGATACAACATTCCTCCTGTAATCCTCCGGAGTCTGTAAGCATGACCTTTGCTCCCATATTTAATCGTAACATTTCAAGGTAGCCTACAGGTTCTAACAATATCAATGAGGTGTTACCGAGGACCCTTTCCCATAAACCAAAAACTTTGAGTTGTTTTTTTGCGCGTGGGTGAATAGGCCAGATAAGGGGAATCTCTTTGGTTACTTCATTTATCAGAAAATCAATAATTGAGACAAAAATCTCTTCCTTATCAACATTCGATGGCCGGTGAAGGGTCATCACTGAATAAGAATTATCAGAAGGTATTGCACTTCTGAAATGATATCCCTGTGAAAGATTGTTATTAATAATATTTTCCAGACTCAAAGAGGAAGCCATTTCACGATTAGCTTCGAGAGTATCAATCATAATATTTCCCACAAAAGCAATTTTATGATCAGGAGTGCCCTCACTTCTGAGGTTAGCCGAAGAAATGGTATCAGGGGTAAGGAGCAGATCGGAAATACGATCAGTAACCAGACGGTTAATCTCTTCAGGCATGCTCATATCTGCTGAACGAAGTCCTGCTTCAATATGGCACACTTTGATATTCAGTCTTTTAGCAATAACAGAGCAAGATAAAGTAGCGTTCACATCCCCTACCACAACAACCCAATCCGGTTTATGTTCAAGTAAGACTTTCTCAAAAGCAATCATTGTATAACCTAATTGTTCAGCATGGCTTCCTGATCCTATTTCAAGATTAATATCAGGCTCAGGTATAGAAAGTTCTTTGAAAAATGATTCTGACATCCTGATGTCATAATGCTGCCCTGTATGTACCAGTATATGTTCTACTTTTGGAAGTCTATTCGCTGAATTATATTTTGCTATTGCCGCAATAAACGGAGCAATCTTCATGAAGTTCGGCCTTGCTGCCGCTACAGTAACAATTTTCATTTAATGTTTATTAATAGTTTAAATAGTTCGATTTGAATCAGTTCATTTGATTTTAAACGTTAAATGGAAAACGCTCCCAAAAAGTGATGAGTGATAAGTTTGACTACTCACTACTCACTACTCACCTCTCATATCTCATATCTCATCACTCATCACTCTACGCTTTACGCTCCTCCAGTTCCCTGCTTCCTACCTCCTTCTTACTCCTATCTCTGCCCAGATCAAACCCAAAATCTCATGCAAAGGATATTCCATTCTGACAATGTTGTGTGCTGATGGCCTCCAATTACTTAAATACTTATTCTGTTGTGATTTCATCGTATAATTGGTTGGTGCAGGTATTGGTGATTGTCCTGCTTTTCTGAAAAGCAAAATTGCTCGAGGCATATGTATAGCATCGGTAACAATGATAAGAGTATTATTGGTTCCAAATTTATTTGTAAAATCAAATGCCTCCATCTTTGTATTTTCAGATGTAGGAAGCAGACTGATTTCTTTTTCCTCCACACCCATAGCCATTGCAGCCTGCTTTAAAATCTCTGCATGGCTGTACTTTTGACCTTTTGACATACCTGAAAAGACCAGATGACTCCCGGGCAATAGACTGTGCAGCCTGATTCCTTCTGATAATCTGCTTAGTGAATCGAGCGTCGGTTTCCCTTTTGAAGACAGATTTTTATATTCTGAACGCCCGCCTCCCAAAACTAAAATATTAATTGTTCCGCCTTTTGGTACTTGTGATATTTCCGAAAGAGGGGGGAAACGATCTTCCAGTGACCTCACCAGTATTGATGGCACAAATGGAAATGAGATTACGGTAAGCCAGAGAACCGAAAGGAAACCAACTATAAGACCGGCTCTTATAAATTTACAGAAATACAAGACTATCCCGGTCAGAAAAATCACCAGGAATATTATTACCGGCATACTAAGATACCAATGAACAGAAGGTGTCAAATTAGGTTAGATTTTAGCGGGGAGATGCGATCAAAGAAGATATGAGATATGAGATATGAGATATGAGATATGAGAAAGAAATTCTCAGGGTTTAGAGTTTAATATGTCTGATCTATAAGGTTAACCTTTATGATTATCTCCTATCGTATAAAGAATCTCTGCCATATCTTTTGCAAGGCTGACACGATCGAAGTCTTTTACTAATTTCTGACATCCTCGTTTAAGGCTTTCATAAAGTGCTTTATCGCTTTTTAACAAGTAAAGTTTTTCTATAAAATCATACTCATTCTCCGGTTCGAAATAAAGACCTGCCGGATAAGATTCCACTATTTGTCTCGATTCTCCATCCACACCAAGAAGAATTGGCTTTTCCATTGCTGCAGATTCGAAAATTTTTGATGGAATAACAGCTTTAAATGTTTCTGCTTTCCTAAGATTGATAAGCGATACATCAATAGCGGAAAGATAATCAGGAACTCTGTCCTTCTGTATCATACCCAATAATGTTACGTTGCCAGGCTTGATAGCTTCAATAAGAAGTTCAAGATGTTTTCTTTCAGCGCCGGCACCAATGAAAAGAAAATGAATGCCGGTATCGTTGATTTTTGAAGCTGCTTTAATTATGAAGTCAAGCTTATGAGCCATCCCAAGCGTGCCTATAAAGCCCACGATAAATTTCCCTGTCAGGCCAAGTTCTGTAAGTATTTGCTGGTTCTTTTGCCTGGGAGTGTATAATGCAAGGTTTGCCCCGTTTTTTATTACGAATATTTTCTCCGGACTAATACCCTTTTTGATAATGTTTTTCTTAAATGAATCTGTAACTGTAATAATCTGACGTGCTGACCGATAAAGCCTGAGTTCAAGCCTTTCGAAATAACGGATCACAAAATTGTCTGTCATTGCTCCTACCGTTTTTATAGATTCTGGCCACAGATCCCTGACTTCCATTACCCAGGGCTTCCTTTTAAAAAATGACAACCACCGGCCGGATATGGCAGCAAAAAACTGAGGTGAAGTAGCTACGATGAGATCTGTTCTTATGAATAATCCGGCAAGAAAAGCAGATAATCCAAAACTGATGTAATCAATCGTTCTCTTATAAAAACCCTGATTAGCTGTAATATAAGTGAACACCCTGACAACATGAATGCCTTCAATGTTCTCTTTTTGAAATAATTTATTTTTGTAGCCCGCATACACTTTACCTTCCGGGAAGTTTGGAAAACAGGTAATCACTGTTACTTCGGTTCCTGATCTTGCCCATTCGCGGCAATGTTCAAATGTCCTCGTAGCAGGTGCGTTGACTTCAGGTGGAAAATTATCAGAGAGAAATAACAGTTTCATTTGCTATTCAAACCGGAATGTTGATTTTAATTGCTTCTTAAAGGAGACCTCAACGACTTTTCCTGAAATTAAGACATTGAAGCCAGGAGCAAACAAATAATTCACTATTGATATTTTTTCAATATTCTCAAAATTAAGGTCTCCCCTATGGAAGATAATTCGGTTACCTTCTATTCTTAAATCTGTTCCCGGATGGAAATGAAACCTTGAAACAGCAACTGTTTGTTTTTCTCCAATCAATCTGTCAGAGATACAAAATGAGTTGGTTTCAAAGTTAAATTCTCTTTCATGAATAATTCCCAATTGCCTATAGCCATCATGTCTTGCTCTAAATCTAGTATCATTCTCTTCCAAAACAACAACATTGGCTCTTCTGGCTACCCGAAAGCCACCCCAAACTTCGGAAGAATTAAAATTGCCTATTTGTACGGTATTGTGCGATGAGGTACTTCTTTCAAGTTGTCTTCTTTCATTCTTATCATAAGTCGATACTCCCGCATCAACAATTATTGGTTTTCCATGGAAGTATATTTCAAAACTAAACGTATCAGCATGCGCATGTCCTGACTGATAATCGGGCCCTGGTTGACCAACATCTATTATACATTCATAATTTGAACCGTTGAAACGGCGATATCCTGATTCTTTTAGAAACGAATCAGAAGAATTTAAGTGAATTTGAGGAATAATTTTTTCTGAAGTTATTCCTAATCGGATAGCATAATCATTCAATTGCTGTGAGGATGGAGCAATACCGGTGGCAGCATCATTAAAAAGCGGAATGTTGCCATTCGAAAAAGTCATGCAGTTGATCCATTGCAGTATTTTTTCAGACTTCTCCTTTATAAAGATAAGCAACGATTCCTGCCCATCAAATAGTTTATTGTTTTGAAGAAGATTAATGCAATCCAATACTCTGTCCAAAATGATTTGATGATACATCGGACTAAGTTCAAAATGTCCTCCGTCATCTAAAATCTGTTCATTTAATTCAGTTTCAATTATATCTTTTGCTTTATCATAAAGTCTCAAATCCTTATAATAAAATGCACCAAAGAGTAAAGAGAAACCATTTTCAAGTAAATGATTACCCAGAAGATGGTACTCCGGGTTATCAAGGAGAATTCTATACTGTGCAAAAAGTGAATTATCAATTTCCTGGTTATGAATTCCATGTTTAGTTAAGAATTTAATCCAGTTTATACCTCGTAAAGAGATGGGATATGACTCCAAACCTGTTGATTTATTGGTAATCTTTTCAACAAAGTTATGAATCAACTTTATGCCCCTGCTTTTTTCCATATTAGGATGGAGCAAAAAGTCCATATAATTTAAGTTATAGTTCCAAAGTTTACCATAACCATCAAAATTCCAGTTAATTTCAAGATTTCCAAACTTATTTGAGAGGTTTAAAAAGCTGAATGAATCTCCTGAAAGGGTTTCAGGCTTATCAATCCAATCAATAAAATTTAAAGTAACTGAATGTGAAGGGGAAGATAACTTGTATCTGTATTTAAAACAATTCCTCCATATTGAACGTACCCGATACCATATCTGATAACAGATTTGGATCCATTTGAGATACCTGATAGTATTATAATACAATCTGATTTTACTCAACTTCAATCCAGCGATTTTCTTTTAATGATTTAATTGCAGCAAAGCTGGCTCTTGTGGTGTTTACAATTTCATCAAACGGGATAATTGGCTTACCTCCTTTTTGAATGGATTCCACTAATAATCTGAATTGGTTCTTGTGACCTTTATCTAATTTGGTTTTCAATCTTGAAAAACCTTTTATGCCATATCCCCTTAATATACGCCAATTATCCAAAATCAGGGTCTTTTCCTGGTTATAAGCTTCAATACGCTCTTTAGAATAAGCTTTGCTACCATTTGCGAAATAGTTTATGACAGCATTAGTCCCATTATCATATTTCAAAAGGATACTGGCATTATCTGTATTCTCCTGGCTTTGAGTGCCCATACTGTTCATACATACAGACGTTATCTTGCTTCCGGCCAGAAATGTACACAAATCAATATAATGGCAGGCTTCACCAATAATACGGCCTCCTCCAACTTCCAGATCATTCACCCACGAATTAGATGGTATAAAACCTGCATTCATGGTTGCAACAATATTTTTTGGGCCCTCGCCTAATAGTTGTTTCATTTTTTGAGCAAGAGGCGCAAAACGGCGGTTGAAACCAACTAAGATGTGAGAGGTGAGATGTGAGAGGTGAGACGAGATTATATTTTGTAGTTCTTCTTCAGTGAGACAGAGAGGCTTTTCTACAAAGACATTCTTTCCTGCCTGCAGTGATTCAATTACTATTTTTGCGTGGAGGTTATGCCGGGTTGTTATCATAACCGTATCAACCTCTTTATCGTTTAATATCTCATGATAATCTGAAGTGGCAATGGAAATGTTTCCTTTTTTAGCTAATATTTTAGCGGTAAGTCCTCCGGCACTGGCTATATATTTCATATTGGCTCTGGCAGCTTTCATTCCCGAAATAATCGTTGAGGAAGTGAAATTACCTGCACCAACGATCCCAAAAACTCCTTGTCTCCCTTCAAATGTTTGATTATTTATGCTTACTGTGTTTGTTCTTTCTGCATTAGCCGGATACACAAGAATGGATGCGATAGAACCTTGTTTGCGCATATCACCGTAAATCTGCTCATAATTTTCTAATGGAACTCTTTCTGTTATTAAAGACTTTACATCGAGTTGACCAGTAGAGATGGCATTCAGGATAGTTTCAAAATTCCGTTTTTCGGTCCAGCGCACATAACCAATAGGATAATCATGTCCTCTTTGCTCATAGCTTTCATCATATCGGCCGGGTCCATAGGAACATGATACTTGAAATGACAGTTCCTTTTTGTAAAAATCATCACGAAGCATATTCAAACCTATCACACCTACCAATATGATCCGACCCCGAATACGGCTCATTTCTGCTGCCTGGTGAATAATTTCGTCGCTTTTATTTGAAGCCGTTATAATAACACCATCTGCTCCTGTTTCGTTGGTAGTTTGTCTGACGTATTTTACTGGGTCATTCCCCCTAGACGGATTCAAAGCCATTATACCTTTTGCTAAAGCTATTTCAACTTTTTGCTCATCAAAATCGAATCCGATCACTGTGCAGCCGTTAGCTTTCAGTATTTCGGCAGTTACCAGGCCAATCAAACCCAAGCCAATCACTACGATGGTCTCTCCTAATGTCGGATTACATAGTCGTATTCCTTCCAGACCAATAGAGCCTATGACAGTAAAAGTTGCTTCTTCATCACTCACGTTATCCGGGATTTTTGCTGCAAGGTTTTCAGGCACACAAACATATTCGGCATGGTTACCGTTGGACGCAACGCGATCCCCAACACTAAGCCCATGAACACCTTTTCCTATTGCTTCAACAATACCTGCATTGCAATAGCCCAATGGCAGAGGCTGGTTCAGTTTGTTAAATACTGTCTCAAGTGTTGGAATTATTCCATCGGTTTTCATTTTATCAAGAACCTGTTTTACCCTGTCAGGTTGCTGACGGGCTTTCTGTATCAAACCGGCTTTCCCAAATTCAACTAACATGCGCTCGGTTCCCAACGAAACCAGACTATGAGTAGTTTTGATTAATACCGCGCCCTCTTTTAACTGTGGTACCGGAACTTCTTCCAAAAGGGTTTGACCGCTTTTAAGATCTTGGATGAGTTGTCTCATTTAGAGTTATTGTTTAGCCACAAACTGATCTAACCAGGATTGTATTGATAGCAAAGCCCAGATTGAGTAAGAAGCATCTATTATTCCCTCCTCATTTTCATTTATAAGCCTGGCTACTTCTTCATAATTAAACATACCTTGTTTTAGTAACTTTGATTTACTTAAAGTCGATTCAATTCTATCTCGAAATTCGTTGATAACCCAATCTCTGACCGGGGCACCAAAACCTGACTTTGGCCTATATATTACCTCATGGGGTAAATACCTTTCCGCAACTTTTTTAAGAAGATACTTTGTTGTAGTGCCTCTCATCTTTAAATCAGGGGGAATTGTTGTGCTAAATTCAACTAATTCTTTATCCAGAAAAGGTACCCGGACTTCAACACCATGGGCCATGCTCATTTTATCTGTATAATTCAGGTTATGATCGGGTAAGAAGAATTTTAACTCCCAAAATAGCATTTGGTTCAATAGGGATTTTTCTTCGGGAATATTTTTCAATGAATTAATTAGAAATTCATTAGGTTTAAATGTTTCGATATTATTGACAAACAATTTTTTAACCCTGTCTTCGGCTAACCAGCCAAAAAGTGAAGCCGATTGAATTTTGACATCTTTGTATTGAAAAATGGAGAAAAGCTTCTTTATTCTTCGGTTAAAAGCTGAACTATAATGTAAAAATGTCGATAACTCGTAAATCTGTTTTTTTATAGAATACGGAATAAAGTTTAATTTCTTTTCATAAAATAATGATTGATGCCTGCGATAACCCGAAAAAAGATCATCACCTGCTGTACCTCCCAATAAGACTATATAACCTTGTTCTCTTGCTTTTTGGCAAATATTGGAAACATTAAGTGGAGCAGGATCTGCCTGAGGTTCATCCAAATGATAGATCATTTTGTCAAAATCTCTCAGAATATCTATGTCCGCTTTCACAATTTCAAGATTTACATTCAGGTATTCTGCAACCTTTTTTGCATAAGGAAGATCTTCTAAATTTCCCTCTCTTTTACTGTTAGATTTGGTATCTATTGTATAACATTTCAATTTGTTATTGGGTTGGAGTTTTTTAGCAATAGCTACAATAAGGCTTGAATCCAATCCTCCCGACAGGAAAAAACCGACAGGGACATCGGAAAGTAGCTGACGTTCAATAGCTTTAGTCAGTTTCTCATCCAATTCATTTATCCATATTTCTTCTGTCTTTTTTGCATAAGTGCCATTGAAAGGAATTTCATAATACTTTTGAATAGTAAGGCTCTTAATTTTTTTTGTATTAACAGTAATGTAATGACCTGGAAGAAGTTTTTTACACAATTCAAATGGTGTATCTGAACCCGGAGACCACAAAAAGTACAGATAATATGCCAATGAAGTATAATTTAATTTTTTATTGAAATCCGGAAATTTAATAAGGGATTTAATTTCTGAACTGAATAAAAAATTATCACCATCGAAATAATAATATAGCGGTTTTATTCCAAAATGATCTCTTGCTATTACAAGTTCATTAGTTTGATTATCATAAATTGCAATGGCAAATATTCCGTTTAATTGATTGAATAATTCTTTTTTATATTCAATATATCCATATAATATTGTTTCAGTATCAGAACTTGACTTGAATAGATACTTACCCTCTAATTTTTTTCTTATTTCCCAATGATTATATATTTCCCCGTTGAATATTATAATATACCTGCCATTCGCACTTATCATGGGTTGATGGCCGTTTTCAGAAAGGTCTAAAATAGATAATCGCTGGTGCCCAAATGCAACATTATGATTAATAAATATTCCAGTGTCATCCGGACCACGGTGAACAAGGACATCAGTCATTTTTTGTATGTAATCTGATGCTTTGGATGACACTATTCCGGTTATTCCACACATCTAATTTACAAGGGCAATTAAAATTGAAAGCAATTGTGTATTATTAATAATTGCTCCTTATTTAAAATATTTTTACATTAATGTCCGCCTGAAATAATAAAATAAAAGGTACTACTCAAAGGTTTCCCATAAATGACGAAATCTGGTTTTTGAAGAAAACAATTGCACCCCGGGTAAAAATTCTGAATAAAATTTGCATTACAGCCGAACGTATAATTTGATTTGTAAGAGGTTCTTTGGATCTATTTCAGGACAATACGGTTGTTTAGTAACATACTAAAGGGGAAGCAAGGCAGATTGGGTTTAATTATTACAAAATCATTGGTAGTTATTTCGACAAATGTAAGATCTATTGTTTTTTAAGAATTATTATTGTCAATCCCTCCTTTTCTTTCAATTCTATTAATTACAAAGTAAACATCAATTAAGAATATAAACCACAAGTCATGCAAAAAGTGAAAAATGAATCCCACTCTACCATCAAGAAATCCAAATCTAAGGAAATAGGTGTAAAAAAAATATATAAAAGGTCTGACAATAGGAGGCATAATCTTATTCCAAATCTTATGACGTATCCAATTTTTTCTCTCTGCCGGGTTACCCACAAATTTCATTTTTAAGTCATTTAGTGTTGAAAACTGTTGAGCCTCCAATTGAGCGTATTGAATATGTTTGGAGAGCCAAAATGAAAGTCCTTTATGGTTTTCGTCAACCATGTCATATTTCAATTTGCCTACCCGACCCTTAATCTCTACGTGTTCATTTATTTCCCGGCTAACCTTTGCAATTCCTTTCCTGAACAGACGCAAGTTCCAGGAAGGATAGTAGCCGCCATATTTAATCCATTTACCGAAAAAGTAAAATCTCCTTTTAATTAAAAACCCATCATAATTTGTTTCTGCAATGGTATTATGAATTTCTTCTTTTAATTCTTCAGTTAACCACTCATCAGCATCCAGAAATAATATCCAATTATTAGCAATTGGCAATTCATTGATAGCGTAATTTCGCTGTTTCGCATAGTTATCAAATATTCTAAAATATACTTTAGCTCCTAAAGATTCCGCAACAGCAACTGTAGAATCGGTAGAGTGAGAATCGAGAATAATAATCTCATTTGCCCAACCTATTACATTCTTAAGACAATATGAAATATTTGACTCTTCATTGAGTGTAAGGACAATAACTGTAATGCCATTCTTCATAGAATTATTTAAAGGTATTAGTTGAGAACTTACTCGATATTCTTTAGCTCAGATTGGAATCTATTTATTATTTCGAGAATAACAGTATCCCATGATTTAAGATTCACTACTGAAATATTCTCTCTTTTTATATGCAATAAGAGTCTTGTTATGTTAGGAATTGAAACCTGATTAAAAGGCATATCATTTAACAACTCTCTATGCGGTGGAATATCTGAAATGTAAGATTCATCAGCAAAGAATATTCCTTCAGATGTAGCATTGGATGAATTTTCAATTAACGATGTCGAAATGAAATACCTTGTTTTACTCAATAAATCAATCACTTCATTTCTCTTTATAACACCAGTGAAAATAATGCTTTTATTATTAAGCAAATATTTTGGAATTGTTTTTGTATTACCAATTATTATAAGTTTTAATTGACTATTTGATTCTCTGAGCATTTCAAAAACCTGATAAGAATCATGAAGTGCTTTATATCTATTAGTTCCATTGATTAATGCAATGTTGTCTTTTCTATCCGAAAGCTTAATATGTGAGTAGGTCAACTCATCATTACTACCGTTTACGGACAAAAATAGCTTTTCTGATTTATTGATATTGATCAATCCTAATGAATAGTTCGATTCTGCTGAGATTACATCTGCATTTTGAAAATTACGTTTTATTCTTCTGCCAAGGATGCTAAAATTAAGTCGATCAAACAATGTCAATGGGATATCTCGAGAAAAAATTGGCAAAACATTACTTAAATGAAACCAGTTGATTTTTGCAAATTTTGCATAGATCGGTATGCCATATGAATAATACAAATCAGGTGGTCCAATTTTTCTCTCGATGCTATTCAAATAATTGCAGTCCATAAATATTCTTTGCAATTTTGACTGGTTTGTTAGAAAAAAATGATTATTTGGAAATTCTTTTATTAAACTCTTGCAATTAGTGTGTATTATAAACCCTGCACCACCATTTTCATTAAACCACTTACAGTATTCATATAGTCGTTTAAATCCACCACCGACATAGGTTACCGCAAAGTTGAATAAGTATTTATTCTGCATCTTAAAAATTAATGGTTACTTTTTTGATTTATTTGAGATGAAATACTGGGAGAAAGGGAAACTTGATATTCATTTCTGTTAAAATTGATACATTCTCTTATAAATGAAAGTGCAACCTGGATACCACCTCCAATTCTCAAATTACTGCAATTAACAATTATCCTCATTGGCTATATGTTTAATAAATCTTTGCTATTCATAGTTAAAACAAGGTATAAAAGCAAGTAAAAAAGTTGTCCCAATTTATAATGTTCAGTCAGATCAGCTGTAGACTCCCATAAAAGCAATGCGAATGCACTTACAGCGTATATACATTCCAAAACTTTTTAGAATCCTCATCAGAAAAATTTGCGAGTACATTTTCTATAAATTTGAATATCAACAGAAAACGCAGAAAACGGTAAAAATTAGAAATAAAGGAAAGATCTAGTGAGAGGTTCATATAAGACGCTTGTATTATGGTAGCAATAATTGCCAGGACACCCAAAAATAATCCATAATTCTTGATCAGAAACCTGCTTTGAAAGTGGAAAGTTATCTTAAATCCATTTTTTACTTGCAAGAAAAGGCAAAATAGTAACCACACATCTGAAGGGCGCATTGCGTAAAAGGTTGCTCTAGTAGGCTGAAAAATGAGTATGTATACAAAAACAGAAAAAGATACCCAAGAACAATAAAAGGGATTTTTTTTAATTAATAAAGAATTATTCATCAATTTCTTAACTCGAAACTGTTTTTATATATTGGTTAATGAATGTCTTCAATAATCTCATTCCAAAAGGTTAATAGTTTTTTCATTTTTACAGACCAATCTAAATGCGCAATCGCGTATTGTCTCATTTTTTGAGGGTGAGCTGGATCAGTATTTAACTTATAAGCAAAATTGATCAATTCTCGAATGTCAAAAGGATTATCATCGCCAGATACTTTAACTATATAAGGATTTCTATCATCGAAGTCATCATCAAATGAGGAGGTTACGAAAGGAATTCCCCTTGCAAAGTATTCTCTCGATTTTAAAGTACTTGTAACTTTTTGTCCAATGAGATGTACGCTTAAACTATTAACAGCTATATGACACTCATTGGCAATGTGATCAATTTCATCAGGAGAAAGAAATCCATGGAATACAACAGACTCACGAACCTTTGGATGCTTTAGGAATTTTACCAGATAAGTCTTTTCTTGTGATATTCCAGCAAAGTGAACAATTACCCTTACTCTGGGATTGGTTTTATAATAATCCTCCATTGAAATTAAAAGACGGTGCAAGCCCTGATATTTAAATCCACCTCCCACAAAAAGTAATTTTAATGTTTGTCCGTCAAAATAGGAATTTTTGCGAACAGAGAATATTGAAGTATCAATGCCATTACCATTTAAAAGAAAATACTTCTTATTTCGAATATTCCTGTTTAAATAACTGATTTGATTGTCTAAATATTGACTCGAAACTCCTACAAATCCGGCAATTTTTTTACGTACTGCTTTTCCAAAAGCGAAATCGAAAATATCCTGAGCAAAGTTCTTTGTCAAAATACCTAATCTTAATTTGTTTTCCACTTCTTGATGTTCTGTCACAAATTTATAAGCTATATTTTTATTAAGAAATTGTAGAAAAAGTAAATCGGCTAACGGATATCTCAAATAGACAATTGTATGTTTTGGATCATAATTTAATAATGCTGAGGACATTAAATCAAATTTTTCTTTACGTCTAACTCTTGCGTTCCTAATCTTTTCAGGAGAATTAATAAGAATATTTACACCAGGTCTTTTTTCAATTTCAAAGGCAAAAGTTTCGCCAGGATTAAACGAACTGACCAGGAACAGATGTATTTCAGCTCCAAGTGCATGTAAAGCATCAAACTGGGCAATAATTTTTTGTTCTACTCCTCCGAAATCAGCACTAACAACTGCAAAGTACACTATCGTATAGTCCATCAAATAAGTTTTGTTTTTTGTAAATCAACGAAATACCATATTAGGCAACGCATATACAAATGTACCTGAAAAGAGGCTTATAAAAACTGGTATGATATCTTAAGGTTTTAGTAACTTAATAATTAATTAATGCAATTAATAAAAAGTATCATTAGTTATTTTTCGAGAATATTTTACCATTGATAACCATTGTAATCGATAAGAAAAAGTAAAAAAGTTGTCCTAATTTATAATGTTGAGTTATTTCAATTGTTGACTCCATTAATAATAAGGATAAGGCGCTTAACATAAATGCCAGATTAAAATAATCAATTTTAAAATGAATATAATAACCTATTGACCTAAAAAATCCATATTTAATAAAAAAATAAAAAAGAAATAATTTTAAAATCAGGCCGGTTAATCCATCATTTATGAATGTAGTAAGTAGTCCATTATCAGCATAGTCCTCATAGACCTTAGTATAGCCCAAGCCCAGAAGAATTGCCAGTTGATTTCCTTCCCTATTAAAAGTATTAAGTCGGTCTTGCCACATTTCATCGCGCCCGGTCCATTCTGCTATACCCTTTGCGGAGAATTGAAAATTTTTTCCCTGAACTGACTCTGTAATTCTGCCTTGTACTTCAATATTAGATTTGAATCGTTGGTATAAATATAATCCTGTTCCTGTCATTATTAGTGTTAGAATAAGATACAATAACACTTCTTTCAATTGGCGTGATGTGGCAATAAGAATAAATGAAAATACTATAAGTAAAATAAAAATGGAGGTTCGGGATCCGGTCAAAACTAACAACACATAAATTGTAGCAAGTATATATATTGAGTAAAGAATTCTTTTGATTAATATACTTCCTCCAATTCCAATTCTTAGTAAAGGATAAGTTAGTGTAGTTACTAATAATATAGCAGTACTATTTGGATTTCCCAGCACCCCTGCCAATCTCTCCGACATATTTAAATATGCTTCAATTGTATCTTCAGGCCTTTCGTAATATAGATTTATCATTAGAAGCTTAAAAGACTTTATATCATAAAACTCAAGAAATGAAAGAACCAAAACAATTAATCCCATTAAAGTATATATTCTCCAAAATTTATGTGAATCATCGCTGGTAAAATTACTGAGTATATTTTCGACAAATTTGAATATTAAAAGAAATCGCAGAAAACGATAAAATTGAAAAACAAAAGAACTTTCCAGCGAAATATTAGCATAAGATGCCTGAATAAGAGTTGAAATTATCGCCAAAACACCCATAAATAATCCATAATTTTTAATCAGAAATCTGTTTTTGAAGGGAAGGGTTATATTATAGCCATTTTTTAACTGCAAAAAAAGACAATACCACAACCAAACGTCTGAAGGACGAATAGCAAAAAAAGTAAATTTCCCAGGTTGAAAAATCAGTATAAATACAAAAACTGATAATCCAATCCAGGAATTATAATAGGGGATCTTATTTAGGTTGCCGGAATTCATAAAAAGTTAATATAGAATTTGATTTAGGTCACAAGGTGCTTTGATCAGCATCCTTGCTTTTAACTATTGAAGTTATGTCAAAAACAAACTGTTCTTCGGTAAAATGTGAAGAGAAATTATTAAGAATCAAAATATTTCTTTTTTTATCTTCTGAACTCAATTCGAGATTATCTGATTCCAAATCAGATACAAATTCTTCAATTGTAAATATTTTTAACCCTAAGTCTTTAAGCCATTGATAAATAACATTATGATTACTCAAATATATTTTTATTCCAGAGTTAAGAAATTCAAAAATATTCCCCATAGCCATTTGGCGGTAGCAATTAAAAACTGCAGCCTTAGCACCACCAACAAGGTCAAAATATGATTCATATGGCATGAAATTCTCAAGTAATACAATATTCTTATGTGTAATATTTACGAGGCGTTTTATTTCGTTCGTATAATAATTTTCCATTCCATAACTAAATGGAATAAGAAAAGACAATTGGTTATTATAATACGACTTTTCAATTAACTCAATGACATCTATGTGGTTATTGTATATGCTTCGACTATTCCCAATAATTACCATATCTTTTTTGTCATTTACATTTCGGTATGCAAATTTGTAACTGAATGGTATCTGAATAAAAGGAGGTAAATTTCCCCAGGATTGGGTAAGGTGGTCATACTCATATTTTGATAGACATAAAAATAAATCAACTCGTTTTATTGCATTTGCAAAATAGTTACCAGGATAGGTTCTATTCTTAAGCTCCGATACAAATTTACCATATAAAGCTTTATAGCTAAATACTTTAGAGAGTTTCTCTTTTTTAGTGTTATAAAACTTCAAAGAATTGTCTGACAAATAATTAATAATGTTTTTATTGTATAGTTCAGAACCAAAGAATCGCCAGGCGATGGCAATATTTTGCGGAATTTTTAATGCAATATACGCCTTTAAACGATCAAGTTCATATAGCACAACCATATCCGCGTTTGAACATATTTCAACGACTTTTCTTAAACCGGTATGACTGGATGACACAACTATTGGATGAAAACTAGAGACTTCCTCATATGGTATATTTTTACCTATAATAATTACAGTATTCGAAAAAAAGAACTCATTAAAGCATTCAGTTTCAATAAGAAACTTTAAATCAGTATGTATATGAACAATTTTTAACACAGAATTAGTATCTTAAGCGGAACATTATTACCTTTTGTACTGTTTTTGATAAATTTAGTCTTTGTCTTAAGTGGGGTTGTCATGTATATACTCACTAAAATCATCATTAGATAAATTTATTAATTCAAGAATTTTCTTTGATCTTTTTTTTATATATTTTGCTGGAATTCCAGCGTAAATACTCCACTCTTTTAATGATCTCTTTATTAGGGACATTGATCCGACAGCAACTCCTTCATTAATAATAACATTTGGTAATATAATGCACCCTGCGCTTATTTGGACAAATCTGTTAATAATAACTGGACCTCTTACTAAATGTCTATATTTTTGGTTAATCATTGGCCCAATTAAATATTCACCACTGAAATCATCAGTGGAGCTAAAAACAATGCTATGTGACTACAAACCAGCATAATCGTGAATAAAAATGCCAAATTTTGCATAAAGAGTAATATCCGCTGAAATATGGATAAATGAACCTATTTGTATTTTTCCAGATAGAATGCAAAAATCATCTATACGAACATAATTTCCAATTGAAATTTTTTCAGGAGAATAAAAACTTGCCTTTCGGCTAATTAAAACATGATGGTCATATTCTTTTAAACCAAGTCCATTATGTTCCTCATCAGCGTAAAATGAATCTTTCATAAAATGAATATTTTTTATTTCAACCTTATTAAGTGTTTATAATTAACTAATATACCGGGGAGAATTTATCACATATGAATCGATTCTCAATATCGTGTATGATTTAGAAATGATTTAATTAGAGAGTCTATTCACTTATATTTATATATATCAAACTTCTCATCTGACTGATAAATAAAATAACCGGCCCGGTCGCCACTCTCTTTAACGCTAATGATATTATTACTATAAATTTCTTTTTGCACTATTTCAAGATATCTTGCCGAATTCAAGATGAAATAATTGACTTTCATCGATTCCCTGGAAAGAAAATAAATACCGGAGTATTTAATTTTGCCAATTACAGGAATGGTGAAGTCTCCGGTAGCAAGTTCCAATAACCCTTTTACGCAATCATAACCTGTTGATAATCTAACCAGATCTGAAGCAACGTAATCTCCAGGTGCCCTTGCTCCAATTTCTATTACGTAAATCTCTCCTTCATTGTCCATTTTAAACTCAATAAAGCTTACACAGGAATAAATTGCTAAAGCATCCAGAACTTTCTTAGCTAAAGCTCTTATTTTAGTACCATCTTCCTCTGAAAAATTTGCCGGTTGGTGATGTTCCAACTCTACGAAGTAGGGCTCATTGGTTGTCACTTTATCATCAATTGTAAGAACAAAATGACATCCATGATGCGAGATACTATCTACCTCAAATTCTCTACCCTCTATGAACTGCCCAATCATTACTTTCTTTGATTTTGAAAAAGGTAATGCAAGATGGTATGCCATTAATAATTCTTCCATATTGTTAACTTTACTCACGCCCCGGCTTCCGCTGCTATCTACCGGTTTCACTATCTGCGGAAACGTAAACTTTTGGCCTAATAGATCGCGTTCAGAATCAATACATACGTAATCTGGTACTTTTATACCGCATTCCCTAAGCCTTTCTGTCATTCTGAATTTATTCAATGTCCATTCCATGGATTCCAGGGGATTACCTTCCAGGTGCATTTCCCGGGCTATATAATTTACCGTTGGTAATGCTGATTCAAGAGAAAAAGAAGTAATGCCATTAATACCTATGCGTTTACATTCTTTAAGGACATTTTCTTTTTCAGCAAAAGAAAAAGGATAATAATAATCAGCGTATTCTTTACAAACTCCATCAGGCTCATACGAAAAACTGTGTATCTCGTACCCCAGTCTTTTCGCTTGTTTGTAAAAAGGAAGAAGGGGCGTGTTAGCTCCTAATATTGCAATTTTTTTCTTGTCCATTTTTAAATAAGAGTGCGCTCTGTGAATAAACCTCAAATTAGCTTATAGTCATCCAATAATATATTAACGTCTTCTATTGCATTAAACATCAACACATCAATTATTGATAAATGGGAGATAAAATCATTATTGAATTGCCTGTAAGGTTTTATATTGTTTTCAATATAAAATAGTCTAATGCCATTTTCTTTAAAGTTTTCATGATTATAAAATCCTTTAATACCTGATGGATTAATATATGTATCTGCACCAATTTTCTTGCAAATGGCAATAATGCGTTTTTCTCCGTGAAGATCTTGCGAAAATTTAAAATCTTCGGAACTGGTATAAAAGATACGATTTATATTTAAATATTCCGTCACTAGTTTTACTGAGATTTCAGCAATTTTTGATATACTTTTTATTTCATCAATTTTATAAATCACTTGCTGAATTAATGGCAAAACATCTTCAAAATAGGTAGCCTTTGAATAAGCATGTTTAATTGTTTTTATGATTTTGTTATTATTTTCACAAATCTCGATTTGATTAATTAGCTTATTCTGACTTGCCGATTTTAGAGGCAGGGTAAAGAAATTATCTTTCCCATTCAGTAAAATTTTGTTTCTGTTAATCCACCCTTTATTTATGAAATTTACATCATCATAAAATATGAACTTATCAACAGCATTAATCAACTGAAAATAACCAATGTAAGGAAAAAAGTAAGGTTGCATTATAGCGATTTTCATAATCTCTCCCTATTTAGGATAGAAATAATTCTGCGCCTTGCTTCAATCTGTAAATCAGGGTAGATGGGCAAACATAGAACTTGTTCTGTAACTTTTTCGGCTATTGGCATCTTCCCTGGCCGGGCTGATTCCAATCCCCGGTAAGTCGGAAACTGACTTATTAAGGGATAGAAATAGCGTCTTCCAAATATTCCATTCTTTTTAAGTTCTTCATACACCTCATCTCTTGTTTTACTATATTTGTCTTTATCAATCAAGATAGGGAAATATGAATAACAATGATCTACACCCTCAATATCAAAAAGGCATGTGATTCCTTCAGTATCTTTAAGCTCACTACGATATTGTAACGCAATCTGTTTCCTTTTTTCAATAGCACCGTCAATGTATTTTAATTGTAATAAACCCATTGCTGCCTGTATTTCATTCATTTTAGCGTTGATTCCGGGAATGACAACTGAAATTTCATTTACAAAACCAAAGTTCTTGAGGTTATCTATTCTCTTTTTTGTAGCCTCATCATGACAAACAATAGCCCCTCCTTCAAAAGTGTTATACACTTTGGTAGCATGAAAACTCATTACCGAAAGATCACCAAAATTTAGTACAGGTATCCCTTTTATTTTTACACCAAATGTATGGCAGGCATCGTAAATAACTTTAAGACCATATATATCAGCAATTTCTTTTATTCGCTGAAAATTACATGGATTACCATAGACATGAACTGGCAAAATGGCCGTAGTTTTGGGAGTAATGGCGCTTTCTATTTTATCGGGATCGATATTAAAGGTATTTGGTTCTATATCAACGAAAACTGGTTTGATATTGTTCCACCATAAGGAGTGAGTGGTTGCCACAAAGCTGTATGGTGTTGTAATTACTTCACCGGTAATGCGCAATGTTTGTAAAGCAGTTATTAAGGAAAGGGTTCCGTTCGAAAATAATGAAATATACTTTACGCCCAGGTATTCACAAAGTGCTTTTTCAAGCTCCTGATGGAATCTGCCGTTATTGGTTAGCCATTTACTCTCCCAAATTTGTTTAAGGTATTCTTCAAATTCTTCTAAGGGAGGCATAAAAGGCCTGGCTACATAAACAGGTTTATTCATTTTTTCGATCATGGTTGATTATATTACAAAATTTATCTTTGACTGTTTCTTTAATATACGCATAGTCCTTATTATGAAAAGCTTCACACATGCCAATGGTAAGCAAAGAACCGGTTGTAAGCTGGATAATAAGTAATGGTAATGGAGGCAACGGGAAAAGCAGCTCTTCAACAAAGACGACAGCACTCATACCTGCTGCCAGCAGAAATGATGGGAAGATATCCTTTATCTGTTCCAGGAAAGAGTATCCTATAAAACGGCCTGACCAATAGCTGTTGAGGTAATAAGCAATAAGAGCATTTATTATCATCCCTAAAATCATTGCTTTAATACCCCAGATTACTCCAACTACAATAATTGGTATAACCAATAACTCTTTTATTATTTCGAGTCTAAGAAAAAGATCACTTCTCCCTTCCACCTGTAGCATGTTCAGGTTAAGAGCATGTAAAGGGTAGAACATCCCTACAAAACATAACATCTGGAGATAAATAATACAAGGCTCCCATTTTTCACCAATCAGGGTAAGAATCATTGGTCTGGCTATGGCAGCCATACCAAGCATAAGAACAAAACAGATCAGCATTGTTGATCTGATAAGCTTCTTATAGGCTTCTTTCAGTTTAGGAATATCATCCTTAATACTGGATAAAACTGGATAGCTGACCCGTTGAATAACTGAAGTCAGGTTCATGGAAGGTAATGTATTAAACTGGTCAGCACGGGTGTAATAGCCCAACTCCTTTGCTGAGAAATATTTACCAATTACAAGGTAATATATATTGTAGGAAAGAGTATTAATTAAACCACTGACCAAAAGCTTAGAACCGAATGAAAAAAGTTCTTTAAATGATTGAAAGCTAAAAACTAAAATTGGTTTCCATCTGTTCCACAACCAAAGGAGAATAGAGGTTATGACATACATGGTAATCGTCTTAATCACCAAACTCCATACACCATAACCGGCAATAGCCATTCCTATACCAACAATACCGGAAACAATAGAAGAAATAATTGAAATTTTAGTTTGTAATTTAAAATCAATTCTTCTGGTGAGAATTGTTTGCTGAATTATGGTAAATGCATTTATAATTAACGATAATCCCAATATTTGAACTAGAAGCTTTAGCTGGGGCTCGTCAAAAAACCGGCTGATAAGGCCTGCACAAAAGAATAGGATTAAAAAACAGACAACACCAATTATCAAATTAAAAAAAAATACCGTTGAATAATCTGCCTGTGAAGGGTCTTTTTTTCTTATGAGGGCCTGTCTAAATCCACTATCTATAAATGATTGAGATAATGAAATAAATATCGTCAGCATACCTATTAATCCAAACTCCTTTGGTGAAAGTAACCTTGCCAATATGATTCCAATGATAAACTGAATACCCAGGTTGGCAAAGCTATCAATAAAGCTCCAAAGAAGACCGGATACAGTTTTTTGCTTAAGGGACATAGATTAGTTTCGGATTAAGAGTTGGATTCGAACCAGCGGAACAAGAGAATGCATGATTAAGGATTAAAGATAAGAGTGTATTAAATGAATTTTTAACAGAGTTTGGATTAATTGTCGGTCAGAAATATAATTTCATTACTGCCAACAATGTTAAAACCTGAACTTTTTCTATTACTTTGTGGTTGATATACATATTTGTACAATCCTTATGAAGTTCTGGAAATTCACTAAGCTTATTTATATTTGTTCGGAAATAAGAATCCATAAAGTCTTTAACGTCTTGATTTGTTTGATACCAATAATCAAAAGGATTCATATCGTTCTTTGAGGTAGTACCACTTCTTATAATTCCAATTTTTCTCAATAAATAGTTCCAGGTTCTTTGGATAAATTCATTAGATTTCACATAACGATTTCCGACTCTAATCCAATGAGGCTTTTTACCTGTTATCTTTCTGCCTTCATTGTGCGGATATTTTGCTGCATCCGGATATTTTGTCACTACCCATTTATCATAAATATAATGACCAAATCGTAATTCTAAAGGAATAGTCAAGCAAAAATTCATAAATTCTATTTCATAAAATGGTGAAAAAGTTTCAAGGAATTCTTGAGATGTTAATAATCCTTGATTTGCACCGGTAAAAGCTCTTCCATAAAATTTGAAGATTTCTTCATTTTCGTATGTGTCTTTTAACATACCTAAATTCAATCTATTTAATAAAACTTTTGAATATACTCCATCTGAAAGAGTGAACGGTTTGTTCATATCTAAAGAACTATAAAATGTACCAATAATAACATCTCCAATTTGGCCCGAATGTGTTATTCCGAACAATTGTGTATTTATTAAATCAAGCACACTCTTTCCATGAGAATTTCCGAAATAAAAAGCTCCGCCTGATGTTATTTTCACAACTGGTTCAAGTAATTTTAAACAGCTCCCATTATCTAAACTCTTAAAAATCCAATCGTGCTTTAGCTCATTTGAAATAGCCTTAGGGGTAAATTCATCCCAATAATTAGTTTGCGAAAATGTTACATTTACAATATTTTCACTATAACCCAAATCATGGGCAACCCACGTCGTCATTCGTGAATCCAAACCTGCACTTAGGTCAGCTAAATGTTTGTACCCATATTCATTATCTTTTTCAAATGCCCGTTTCACAGCTTGTCTAAACAACGCATCAATATTATTAACAATCTCTTCCTCTGATAAATTATAATTTGGAGTGTTGTTCAACCGATAATATTGAATGTTTTTAATTTTACCGTTCTGAAATTTCAAATAATGCCCGGGCTTAAGTTTTTTAAATTCCTTGAACAAGGTATAGTCTTCAAGCATAAATCCGAATGTAAGTAAAAGGTAAGCTCCACTTATGTCTAATGAATATTGGATATTATTATTTTTGTAAAATTCTGTTAAAAAATTAATTTCAGATCCAAAACAAAAGCCCTTATTTGTTTGTGAGTAAAAAACTTGTTTACTCCCAATATGGTCAGTATATATTTGCAAACAGTCGCTTTGTTTATCATATACTAATCCTGAAAATGATCCTCTGAATTCGTTGAAAAAATCATTTGGATTTTGATCAATCATTTCCAAGACAGTCAATCCAAAATTGTTTTTTTGATATTTTATAATCAGATCTTTTGAATTTAAAATAACACCCTCTGTTATAATAATGAATTTCTCAGTCTCTAGAAATAACTTGTCATTAAGAAACTTATTAATGGTTCTTCGTTCCAGGTAAACAGATTCAGTAAAAACCTTATCATTGATTAAGTCTAATCTTTTACAATTGTCAAAACAATTCAAAAAATTTGCATTCTCATTATAAACTCCTAAAAAGCCAGGCATAGTTTTATTGTGTTAAAGTGTTAAATATCTGAAATAGTTCAATTTCAACAAACCAATAATATAAAAGATTTATATCAAAAAACACCGTCATATATTTAATTACCATTACGAGGAGTTTACAGACTACTTACTACATACTACGTACTACTTTATAACAATGTGTCATGATCTCTTGAACCTGACTACACTTTTAAGAATAGCATTCTCCCTACGTATTGATCTTTCCCTCTTTTTTTGTTCTGCTTTATTATTATATCCGTACCCATACCCGTACTGATCACGATTATATCTGTTATCGTTCAATACGATGCAAACATGATCAATTTTCTTTTGTTTCAGGTCCTTCATGACCAGGGAGAATACTTTTTTAATGGTAAAGTTATAGCGTGTAACCATTACCTTCACTTCAGCATGATTAATCAACAGGTAGGCATCTGTAACCTGTGCTAATGGCGTCGTGTCCATTACAATATAGTCATAATCATTCTTTAATTTGGTTATCAGATTTTCGGTTTTATCAAGGGCCATTAATTCAGTGGGATTAGGAGGCACTACCCCTGAAAGAATATAATCCAGATTTTCATGAGGTGATTTGATAATTATATCTTCAAGGTTAGCGCTATTAATCAGATATGAACTTAACCCCTCCTTAGTTTCCAGTAGGGCATTAAAAATTATTTTTCGTTTTCTCATATCAAAATCAATCAATATTGTCCTGCGGCCCAGCTGGGCATAACTCATGGCAATATTCTGAGCAATAAACGATTTCCCTTCGCCTTCCATCGAAGAAGTTACCATGATCACTTTCTTTTGTCCTCCCCTTACATAAAAATCCAGGTTGGTACGAAGCGCCCGGTAAGATTCTGCAATATTCGATTTGGGAAATTCAAACATCACATTACTGGTTTTGTATTTGTTATGCAAAATTTTCCCAAGTACCGGCACATCGGTGAGTCGCTCTATGTCATCCTGTGTTTCAACTTTATTATTTAGAGCGCTCCTTGTCATTAAATAACCAAAAGGGACTGCCATACCCAAAAACAACGCAATCAGATAATTTAATTTTTTATTAGGAGATACTGGTCCAAAGCCTACCATTTTAGCCGGTTCAATAATTATGTCGTCAGGTAAATTGGATGCTTTTGTAATTTTGGCTTCAGCTCGTTTTTCGAGCAGGTAATTATAAATGGCATCGTTTAAGCGATATTTACGTTCAATGTTCCCTAACTGGCGTTGCGTCGCCGGTAGTTTGCTTATCTCGGTTTCTGTTTTTTTGATCCGCTTATTCATTTCATCAATAGCAATACTGGTCGTTTTCCCTGCTGCAGAAATATTTTCCGAAATTGTTTTTTTGATATTCTGGATCTGGATAGCCAGTTTTTGTACCAGGGGATTTTTTTCCTGGTTATTCTTAATCAGGTTCGATTGTTGTGCCTCGGCAGCAATGAGTTCTGACATAAGACTATTCAGCAATTGATCGGGTATACCTATAGATGCAGGTACAATTATGTTTGAGAAATTGTCATTTTTTGAAAGATAGTCTGATACATAATCATAATACTTTTTACGGGCAACCAAAGCGGCCAGTTGATTTTGCAAATCTGTATACTGGACAGAAATGATGTTTGACTGCTCGGTGATATTTAACAACTGATTTGAAGAGCGGAAGCTTTGCAGATTATTTTCGGTCTGGTTTAACGAGTCGGAAATCTCATTCAACTGTTTTTCGATGTAATCAATGGTAATAGTTGCAAGGTGGTTCTTTCGATCGAGATTTTGAATAGAAGATACACGCATCAATTCATTTACCAGATCTATTCCTTTAATTACTGATTCATTCTTTATGCTGATTTCTACGACAGTGGATAACTTATCCACAATATTAAATTGAAATTGGTTTTTAAACCCGGTTACTAACGAAGGAATATCGTTAAATTCGAATCCATACATAGCTTTGTCAGGGACCTTTTTTGTACTATCCAGTTCTACAGTAAATGCAAGATCAGCAGTTTCAATCAATTCTCCTTCTTTTCCATTCTTTAAAAAGCTCCACTTATCCTTTTTATATACAATTTCATTATTTTCAAAATTATAAAAAGAGGTTTTACCCGATTCAGCTTTTATCTCAAAATATTCCTTGTTCATAAATGAGATGTAGAACCTGACATTTATCGGCTGAACGTGATCCTGTTGTAATGCTATATGGAAAGGTGCATTTTTATAAGCATCAAGATATTGAAAACCTTTTTTGCGGAAGTAACTTACTGATAAATCAAGATTTTTAACTGTTTGCTCAATTATAGGGGATGATTTTAACACCCACAGTTCATTCTGAAAGTTCTGGTTCATTCTGAATAAACTACTATTCAGGTAATTATTAGCATCACTATCCCCTGATTGATTTTTATCTTCTTTAATCAGCACAGAAGAAGATATTTTATATACCGGAATTGAAAAGTGATTTACCAGATATGCCAGGCTTAATGCAATTATTATACCGGCAATAAATAATTTATAATTCCTTAATATCAGTTCTGTGATTTTTTTAAAATCGTTTTCTTCCTGAAGGTTGAAGTTTGGAGATTCGGACATGGGTATGGGGGATTACGAGATGGTTAAATTTTTTATGTGGCGCCAGGCATGGGGCGACAGGCGTCGGGTTAAAGATATGAGATTTTAGTGATGAGTCGGAAGTCGGAAGTCAGAAGTCCGAAGTAAAGGCGTGAGGCATGAGGTGTCAGGCATGGGGCGACAGGCGTCGGGTTAAAGATATGAGATATGAGTCGTGAGTCGTGAGCCTCCTTCAGCCTTCTGCCTATGTTCACAGCTACTTAAATATCGAATAAAACAATAACGCCGTGGTTAAGGTATCAAATAAAATGGTAAAAGGGAATTGCCTCATACCCCAGAACTTGTTCCTGAGTGGTTTAACATATACTATATCATTAGGCCTCAGGTTATAATAATCGGAAGCAAGGATATCAGAATTAGTAATATCAACGTTAATACGAATATTTTCGCCGTTTATGTTCCTGATCAGGATCACTTTATTGCGGTTACCATAATCAGTGATATCGCCGGCAAAACCTAATGCATCGTAAATTGTGAGCTTATCCTGGGAATAAGAAAAATGCCCGGGATTTTTGACTTCACCCAAAACTGAAACATAACGGTTCACTAATTTCACTGAAACAATAGGTTGATTTAAAATATGATTGAGAGAATCCTTCAAAATCACACTCACCTCTGATACTGTTTTATCCTTCACCAAAACTTTACCAATTACCGGCAATAAAAGATATCCATCTTTGTCAATTGAATATGACATGAGAGATGCACCATAGGGCTGTATTGATCCAAGATAATAATCTTGTCTAGTATTTGAAAATACATTAGCAGCTGCTTCATCAAGACTGTTAATCTGAATATAGATTTCGTCGTTTGGCTTCAGTTCATAATCAGAAAAATCAGCTTCTTTAAAGGCTTTAAAATTCTTATTACTGTCCTGAAGGTATTCAACTTTACGTTGTGTAACACAGGAAGACATTATCACCAGGGTTGTGATGGTTATGAGAAGAGGGTTTAATTTCATGGGATGATGAGGTTAAATTAAGATAAAAGACAAAAGGAAAAAGATAAAAGGGGAAAATTCAAAAGTGTTGTAAAGATAAGAGATAAATGCGGAAAGGAAATGGGAAAGCAAATTAAGATAAAAGACAAAAGTCACAAGACAAAAGTGAAAACAGTGCAGTCACCTTGTTTTTTGAACAATTGAGCCAAGGATGCTTTTTAGTTCTGCAGATTCTTTAATCAAATAGTCAAGTTGGGATATATTTATTTCTGTAACAGTTCTTTTTATTATTCTGAGCCAGTAATTTGATTCGCGCATTTCACGAAGAGAAATTCTTACTTTATTTGAAAAATCAGCCTTAGAAGATCCTCCTTGTGATTCCTCGTAATTGGCACCTGAAGAACATGCGCTTTTTGAGAGTTGAGTACGAATAGTTTTGTTTTCAGGAGAATACGGCAAAGTTTTCAAAAATTCAATCACTGCAACAGCAAACTCAAAGAGTCTTTCACAGAGATCATTCTTCTTTTCTTCCACTTTTATCTTCCTTTTTTTCTTGTTAATTATTCAGACTTTTATCTTTTTACTTTTATCTTTTGTCGTGTCTCCTGGCACGCTTCCGCCCCGTCAGTCACAGGCAGTGGACCAACAATAAATACAATCGAAAAGCAAAATACTTCAATATCTCAGCTGTACTTAAAACTGTTGCATGTACAGCATTTGATATTTTATATCATGACCTTATATAAAAATTATGTAAAAAATATCCGAAAAGGTTTATTCTCTTATTCTGCAATTGGTTTTCAGGGAACTAATATATAAATTAATTTTTCAGAAAATCAGCATTGATCTGATTTTTGATTAACCTGATTTTTTTATGTCTGAAATGGACTATTTATATGTCGAACATTGTTACTAATTGACGATATGGTTGAGGTTTTACATTTTTTCACAAACTATTGTAAACGTTCTGTCTGATTTATTTTTCCCCTTGAAAGTTGCAATTATCTGATCTCTGGATTTTAATTCATACATTACTTTTGATGATGCTTTCACAGAATCCGAATTTTATCTGAGAATCAAAATCAAATGTTCCCGGATTTTATTGCATAGTTCAAGGTTCAAATTAAAAATAAGATAAAATGAGTATCAGGAATAAGTAATAATAATCTGAGAAATGCATTTATTATGCGTGTACTCATCCCCCCGACCCCCTTCTCTTGCAAGCAAAAGAAGGGGGAGATCCTTTTTTGCCCCTCTTTGCGGAGCAGAGAGGGGTTGGGGTGAGTTCATATGATTATATGATTGATATTTAATCATTTAAAATAGTTTATTATTGAATACCGATAGTCATTTAAGATAAAATATAAATGTATAAAATTTGGTGGAATTATATGCTGGTTGGATAAAGAATAAACACTTGGTGTTTTGCATAAGTCCGGACATGCTCCCGCCCCGTAAGTCACAGCATAGTTATAATGTAACTATCTACTATTGTGACAGATATGGCCCTTTATTAATATTATCTAATGATTTAATTAGCTGCTACAAAAAGGGTCAGGCAAAGATCTTGTAAATCCAAGTCTACCCGATAAATGTATGCAAACTAAATGTTAAAGGCAAGTTAAACCAGACCCTCTTATGGTCGATTTGACCTATTTTGAAAAAGCTTACTTCAACAAAATACAGTCAAATCAACGGAATGATTCAATTTTTAATTGATTTTGATCGGTTCATCAAAAACTAAAATAAATTAGGAAATCAGATACTCTTCCCTGCCAGATGTGTCATACCATAATATGCACTTCCCATCAAAGAAGCTTTTGATCCGAGGTGGGCCCTTTCAATCTTTACTTCCGATCTGAAGTTTTCAAGCGAATTGGCAAAAGTACTTTCCCTGATGTATGATTAATAGATCCTTTGGCCGCAGTACCGACGCAGATTGAATTTACACCTTCTAAAGCTACAGATTGCCTTATATCCTTAATTGCCCTGAGGAGCATTGAAATCAGATAATCCCTTGTCTTATAAGATTTAAGAGGATACGATTTTGTAGCAATAACTTCTCCATGAATCTTCACTACGGCTATTTTAATTGAATTCAGGCCGATATCGTCTATTATGGCTGCAGCATAATTAAACATTTTTTATCTTTTGATTATGTTTCACACAAAAATAAACTTAAACAACAATAAACGAGTATCCGATTTAGCGAATAAATTACTGTTTTCATTTGCCTTCGGCGAGCTCTCCGCCAATTGGCGGATCGGTTCTTTTGCTTGCCCATATCTTATTTGTTCATTTCTTTTGCTTGCCCAAAACCATGTTACTTTCTTTGTCTTAAAACAAAGAAAGTAACCAAAGAAAATTCAAGGCTTCAGATAATTTTGGGGCTCCTGTTTTTCATCTTGCCCACGCAATACAACTCGTCGTCTCCGCCAACTGGCGGATCCTCCTCAAACAGTATTGCTTACAGCAGGCCCTCGCAGCAAGCCTCAAAACAGTCGCTATTTCCCAAAATTCTCTGAGGCCATTATAAATCCAGCCAATAATCATAATATTTCTGAACACTCTAAGTTATTGCGCGATGGCAAACCCTGAAATGGTGCGAACTTCAGCCAAAACGGTAGCGCCATTAAGGCACGTGTAGCAGGCGCCCGTTTTGGCTGAAGTTAGCATTTCCGGCGTCCTTTTCTTTGGTTCATTTCTTTTGGAGGAGCAAAAGAAATGAACAATTATTTTGATAACTTTGACATAAGTTAATCTTTGGGAAATTTATGATAGAAAAAGTAAGGGATATATTTAAGAGAGAAGCGGCCGCAATCGAAAACATTCCGGTAACCAAAAGTTTTGAGGCTGCAATAGGAATAATACACCGGCAGGTTCATGAGAAAAATGGGAAGCTCGTTACAAGCGGAATGGGGAAAGCCGGACAGATAGCTCATAATATTGCCACTACATTCAGTTCTACCGGAACTCCTTCGATTTTTCTTCATCCAAGCGAAGCTCAACACGGTGACCTTGGAATACTTCAGGAAAATGATGTTCTTCTTGCAATATCTAATTCGGGAAAAACAAGGGAGATAATCGAACTGATTGATCTTAAGAATAATCTTTATCCACAGATCCCGGTAATTGTAATCACAGGAAATGAAAATAGTCCGCTGGCTCTAAAAGCTGATTGCTATATCCTTACTGGCGCTCCTGAAGAAGTTTGCACGCTTGGCCTGACTCCTACTACTTCCACTACAATGATGACGGTTATTGGAGATGCGCTGGTCGTTCTTTTAATGGATAAAATCGGATTCAGCGCAAAAGATTACGCCAAAAGGCATCATGGTGGCTATCTTGGGATGAAATCGAGAGAAATTTCCGGGAAGGAATAAGCTAATTAATATTAAAATCATGACTACCAGCACTTCTTCAACTGCGATCAGCAGAAAAGATTACATTTTTTCAATCTCTATTATCGGACTGTTTTTTTTCATCTTCGGATTCGTCACTTGGCTTAACGGAATACTTATCCCGTTCCTCAGAACAGCTTGTGAATTAAATGATTTTCAAGCTTATTTCGTAACATTCGCTTTCTATATTTCCTATTTTGTTATGGCATTGCCTTCTTCCGCTGTACTCAAAAAAACCGGTTTTAAGAATGGAATGTCGCTGGGATTATGGATCATGGCAGCCGGAGCAATGATTTTTGTTCCTGCAGCAATCACCAGAACCTTCGGCCTTTTTCTTTTAGGATTATTTGTTGAAGGAACAGGGTTGGCTCTTCTTCAGACAGCTTCAAATCCATATATTACTATTATCGGCCCACCCGAGAGCGCCGCCAAAAGAATCAGTATAATGGGAATTGCCAACAAATTTGCCGGCGTTTTAGCTCCAATTATACTTGCCAGTATTATAT